>JAABUQ010002354.1_pt1 | contig 37600 bp, 18 predicted proteins | sample 5560001 | NCBI WGS metagenome assembly JAABUQ01 (sample SAMN10711888, study PRJNA513371) | rock metagenome | isolation source: Antarctica rocks | place: Antarctica: Victoria Land, Finger Mt nord | collected 2015-12-18 | reverse complement strand
AACCCTAACCCTAACCCTAACCCTAACCCTAACCCTAACCCTAACCCTAACCCTAACCCTAACCCTAACCCTAACCCTAACCCTTCTATAAATAACTTCGTTATATTAGTAATTATATCTTTTTTTATTAACTTTAATTCTTTATTTATTAGGAATTCCGGGATAATAATAATATTATCTTATATTTTACTTATAATATTATATATTAATTTAATATTTATAACCCTAAATTAATAATATATATTATATATATAATATTAATCTTTTAAGGAATATTTTTAAATTTTATATATATTTAACGTTTTATTTAGGAAGTAATTAGGAATATTTATAATAATTTAATATATTATTTAAATTTATAAAGTATAGTTATAATAATCGCTTTTAAAAGGGTATTCCCTCGGGAGAGGAAAAGGCTAATAAAATTAATATAATAATAAAAATTCTTCGTTCGTAATAATACTGAATATAATCTTGATTATTTATAATAAATCTTTTATTTTATTTAAAATTTAAAATCTTATATTCTTTTCATATAATTAAAATTAAAGGAAATTTCAATTTATTATTAATATTAATATAAATTTAGTTAAAGGTATAATAGAAAGGAAATTTAAATACCTAACGAATTAATTAATATTAAATTCGAAGTTTTAATTAACAATCTTAACCCTAGGGATATTTCTTTATAAGATATTAAACTTATATTTTAACTTTTATAATTTTATTATTCTTTATTTAATATAAGTCTTATTTATAAAGTTAATATTAATAATATCTTTTTTTCCTTTTATTTTAGCAGGGGTTAATAAATATTGAAATAATAATAATAAGCAAAATAATAAATATTATTTATAACCAAAATAATAAAATAAAGGAGATAATTTGAATAATAAGAAAGGCTAATATTATTTATAAATAATAAATAATTAGCGTATTTTCGGAAATCCTTTAATAAGGCCTTATTATATAATTAATTTTATTAATATTTTAAAGGCTTCGGAAAAAGGTAAAAACTATTTAAATAAAAATTAATATAATAAAATAATTAAAGAATAATAAGTAAAATATTTAGTAATTAAAAGCAAATAATATAAAATATAATATTATTAAATTATAAAATATAATAATAAATTAAATTAAAGAAAAAATATAATAAATTATAAAAATAAAAATAATAATATAAAATATAATAATAATAATAAATTAAATTAATTAATAAATAGTAAAATTATAATAATATTAATCTAGATTCGAAATTAAAGGAAATAAATAAATATATCTTATAAATAAATAAGAATTAATTATAATATAAAATTAATATATTAATATAATTATAATAAATTATTAAAAGATATAAAAAATCGAATATTATATTAAATAAATATAAAAAAAATATACGAGGGATTAAGGTAATTAAGTCAAAAGCTTATAAAGATTTAATTACTTCTAAAAATATTAATTTAATAATAATATTAATAGAAAGGAATATAAGCGATAAATAATATTTATAATTCGGATGAAAAGAATATTTCGCTTTATTATTTAATTTTTTAAGTTAGTTAATTAATTTATATTAAATTATAATAAAAGATAAAAATTTATTTATAAATAAATCAAAGATATATTTTAATAAGAATATTAAAGTTACGTTTAATATAATTTATAAAGGTATTATTTAATAGCTATTTATTATTATTAGAAAACTATTAAAAATATTATATTATTTATATTAAATAAGTTCTATTTTAATATCTTTAATATAATAATTTAATATATTATTTATAAATAATAAGAGGGTTATTTTAATAATTTTAATATAATAATATAATATATTATTTATAAATAATATAAAGGCTATTTAAATAATTTTAATATAATAATTTAATATATTATTTATAAATAATATAAGATAATAACCTTAACTTTTTATATTATTATTAAATAAAATATTTTTATATAAATTGAATTTCTTATTTACCTGATTTCTATCTTTTATAATATATAATATTTTAACTTTGTTAATTACTTTCCTTCTTCTATTTATAATTTTATTTTAAAATAAAATTAAATATCTTTTATTAATAATTTAAGCTTTATTAATATAACTTTTTCTAAATTATAAGAAATTAATATTAAAAATCTTATTAAAATTATATTTATTTTTATTATATATATAAGATTAGGCTATTAAAAAGCCTTCTCCGATTAAGAGATATTATATATATTATAAGGATTATTAAAGGGATAATATATTTCTAAAGAAAAATTAATATTATTCTTAAGGCTATAAATAATATTATAAATAATATTATTTTTAAAAGGAAAAATAAAGTTATAAATAATAGAATCCTTTAAAATAAAATTACTTATAATATTAATTATTTTAACTTAAATAATCTTAAGTTAATATAGCTTTTAAAGGTACTGCTTCTTACCTATTAATAAATTTTAATAAGAGCAATTATTTTAAGGGCGTAAAAGCTAGCTTAAACGTTAAAGTACCTAAAGGCTAAAGATTATTATTAAAAAAGAAGAATATATAAAAAAGGGGAAGTAAAAAAATTAAGCTTAAAAAGGATCAACTTAAATAATATAAGGAAAAATAATAAAAGAAGCAATAAAATTAAAATTAATAAAGATTTAATAAAACCAAAATTATTAAAATTTATATTATTATTTAAGTCGAATCTTCTTTTTGCTTCGATTTAAAATAAAATTATATTTCTTATAAAAGGGGTTTTATACTCTAATAAAATTAATAGCAAAGCTTATAATAAAGCTTATTAAATTTATAAGATATTTATTAATATTATTTTTATTATCTTTTTTATAATTATAAAAGCAACTTCCTCTATTAATTCTTTTATTACCTTTTTTCTAATAATATTTGCAACTTCTTTTATAATTATAAAAATAACCTTCTTTATTAATTCTTTTATCATCTTTTCTCTAATAATATTTGTAACTTCTTTTATAATAATATTAATTTAATAAGCTATTTCCGAAAATATAAGAAGGAAATTAATATTAAATTAATAAATAAACTTATATTAAATAAAATTAATTTAATAATAATATTTATAAAAAGCTTTAATATACCCGAACTATTTAATTATAAGATAATTATAAAATATTTCTATAATAAAATTAATATAATTCGCTTATTAATTAATAATATTTATATAGCCCTAGTCTAGCTACCGGTCGAAATAGCTATCTTTAAGGATATATTTTTTTAATATCGTAATAGTAGTATAATAATAAATTATAATAATTAGATAATAATCTTGCCTTATAATTATAATAAATTAATTAACGAATATTTATAATAAATAATCGGATCTTTATAAATTATTTATATTTATAATTTAAAAGAAACTAGAATAGCCGGATAGAATAAGATAAAATTTAGTTAATTATTATATAAATAAATAAATTAGAATTAGATATTATATTAGAACTTAACTAATTATTTCGAGGAAATAATAATAAATAATTTTAATAATATTATCGAGCTTATATCTTTTATAATAAGAAATAATAAAATTGATTAATCTTTATTTAATAAAAATATTATAATTCCCCCCGAAAATAATATTAAAAATATATAAGTTATATAACTTTATACCTTGTAATAGTTACCCTTCTAAGATATATATTAATAATAAGAGTAATAAGAAGAACTAGTAATATACTTTTAAATATTTAATAATATATTATTAATTCTAAGCTGTTTCTTTATTTAAAATATTATTTAAAGGTAAATTAGTTATAAAAAATTGCTAACGTAAAGGGTTTAAGCTTAATAATATATTTATTAATTAGGATTATTATTCTTTTAATTAGTTCTTAAGTTTTATAAAGAAAGATTATTTTATATTTTTCTTTATTAAATTATTTATTAACTTTTCGAGTTCAAATATAAGTATTTATATATATTGAGAAGTATAGTCCTCCTAACATAAAGTAAATTAAGTTAAAAGGCCTTAAAGCTTACGGATTTCCCTTTAAATAAATTAGCTAAATCCGCTGAAGAAAAACCGAATATCTTTGAAACTTAATTAGTTATAATTATTCCCCTAAGTAATATAATTAATATTAATAGAATTATTATATAATCGCTAATTAAAAATATAAAAATATAATATTTAAGTAAATAAAATAAATAAATTATTAAATAAAATATTCTCTTAAAGTTTGAAAAAGTAATTATAAAAATATTTTTCTATTTTTAATCTTTTTATTTAAATAAATATTTAAATTATAATTAATTAAGCTCCTTTAATAAATACGGTAAAATATAGAATTATAATAATAAATCCGTAAAAACCCTTTATAATATTATTAATATTAAGAATAATAAAAAATATAATAATAACGCTTTTATTAAGTTATTTATATAATTAATAATTAAGGAGGACAATTATTAATACTTTTATACTTTTAATAAAGTATTTTTAATAATATTTTAAATAATTTTGCCCTTCTTAATTAAAGGTTTCGTCTTATATTTATTTGGTAAATATTTATACCGCGTAAATTAATTCGCTATTATAAAAATATATTTTAAGTTAATAAAATTATAATAATATTAATATAAAATAAAATAAATTATTATTATTTAAATAAATCCAAATAATAAAACAGAATAAGCTTTTTTATATTTATTTATATTTTTTTTATATTTTTATTTATAGCTTATTTTATAAAAACGCCTTAGTTCGATTTTTATAATCGGTAAATATATTAATTATAATTTAATCGAAGATATTAATTTTTTAATATAAAAAGGAATTATATATAATAATAATTAATAAATTAAATATAAAGCAAACTTGCTTTAATTTTTCTTTATTATAATAAAGAAGGTTAATTAAAAGAGGAAAGTTTTCTATTATAAAATCTTATAAATAATAAATAATTTAATTATATTCGAGTTATAAATTAATTTCCGAAATATATAACTTTATTAAATTCGGAGTAATTATTATAAATAATATTAATTAAATATTATTTAATTAACAGCGAATAAAAACTTTAATAATAATAATATAAATATATTTTAGGGTTAAGAGAAGCAAGATAAAGATCTAAAAGATAAATAAAAAAATAATAAAGCCTAAATTAATATAATAATTTATTAATATATAACTTTGGAATCCTAATCTTTTTCTTTAATATATTTATGATAATTAATAATATAAGATCGATTCCGGCTTTAATCCGAAGTTAAATAGCTTATAAAACCGTATTCTTTTTTATAATAAATATATATTATATCGTAATATTAAAGGATATAAAGGTATTAACGGTATATATAATTATCGTAAAAAGTCTAAATATAAAGAATAAAAAGGTTAATAAACCTAAAAATATTATTAAAAATTAATTCGAATATATAATTTAAATTAAAATATTAAAATTAAATAATATATTTATTATAAATAGGTTTTAAAAAGTTAAAATAATTTATATTTAAATAGCTTTTTAAATTATAGAATTACGAATATTATATTAAGATTTTATATTAATATTAAATATAAATAAGAATCAAGAATTATAAATAATATATAATTAACTTTATTATAATCGAAGATAGAAATTAGGAAAAATATAAAAGAAAAAAAAATAAGGAGTTAAAAAAAGTAATTATTAAATAAGAAATTAAAAATATATTATATAATTAAAAGGGGAAAATAATAATATAAAAAATTAATATAAATTGACCTTTATTAGAATATAAATTAACTTTTATTAAAATATAAATAAATTAAAAAGTAATATAAATTGACCCCTGATTTAAAGTAAATTAATTAGGAAATAATATAAATCGACCCTGAATCCAATTTACCCTAAAAGCAATTAGTATCGGAATCAACTCGGAAAATACTAGTTCAGCACAAGAGGCAAAGGAAAGTAAAGTTAAATATTAAAAATTAATATAATAAAAATTAATATTATTTAATTATAATTAATTTATTATAATTAAATCTTTATTTACATTATCAATTAATATTATAAGAATTTAAAAAAAGTTATTTTATATAAATAAAATAATAATAAAATAATAAAATAAAAATAATATAATAAATAAATTTAATTAAATATATAATTTATTAAAAGAAAAAATATTAAAAAAAACAAATAAAACGAATTAATACATAAAGAAAAGGAAAAAGAATAATTTTATTAATATTTTTAATATTAATATAATCAAATTAATTAATTTAAATTAATTATATAAGTATAAAAATAAATATATTAAAAAGAATATTATAAATATATATAAAATAAAAAATTATATAATTATAAAAAATAATTAATATATATAAAATTAAACGAAATAAATATATATAGTAATTAAATTAATTATTAACTTCTTTTATATTTAATAAAAATAATAATATATTTTAATATTAATAAAATTCCTTTTATATTTTTTAATTAAATTAATTTGATTTTAAGAAATTGATTCAAAACTCAAATTTGGAATAATTAAATTAATTTGATTTTAAGAAATTGATTCAAATTTCAAATTTGGAATAATTTAATTAATTTAAAATTAATAAACGGAATTAATAAATAAAATTTTCAAATTAATTAAAAAATTAATTAAAAAATTAATCGGAATAATTCAATTGAATTATTGAAATGGTTCCAAAATTAATAAAGAATAGACTTGAGTCAAAATACAAATTCTATATTTATACAAAATTAATTAATAAGAATTTCAGATTAATTAAAAAATTGATCAAAACAATTCAATAGAATTATTAAATTAATTTAAAAATTAATAAAAAATTGGTCAGGAATAGACCCAAGTCGGAATACGGATTTTACGTCTATACAAGACAGAGAAAACACTTTAGAGAACACTTTAGATACACCTTAGAAACCTTATACGACTGTGGCATAACGGCCGGGGGGGGGCTGAGCATTGACAAAAGTCCGTTCTGTATGTTTGATGTCGCTACAGATACGACAGCTGATCCAACACCAAGCGTTTACTATTGTGTCTGACTGCGGTGCAACAGCAATGTAAAATAGGCCCAAACTAGGCCACCTGCCTCAAGTCTGACAAGTAACCGCGCCTCATCAACTACGGGAGAGCGTAAGCTAACACAAGACGCCTGAACGAATAAATATGATGGAATGCTCCCAGTTTGAAGCGGTGCAATTGCGCTTTATTAAATAGCAGCCTGATAGCCGAAATCTCAGCAGAAAGCTGTAAAGTGGAAACATAGAACCCTCATGTAACCAGGTTCGAAATGCCGCCACAGTGAATGGTCGACGGGCTTACTGCCTGTTAAATTGGTAAAGGACCTATTTCCAGTTACCCCAGGGCTACATCTTCACTTTGTGGAGGCTATGTTGAGCGAGCGGGGAAACAGTGATTTGGTCATTCTGCTTTATCTCGTTGGTAAATTGCTGTCAAAGGACATCTCACTAGAAATTTCCCAAAAGGGGTACTGGTATACGACATCACCACGGAGGTTGTGGTCACATGCATAGGTCAGGCAATCCGTAGGTACAATTAGGCTTGCCAGGACCTACACATCTCATTCTCATATGTCAGCTCAATTTGTTGTATATTCGCCACGCTCACTGTCCTCTTGGCATTATGAACAATATAAGAAGGCCTCGATTTGCCTTCAAGTTTCATCAATAGTTGCCTGGACCTCTCCAGATTCCCTCACAACTTCTACACACAATAGTAATATTGATCTCGATCATTATCCCAGTACCAACTCCACCATCTTCATTGTTGTTCCCTCAATCTGTCCAGTCGATATGGCCGAAGCTGGGATCATCGAGATCTTCGGAGTCTTTACTGGCCTTCTAGGAACCATCTCCTTCCTGAAGAGCAATCTACCCAACCAGCCACAGAGTGGTGGCTCCGTACTCCGAATCGCATGCGGCGCATACAGTGAGTTAGAATACCGACATCTGTTCTACAGAAGCTTCTGACATGAAATAGACGGTCTTTCCGATTCAGGTGGCTATGTTCCGACCGTGTACGGGTACAACGAACAATTGGATAATATTGGCTCGTACACTGGGTCAGCCATCGACGATCCTAGTGGCCTCCCAATGATTGCAGCAGGAGGTTTCGTGGATGTGCTTATCTCCCCGTCAGGATATGGAAACACTGCAGGAGAACAACCGACTTACGTCCAGATCGATGTCGGCAATGATGGCCTTTGTATTGCGTACCTCTCTCACACCTGGGCAGATGGCACCAACAGGGGCTGGTTGGGCGACATGGGCGCGTCCTGCGGCCAGAATTGGTACTATTCCGACGTCATTGTTGGGTCCAATAGCCACATGCCGGATTGTACGTGGCTTGACAATGATCACACAAACGGGATCATATCGACTGGTATGCAAATCCATATGCAAGTAAGTCAGCGGCATCTGAAAGGCTCTCACTGAAGCTTATCAAGACCTTAGCTATTCGCCAACATCAGCACCAGCTACAACACAGACCCGAACTTCTACTGTAATCCTCCTGTGCTTGACTTTCATACAGGCGACGACCTATCTAGAACCGAGTTTTTCTGGAGGGACGGCATGAAGCACAAACGCTCTCCTATGACTTTGGGCCCCCACAGGGAGCGTAGTCGCCGGAATCTAAAAGCCAAACGGAATGAGCTGGTGGTTTCCCCTCATGCAAAGCACACTGCAACTAGGATCTGCGGTGACAAGAATGCTGTAGGCCCTGATCTGCTCAGTGTGAGCGAGGGCAAGTTCTGCGATATGCAGAACAAGAAGATGTACCCTTTGTGCAGTTCGCTCACAGATACCGAATGCTTCGACCAAGGCTCGAGTCAGGTCAAGACTAACTCCACGAAAAAGGCTGTCAAGTACGACAAGATCCACAAATGGGGTTCGTCATCGTAAATGAACGTACGAGCGGTTACGCAACGGCCGGGCTTGAGGTCGGATGGGTGTGTCGGATTGGACAGATGTGGCATGAAATTGTGCGTTGACTGCTGGATTTCTTCTTAAGAGCGAGGTCGAGTTTTTGGTTTTTCAGTATCCGTCCCATATTCAGTAGATACATGGCCGCTCTATAGCACTGTCCTTACAATTCTAGATCCATGAAATAGACAACCCGGCAAGCCGTTGCATAAAGTTCCAGAGCCTCATCTTGTTGGTGAAACAATCTCTGTGCATGACTTCACACACAAATGCAACAAGAGTAGTAACATGGAACCCAATGCTGGTATGTGGAGAAGATACTTTGTCAGGACTCCTCATAACATGCGTCAGATATGGGGTGAGAAAGCGGGTAGGTTCCATAATATGTAGACTTGACCGGGTGTTAGTGATCCATCGATGTACCGAAGACTCTCATAAAGGGCCAGACATGTTCTCGAGTCACATTGGATCAGTGCTTGGACGGGGGCGAGGATCGACAGCAGTGCGAGGCCTACGAGCAAGCATATTATGTATATCAAGGAGCAGCAACCGTCAACGAGCCCACACTATCTCCCAATCCCGGAGGCGTCGCCGCCCGCCAAGAACTCGAGTTGCAAACGCGCCAGTGGGAGCAATTGCAGGCGTAGGTGCAGCATATCCGCAGCGACGAGGCATTCGAGGTAGAGAGATTCGTTCATGGTTATCGAGAAATGGGCGCGTCGATGTCCATAGTATTTTACAAGCGGCCGGGTTAGTGCTAGCACAAAGCATGCATTAAAACAGTGCCCGGCCACGGATGTTGGCCTAGTACAAGAGGTATACCAGCACATGAAACAGGGGATCCAATACGGGAAGTATTGCGAATGTGAACGAGTGCGGGGTCACCCAAGCCCTATAAGAGCAATTCGACGCCAACGGGAACTGAAGGTGGAAACGGCGGAAGTATCAATATCCGGGGGTGATGACTGGGGCCGTAGTAAGTATAACAGACGCCAACATCAATCGGTCCGGGAATGCCATCATAATATGGATGCGGAAAGAAAGAGTGGATAAAGAGAAAGATAAGCAGTTATACAGATGAATAGGGCGGAAGATACGATAGGGGGGATGGAAGCAGCCATGATCAACAAGGTGTTTTATCAGTTAGCCATCGCCATTGGATAAATGAGGAACAACAGTTTTCCGATGCCTGATTCGCAGGAAGTTATAAAAATAAAATAATCGGTTGGAAATTTAACGTTCAAAGTAAAAGTAATAGAATATTAGGAGGAGTTAAAGCAGGAAAGAAGCCTTTCGAATCAGTCAATAGAGGCAGTAGCCACACTAGTAGCCATACCAGTAGCCATACCAGCGGCCATACCAGCAGCCAAGCCAGCGTTCAAGTATACCAGCATTCAAATACACTAGCATGTCAAAAGTCTAGGCCCAAACCCAAAAAACGCGAATAACGCGTTTATACTTTATTGATTTTATTACTCCTTATTACTTTTAATATTATAATATATACCCCGTTAAGTATAATTTTTATTAATAAGATTCTTAAGAAGGAATTTATATTATCTGAAAAAGTAATTATTTATGAAATATTTTATTTAAAAGAAAAAACTACTTTGATAAGTTTTTATAAAAATTTTATAAAAATTTATTATTAAAAGTATTATTAAACGTTATTTTATTTAACTTTAAAATATTTTAAAATAATAATTAAATTATTTTTTTAAATTATTAAAATAAAATAAAAAATTTATTATATATATTATTAAAAGGAAGCTTATTATTAAATATAAAATATTAATATTATAATATATAATAAAATATTCGAAATTTATTTTATATTATTATTTTAAAAAATATTATTTTATTAATTAATTCGTTTAAAAATTATAATATATAATTAATTAATTTACTTTAAAATATAAAAATATTAAATTATTAAATAATAATAAAAAATATTTTAATTTAATAAATATTTTATTTATTTTATAAATTTTTTAAAATAAAAAACTTTTTCATAAATAATTAATAATTTGAATATAATAAAGGAAATAATAATATAACATTATTGGAAGTAATAATATAATAACATTATTAAAAACTAAATTAGTAACTATACAAAACGCGTTTGCAGCGTATATAAATTTATAAAGTTATAAATTCGAATCTTATTATCCTTAATCTATATACTAAAAACAGAAGATTCATAACAAAAGGATACGGAAATACAAAACGGATTTTCAATAATATAAAAAAAAAAAATTAATATATAGCAATTTCAACGGATAAACAGTGGAAAAATTATTAAAAGCCTTTAAAGGGGGCAAAAAATACAAATTTCATATAAATTTTAATAAATATTATATTAAATATATATATATATAAAATAATTTTTAATTTAATTTGAACTTTTAATATAATATTAAATATTAATAATTTGAATAAAAAATAAAATAATTTTAAATTTGTTTCTTAATTAATTTCTTTTTAATTAATATATTTTAATAATAATAATTGTTTTCAAAAATTAGAAATTTAATTTTTTAATATATTTGAAATAATTATTTCATATAATTTAATTTCATTTATTTGGTTTTAAAATGTAAAATAAAATTCAAATAAAATTGTAATTAATATATTTATACAAAATCAAAAAATCGAAAAATCGAAAAATAAAAAAATGAAAAAATAGAAAAAAATTACAAATATTCAATAATTTAAACAATACTTTGTTAATTTTTAACAACTTTATAAAGTAAAGAAATTGTTCCAGTTATTAAAATTATCGAATACTTTTATAAAATCATTTCCACTTTGTTGTTGAATTGGAATTAGTAGCTTTGTAGGCAGGCACTACTTAAGTATGAAAGCTTGGAGTGTAGAACTCCTTGTGAGGCTAGGAACAATGATATGCCAAGCAGGTCAAAGGCAAAATGCAGAAGAAGGTTCTAAAACAACGTACGAATAGGTACAACTTCTTTCCAGGGTGAATGAATTGAAGACACCCGACGCAAGTCTAAAGCTGCCAACATACTTGGACATGATAGAACCGTCGAATAACTTTCGCTCACGACTTACTACTGTTAATCACAGGGGTGATGTAAGGCTATAGTACCTAATAAGGGGGATAGGGCAAGAGCCTAATACCCTCGCAGCTATCGTTTTGGCCCGGTGGCCGAACGGTAGCGATCCTTACAGGTGAGAAGGGAACTCCGTCCAGCCTCGTCCATTTCAACCTTCTACCTTCTCAATCAAGCCAGTCTTAATGTCAAACACAAACCCCTGCGAGTGCTGAGCTAATTCTTGCCTTACCAAAGGCGATTTTCGGAAAACAATTAAGTCGTCTTTGGCACTTTGTGCGATACTGTCAGGCTGTTAGCCTTTTTTTTTGGGAAGGCGTAAGTGGTGCTGGGCCTCACTCGGTAATAGTTCCAAATGACATTCTGTGAGCTCGTCATGCGAGATAGGTTTCTTGATCGATTCGCAGACATTTTCATCCGTAAACATAGAAGCACCGCAGTCTAACTATACATTAGCGAAAAGACTCGAAGAAAGTAACAAATGAATCACCTGTGTGGTGGATGATCATGACCTCGGAGAAATTGACAAAGTAATCAAGAGCTAAGATGGCATTCAATTCAGGGCCTGAGTGACCACACATGTTCCGAAACACTACGGTCTCTGGAAGAGGTCTGTCAGCCTCCAGTATACATCGGTCGGAATAGCAGAGTAACCCATTGGTTCCAGTCCCAAGAATTTCTCTGGAACACAACGAGGATCCGCGCAGGTGACTGCACATCTGTTAGGACAAGTCCAGGTGGCGAGAGTATGGGTACCGTACTGATCAAGATTGACGGTGGAGCCATCCCATGGTCACCGATTTCGGAAAACAATGCCATAGGCTTGTGATTGGCGGCGAGCTTCCTAAACTCGGGTTCAGTACGCCTCAACTGCTGGGATGCGGGTAGGCTGTGAAATACTTGTTGCGCTCCACGAGATCTGTTATAGTAAGTTTGGTAGACATGATGATATCTTTGTGCAACTTCAAGATCTGGATGTAAGGGACACTGACAACAAAGCGGGTACTTTTTCCTACTAAATTGAACAGGTGAGTCTGTGCATCAAAAGAGCAAGGTCCATTGCCTTTATGGCAAAATGAACGGGATCATCGCGTCATGGTCTGGGAATACTGAGCGTCGCACAAGCTTTTCCTAAGTAGCATTGTGAACCTCGATGCTACGAGTTCCCCGGCAATAACTGTGCTTTGGTGGTTATCGGCCTCGGCCCTGAATGAGCAAGAGTTGAAACCAGGGTACCAGATGCTTCATATAGGTTAGGCAAATTACTGTGCGAGATCATAGCCCAGGCGCTCGACCTACTTTCTATGCTCAGCATATCATGTCGATCGAAATCACATAAAAAGAACGGTCTCTGCCGCGAGCAATGCGAGATCGAAAGCCAAAGAAAGTTGTATAAGAAGTAGTCCGCAAAAGGCAATTGGTACCCTGGCACGACTGACGTATATGCCAAGAGCCTTGGCTACGCTAGGCTGATCTTGGTGATTTTTCCTGTCTATCGTCAACTTTTCCGGACTGGGCACCCAAAATTGGAGTGGGAGGCAGAGGGGGGCATGGGGGCACTGATAGTGTTTCCGGTTCCACGCTACAGAGGATGACACCAATAGTTTTGGTTTGCCCCCAAGCAGGGGTACCAAAATCGCTACCCTCCCTACCCCCCAATCTGCAAAATGGATTAAATACCCTTAAATTCTTTATTTATTACGCCTTGGTAATATATTTATTATTTTTATTCCTTATTATTAATATTTGCCCTATAACTTATTAAATTATTTTAAATTTATAAAATTACCTTTCTAAATATCTTTAATATCTTTATAAACAGTTAAAATATTTTTAACGGCTTTTATTCTTTCTTTGATTTATATATTATTTCTTAATTAAAAACTTCTTATATATTTTTAATATATTTTTTTCTTTATTAACGAGATATAAGGCTTTATATTATTAATTCTTTCTCCTTTTTTCCCTTTTTTATATTTATTATTACTTTTTAATTTAATAATCCTTTTAATATAATATAATATATATTTAATTTAAATTCCGAATAGGTTTTTAAAATAAATTATAAAATTAATAATATTTTTAAATTTTTATTGATAATATTTTTATCTTTAAAACTCTTTTGCAAGTTATATATTTTTTTTATTTATAATTAATACGGTTTAATTATATTAAAATTAAGAGAATTATTATATTAATTAAAATATAAAATATTAATTTTTGAAAAAATTAAATTTTAATATTATAAAATATATTAAAGAACTTTATTTTTTTATATTAATATATTTAAATAATTAGTTTTATATTTTATAATAAATAAAATAAGTTTTTTTATTAAAATAATTATTTAATATTAATATTAATTTATTTTACCTTTTTTATTATTTTAAATTATTTTATTATATTATTTATCCTATTTCTATTAAAGTTTTACGCCTTTTAAATTATAAAAACTTATTTTTTATATATTAATTTTTAATTTTTAATTCTTTTTTATTTTAAACTTTAATTCCTAATTAATTTTATTTAAAAATATTTTATATATTTTCTTCTTTATTATAATTTCATTCTTTTAAATATAAAATAATCTCTTTTTATTATATAAGAAAGAGTTCTAAAATATAAGTTTGTTAAAACCTTTTTAACAATTCCGAATAATTAATAATTAATATTTCTTTATAAAAGATTTTTATATTTATATTCTTCTTTAACGAACTTTTAATATTATAAATATTTTATTTATTTAAATTATTTTCTTTTAATTATTTAAAGTTTAATAATATATTCTTAAAATGAATTAATATTAAGTTTCTTTTATAATTATAATAAGTCTTAACTTTTTAATTATTTTATAATTATATATATTATTATTTTTTCAAAATTCGAAGAATAATATTAAAAAAGAAGAATATTTTATATTTTAATATTATTATAAGATTTTCCCTTTTATTCCTATTTTTCCGTATTAATTTATTAATAAAATAAAATAGAAAATAGAAAAAAATTTACTATTTTAAAAGACTTTTATTTCCTTTATAAAAATAACTTTTTTTAAATAATTAAATATAAATATATTAATTATATATTCCTCCTTAATAATAAAATATATTAATAAATTATAATTATAATTTAGAATTTAGAATTTTTTTTAAAGCTATTTAAAGCTTTTTTTATCTTTTAAATTAATTATTTTGTATATTACTTCTAAATTTATACTGTTTTGGTAAAGAATTAATATTTATATATATATAATAATAGAATAATTAGGACTTAGGGGTTTGTTTAATAGTAAAATTATAATTTTTTATTATTTAAAAAGTATTTAAAAAACTTATTATTATTATTTAAATTATTTAAATTACTTTGTTAACTCCTATTTTAGTTTTTTAACATATTAATTGAAAAATTATATATATAATTTGGGCGATGCTAAACTAAGCCAATTCCCAAAATTCTCGTGATTTATACCCGATTAGGCTTAGATCGACCCTGGCCCTAGGCGTGGTACCGAGTACCCCTGCTTAGCGCAAACCAAAAGTATTGGTGTCATCCTCCGTATTCAGCAAAAAATGGTTCCGCTTTGACACCCGCTCTCTCTAGACCTCTGACAAATACAGATGGCGGTCAACATGGTTCAGCATCCTTGGTCATCATCGCCAAAGCATCACTTGTACATCTTAAGAGGCTATTAGTCTGCACGGCTTCCTATGGCTGTCTTGTGCCTACACTCACTACCGCTATGCACCTAAGGTGGCCCTTTGCCTGAAATTTGTAAAGCATCTCCTTGCCCACCTATGTCCTTTTCGGGCATCATCTCTTGCATCAGCAGTGATACGAAATGGCAGCACAAATCGGAGACAAAACCTTCGAATTCATCAATGTGTCTAATGCTACTGGACCCTTCAATGACGAGACGCGTCACTTGATTCGTAGGCAGGCCATGAGCAGACCAGCAGCTGCAAGACGGCGGCAAGGAAATTATGGCAAACGCAATCTTCTCCAAACTATCGTGTTCGTGGAGACGCGAGAGAGACGCTCCGAACAAGATGACACTAGTTCTGAAACGAACAAAAGTGTCGCGAGCGACGACATTTCGGCAGAAGAGCACAACTTTCGAGAGGTGGAAGCCGAGTATCGCTTTGAAAATACATCGAATGCTATTTGTGCGAACTTGCCTTCCACTGGCTACGAGAGATTGAGATTGCAGTGTGGCTTTGATCTTTTGGATCTATCTGCCATGACCACTTTCCACGTCGGCAGAATTACCGCCCAATGTCTTTCGAGCGAGCCCGCCCAGTTGAGCGCCGTGTTACAATGCCGGCAATGGTCTTACCTGAACTATCTACCACCTCGGTATGGGTACAGTGCTTGCTTGGATGACTCGGCTCGTTGCGTCGCAGTCAGAGTGCAGCAATTTCTGCAGTATCCTGGAAGCCCGCCGCAGAGAAAACCCCTTTTGCTTTATTCGAAAGCCTTGCGTAGTCTCCAAGTCGCCATCGACGATAGCACGACGTACAGGCAACCTGAAGTGCTTTGCGCAACTGAATTGTTGGCGATCTATGAAGTAATCACTCTGTCCCCTTGTGATGTTGATTCTGACCGGAGAAGCTACTTGACGACGCAAGACACGAGGCTTGGGTCCAGCACGTGAAGGGAGCAACGTCTCTAGTAGAAATTCGAGGTCCTGAAGGATATGAAACAGATTTCGAGAAGGCACTTTTTTTAGCTCAGATGGGCCCAATCGTAATTAGTCCTCTCAAGAGTGCCGTTTGATTGATGGTGAATTGACAACGATTTTATAGTACACGGAAGCCTTGATCAATTCTTCTGTATGCTTCCTTGAGGCCCCGCCGTGGCAGGATCTACTACAATCAATTATGAACCGGGCTCTTCATCCAGAGTCTGTGTTTGCCGATTGTAGCGACATCGTCATCTGCTTGTGGTCACATCTCTGGTCTCTACCCAATATCTTTAACGATGTACAAGATATCGTTATCAACGAAAGGGAACCTCCATCCCACTTACTCGCACAGCTACTGGGTCGAATATTCACGCTTCGTGCAAAGCTCCTTAGATGGCGAGGTAGATTCCAGGCACTGCTTCTCACACAGAATTCCCCTGTATCATCAAATTACACTAGATTCGACAAGCGGTGTGAAACGCTAAGTGTGTGTTTAGCAGGTCTCATTCTACTCTGTCGCCTCGCACTAGCCCTTGATCCTTGCATGGGATCCGCAACGGAGGATGAAGCCCAGCGCCTGTCCCTCGAAATAAACGATCTGTACAAAGAAGTGTCGACGTATAATCCTCGGGCCGGCTTGTTCATGGCTTTCAAGATGGAAGTTGCTCGTGCAACCCTAGGCACATCGGAGGACTGGCATATAGTCTCTTCGACTCCTCCTCTGCCAAACGTGAGCTCGAAAGGACTTATAAAGCCGTCTGTCTTCGAACGTTGGTGCAATCTCAAAGGTCGCCGAGTGAAGCGAGATCTTGCAACATAGAGTACATGAAGCTTTGATAGGAGCGAGGGGAAACATGGTATATCCACGGTCATCCCAAAATGGTATCAGCTAGAGGAGAACAAATTTTTGGTCCAAGCAGCTTTGTGGAGGAGTAAAAGACTGTCTCCAATCATCTTCCCACATACACTCGATTTGAGTGGCAGGCCTGGACCAAAGCATGAAGCCCGACTGTTGGTAAAGAGTTGAAATTGCCGAGGAACCCATGATCTAAAGATTACAGTTTGGACAATGGGAAAACTGACTTTAACCATTATAGTTGGATTATAGTGATCCTGCTAGAGATAAACTATCGATGAACGGAAAAAAAAATATGGGATTCCTTTCCTCTTGACCACTGATGGACAACGATAGTGTTCAGTGTTCTTGGTATGAATGCCAATTTATTGTAGCCCATGTGGCATGACCTCGCTGGTCTCCGATGGTGGTGACCTCCCGTTTTGATACATCCAGAGGCGACTCAAGTTCTTCACAGTCTGGCTACCTCTCAGTTTCTTGCGCAAAATTTGAGTACTCTCTCGTGCGCGGCGATGGCCAAGACCATGGTGCATCGACTGTCCATTGATGCCAGGAGTCACACCCCAGTGTCCGTCCGTCCGGCTCTCAACTTGAATATGACCATTCGTCGCCAAGGAACCCCAACCCATCGGCATTGTCATATCTTTTCTTTCTCCTAATTCTTAGTCACTTTCGACGGTGTGATCCAAGTACAGAGTATGCGTTTCTGTTGGTATGCTGTTTTGGCCCTCTGAATTGCTGTTTATGTAGGTGGAACCCCCAGGAAACATCGCATTCAGGTAGTGCTGTGTGAAGATGTGTCCGCCGTGGCCCCGTCGCACAAAGATGCTATCTTTACAATGATTATGCAACCCACACTGTGCTCCACGAAGCACTCCCCATCTTGCGATCATGTCGTATTCATTACAATAATGCTCGATGTGCCGGACAGCACGTCGCGGCGACTCGGCGGAGAGGCTTAGCGGCGGGTTGTTGAAGCAAGACGCCGCACTGCCGAATGTGTAAATTTCCTGAAAGAGCACCTTATGTCAGTGCACAGCCCTGAAGTCACGGAGGGTCGAACCTACCAACTTTGACATGGCGTTAGGTGGAAGATCTGTAATTAAATGATCGAGGACAGTGGATACGACGAGCCCACCCTGGCCATGGCCGATCAACACCACCCTCGACACTTCCAGGTCACAAATCCAGGCGTTCGCGAAATCGAATGTCATGCACACATTGGCGCTATGAAGGGCAATGTAGCGATGCATGAGACACATAAGAAGATCGACTACGAGCCCATAACTGGGTGGATGTCAGCCCGTGAGCAATGGTCCGAGATTCGAACTTTCTTTACCTCTTGTTGTGCACACCGTGTACAGCACGCCCGAAAGTCTTCGAGACCAGATCTATGTTTTTCTGCTGGGTATCTTGGCTACAATGTAGTCAGTAGAAATGACACCTGCAACAACTCTGGTGCACAAACCTAGTGGCGCAACTGTTCACAAAGAGCCAACGCTCGTCTCTGTGTTGGTTTGCCATAGCCTCTGTACTTTCATCCATTCTGGACTGCATGATCCCCGAGCAATGGAGTGGATTGGATAGCGCCAGGACGATCACACACCACATCATCCAAAATGCCATTGAGACCGCTCCAGGGAGAACCATGGCTGTTGGAAGTGCCCAGAATAACAAGTCGATTTCGAGAATGAAGAGTAGACCCTGAATTGTTAGGTCTCTGGCGCTCCTGGCGTCCACTGCCTTGACAGATATACTGAGCTTCTTTCAGGATGTTGCGATTGGAAGATACATCAGTGGTAGATAGGGCAGCTGTTTCACGAGCGACAATATTTCTTGGGTGAAAGACGTAAGAAATGTTTCTCTCGAGCTCGTGCTAAAGCCGTTCATGAACGAACTGTCCACAAGCGGTATGTACAGTACTGCTTCTGCGTTCATGGCGAGTCGCGCATTGGACTTTTTCAACGCGTCTATTCTTTCCATTTATGGAGGAGTCTTGTCCATTGTTGCTGTCCGGATGGGATTTGGGAGACCGAGGAGATCAGGCATGTTGGTGTTATAGCTGAAGAACTTTGCGACTCTTTTTCTGGTCTTTAATACTGGGAAATTAAGCGGAATGCAAAACAAACTTCGAGCACGTGAGTTCCATTCCTTTCATATCTGACTAATTCTGCGCTCACTTCCACTGCCAAAAGCAAACTTATCAGGAATCGAAAAGCACAGCACGAAAAATTCGATACTGACTGATGATGACGACTTAAGCCGCGATCAGAATACCCGCAAGGACTCAAAGTGTCCCTTATGAGTTTCATTACATGTACGAGATAATTGCTGCGTCGGCTTTGCGTCGGCTTAACCGTGCAACATGTAATTACTAGAATATCAGCTTTCTTTTTTGCTTAGACATTGCATTTCTAATTGTAATAGATTTAAAATTGAAAGTAGGAATACCGATAAGGAATTGAAGGCATCGGCGTAGCTACTAAACATCCAAAGAATCTCTCGTAGACCAAATCGTAGCACCTCGTCAAACCAGAGTGCAGGTTCACAAACGATCGAGCCAATCATAAGACTATTACAAATTTACGCCATCAGGCAGCTTAAGATTTGGGATCAGCTGCCTATGATCAAGGTGTGTGGAGCTAGAAGTCATCCAGTTCATCAACAGCCAGGAATGCTGCGGTCAAAACGGGTCTAGCAGACAATCTCGCTCCTCAAAACACATTACAGGTGTAGTCCTTGAGAAAGCCCTTACCGTAGGTAAGATGGTTTTACTCAGACATATGCAGTGTCCTGACTTTACCCCATTAGCACTCGAGGCAGGTGATGCAAACCCGGCAGCAGCTCGAGTGCGCTCGAAGTGCCCAACCAGAGCATGCGCCTTCCACAAGAGAGAGAGGGAGCTTATGAGCAAGCTTTGCCGAGCTTTCATCGACTATGGCGCTCCGACCCATCATCTTGAGGGTGTGTGAGATTTATCTCTTGGATTCAAGCTAAGGAGCTGATACTTTTCAGAAACTCTTCTCGCAGTTGGTATGGCTGTCAGTATCAAAGTCTCTGTGTACCAGGGTGCGGAAAGTGTTCTTCTCTCATTCGACGACAACTTGGCCCCAATCCTAGTACCAACATCGTACGATTGCGAACAGATCCACCTCGCAAATCTTCGGACCACATACAGAATCTGCGATACGATGGTCTCTAACATGCTAGGCGCGAGTAAAAGCATTCAGTGCTTAGAAGACTTAGCCGGGAGCAAGGGTCCTTACAGCAGCCGAGTGCTGGTACTGGCCTTTGGTGTGACATGTGCCTGCATAGGAGGGTTGGTCTTTGGTGCTCAGCTGCTTGATCTACCTGTTATCTTCATCCTCGGATGCTTCGTAGGCATCACGCGAAAATCTCTTAGGATAGGCTCCAAGTATCGAGATGTTTTAGACATCCTAACAGCAGCGCTGGTCAGCTTTCTTGCCAGATTTCTCGGGTCATTACGCACTGGGAAGATTTTCTGTTTCTCAGCACTGGCGCAGTCTGCTCTGGTCCTCCTTTTCCCAGCATACACAATCGGTGAACATTCTCCGCTGCTGATCATGTGTCTGACACCAGTTAACTGATATTTCTAGCTTGCGGGAGCTTACAGCTTCAGTCAAACAACAAAGGCGCGGCCGCCGCGCGTATTGTCTATGCAACGGCAGTCTCAGTCATGCTTGGGTTCAGTATCACAATAGGTACTTCAATATATGGCTGCATCGACACAAACGCAGCTTCCGAAGAAATGTGTTCAGCGCTGATGCCGACGTACTTTCAGCACTTGTTTCTTTTCCCTCTTACCATTGGTATCATTGTCCTCAACCAAGGTGATTGGAAGCAGATGCCGGTGATGGCATTTACTGCTATGCTTGGCTATGCAGTGACAGTGCTACTTCGCCTAAGACTCGTTACTGAAGTAGCTACTCTGTGTGGGACTTTCGTTCTCGGATGCCTTGTCAACCTGTACTCATCAATAAGGCACCGATCGGCTGCGGAGATCTTGATTCCAGGTCTTCTTGTCCAGGTCCCATCCGCTCTCGCGGCTCATGGCAGTCTGGTGAGAAGTGTTTCAAACGCGGACGTAATCACTCACTTGGCACTCGATGGGACTGTCGCTTCGTACGCTGCCACCACTGGACCTTATAACATCGTCGATTTTGAAGTTGCCTGGAGTATGGCCCGCGTTGCAATCGCGATTGCAGTTGGCTTACGGCTCAGCGCATGGACAGCATATGTTCTGGGCCAAAGAAGACTGAATTGTTGATCAATACTTGTAATATCAGGAGGAGTCGCAACCCAGAAGCAAAGCCTGAAGATCAAATTACAATATGAAATCGGCTCTGGTTTCTTTGAAGATTCAGTTACTATCGGCCAAAGAGGCGAGCATGGCCTCAAGCCAGTGGCTCAATCATACAGTCTTTGCAGGCCGAGTTCGATTTTCAAACAGCAAGCACTTTCTCTAGTAAGCGAATGTGAATCCCATTGACTTCAATACGCTTTCCAGACCGTTACGATCTTTCACTTTATATTGGCGGTATCAATCAACAGACGCATCAGCAATGTGCGACAATGCCTCTCGAAAGCGAAATTTCAATACTCACAACAAAGTAGACATCATTGTGCCCTTCTTTAGCCACGGCGCCTCTACCAGCCCACTCCATGTCCTTCGAATTCCCATCATGGTGCGAGTACGTCACCGTGCCATGTAACACGAACTTCTGCTCCTTGGACCTGGCTTGCCAAGGGAAGATGCGGTGTGTACGATGCTCACCCCCGGGCACATCATCCCACATTTTCTTGCGCATGGGCCTAGATTTCTGCGATGGAGAAAAAGCGTTGTGGTTCTGACGTGAGCCCGGACTTCGGGAATCTTTTGTATACTTGTTCTGGAATTCATGATTTCGTCGGTACCACCTTCCCCCGACCATCTCCGACAAACACTGCTCTTTTGGACCGGCCTGTGTGGTCCTGGTCATTAGGTGTCACATAGTGGCTGACGTAAAGGCCGCTCGCATTTGATTCAGCTGTATAACCAGGTTTTGATCCCTGAAATGTCAAGAAGCGTGGCGTTGTCAAGCTGAGCGCCAGGACTCAATATGCTACAGGCATGGTAAGCCCCCGAGGATACGCCGCAAGCCGTAGAAACACGTACCAGTGGAGGAAGAAGCTTTTGAGATACACTCATGCAGGACTTAAACCATCTTGGTCCACATGCCGGCAGCTTGCTCCGCATTTTCTGGTAATGTTGATGCATCCCCACCAGGTTTGCGGGTCGTACAGTAAATGTCCTGGTCACTTTTCAACGGTCGCGTCGCTGATGGCTACCGTCTTGCCCGCTGCAATAGGCCATGAACTTACTGCACCCATGAGACGCGAGCCGTTGATTTACAAATTCGTTCCGTCGCATGAAAGTGAGTGAGTGACGCTTTTCTCGGAATTTCTAGATACATGAATCCCAATTCTTCTAGTCGGCTGAGATGTTCGAGACGCGGGAGAGCTGCGGATAGAAGCTAGCGGTACTCTAACAGCGCGTCATCGGGCGCGTGAAATTAACCCGAGATGATGGATAAGTAAGGCGAAGCAAAGAACGGATTCGTACGCAGGTCGGTCAGGTACGAGCGCGAGCTAGCACGAAGCTCAGCTAGACAGATTTTACCACCATAAAATCATGAATGTAGTACAGGATCTGAGTAACTGACACTTGGAAAAGTCGACCGATATAATGACCAACCGTTGGACGGTGCGGAGTAAATAGTTGAAATGTCCAGACAATGGCTTCCCACCGGCTCAACAGTATGCCTTCACTTATGGCCTACAAGCTCGCCCTCTCCGCTGTCTTTACACTGGCGCTATTTGATGGCGTTTCGGCCCGATCGCTTAACAGTCTGTCTCCTCGGTCTGATTCCGGCATCAATTGCGACGGGAGCACGCAAGGCAGTGGCTACAAAGGTGATCTGAGCAGTATCGTGGACAAAGTCAATCAAATTTCTCTGGTAACCACTTTCAACAGCGGTGACCAGCTCGCCTGTGCCGGATTTAGTACCGTTTATAACAATTACGGCAACGCGTTCAGCCGAGGGGACGGCATCTGTGCCTCGGTCGGCCACAATACGACGAGCTTCACTGTCAGTAACTCGACGAATGGTCAGTCAAACAGCGCGGGAGAGATCATCCAAGGTCTCATCAATCACAAACGCGATGCTTGCAGTACCGCGCCAACAAATCGACAAGGAAACAAGCTTTCGGATGGATCCATCAGTGTCAACTATGTCAGCCAGGTTTGCTATTGCTTTGACGATCGCCCATGTGAACATTCTAAATGAACTATGTTACTTCAAAGATAGTAGAAATATGACGTGAAGGTTCATAATGTCTGGCTGCCTCGAAGAGTACTAGTAAGCATTAGGGGAGCTTTTATACCTCAGTCGTTTGTACAAAGGTTATGGTAGAGTCGCTTCTGGTTTCTTCGAGAATAAGTATGTACCGGCTAAAGAGGCGAACGTGGGCCTGTCATAAATAATCGAGTGCTTCCACTTGCCTACTTGTGGCTCAAGAATAAAGCCTTCGTAGGCCGGCTTGACGGAGGCCGGGCCAGGATAGGTATTCAGGAAACAACAATATTCGATCAAAGTGAGAAAGGCGGAAGACACTTGTCCACAAGGCCAGCAACTGCTTCGATGGTGAAGGGAACTAGTGGCTAGGATTGAAGACAGTGTAACATCATCGATACCGAACCTCGCATCATAAAAAGACACACACACTGCTTTCTGGGGGCTTTACTTCAAGGAGCGCAAGGAAATTGGAAGATAATGGAAATTTGGGGCTAGTCAGTTCTAAGCTAGCTCAGGAATTCGGAGTGATTAATCAAGATCCGAGCCCGCCAGACCCCACGTTCGCATTTTGTTTTCAACAGATTTGTGAAGAACAAGTTTGGGACGACTACCCAATCTTCGCTGCTTCGGCTCCTTCAAAAGGCCCGTAGTGCTGTGCCAACCCAGAAAGTCCGAGCTGGTCGCAGTATAATTGCTGTGGAAAGATGCCTCATTCCTCGTAAGTCCTTGTCATCAAAAGAATGGCCTCAATTCTCAATTCTCCAGTCAACATAATAGTCTACCGCGGCTGGTCAGGCTCAGGAAAATATGTTTGGTCGCCCTTCGTTACCAAACTTGAAGCACGTTTCCGCTTCGCTGGACTGCCATACCGAACTGAAGCTGGTTCTATGTGGAAAGCCCCCAGGGGGAAAATACCTTATATTGCAATCTCGAACACCCACGCTCACAGCCATGCTCAAGCCGCTCCCACAATGCTTGCCGACACTACTCTTATTAGTCAAGTATTGGTTGAGGAGGGTCTGCTAGATAATATCAATGCCAGTCTCTCCCCAAGCGACAAAGCACATGATTTGGCGCTTCGAGCTCTGCTGGAAGATAGGCTGTACTGGTACCAGGTGAATATGAAACTCAAATGACGCCAGAGAGCGTTCATTCTTGATGCACCAACTGACCTTGAACCACCATATCTGAAGGGCTACGAAAGATGGCACGAAAACTACTATACCATGCGTTCGAGCGTCCTCTCTGAGCTGCCTTACCCGGTGCAGCTATGCGTCGGTCTTCTCGCCTACCACAAAAACATGCGAACCCTGTATGGTCAAGGTACGGGACGGTTTACCGAAGGAGAGATCGACTCTTTCAAATGGCAGGTCTGGAAGAGTATCGACGCGCTTCTAATTGCATCGAAGGAAACTCATGGAAGCACCGCTGGCGGCAAGGTTTTCTGGGTCCTAGGAGGGAATGGGCCGTCTGAGGCAGACACAACGTTGTACGGCTTTATTGCTTCGGCGCTGGTCTGCACTGCGTGCGTTTATCTTGGGTGCTCGGTCGTTTGTGACTATGCTAACACACTTGCTAGAGCACCTAAGACAATGAAGATAATCCGAAGTCTTCCTGGTGTCATGGACTATGCGCAGAGAATCCATGACCTCTACTTTCCAGATTATACACACTGGAATTAGAGGTAAAAGTACCTGGCTAGTCCAATAATTGAAGATAGCTAATTTTCAATTGATAAATAGATACAAGTAAGACCAGAAAGGGCATTTCGATCGGGAAGAAGTCCGAGCTTGGTGGAAAGTTTTGGTTGCGATTCCATTCGTCATCGTCTCGCACCCTAGGAGTAGGCTGCATGCCATCTGCAACAATTGAAAGAGCATTTCAGTTTGCTCAATTGTTCTGCTTTTAGTTTCCGGGTCCCCAAGCTAATCCCAGCTTTGTACTTCCTCATCGAAAAACGTTCTCTTGACCCGGATATTTCATCAACAGTCTCAAGGCGAATCGGGAGCTTGGCATTACTTGAACGTTCGCTCGACAGCATTTGCTCCCTAGCACAGAAGCATCATGAACAACAATTTGGAACGAATTTCCAGCTAAAGCGCTTATAATCGAGGTCGCGTTGCTAGAAGTATCCTTTGTAATGAGTACCAACGTGCCAGATAGCATCACAAAGCCCGTTACTTAGGGGAAGGGTGTAAGCAGTATTTGCGGGACTGTCGTAAAAAGTAACAGTATAAAGACTCTTCTCGGACGCTTTGAGCAGCTAAACATCTTCCTGGAATACCTATTGAACAGAGATGGTGTGCTGTTTACATTGCATTGGACTGTCTGACCGCTGCCTGGGATCGAAATGAAATCTGCGAAAAGAAGTCGATATCATGGGGCTCATAAAGCAATGTAGAAGGGGAGTTTGCAGGTGCTTCGGCAATGCCTAGGCCCAGAGAAAAGAAGTATTGGACTCTTTACTAATTGGCTTCGAATGCTTCTCCTTTGAATGCTTTTCTTCCTGCCGCACCTTGTTTCTTTTACACCTCGCTTTCCTCTTTTTGTTGGTTGTTCTTTTCCATTTCTTCATTCTTCTTTTCTTTTTCTTCGCTTTTCCTTCTCCCTTCATCTTCCCTCCTTTCTCTCTCTTCTTGTTGTCGCTTCCTCCTCTTCGCTTCACTGCTCCTAACCTTATCAACTTTCAATTGTTTAAGCATATTTTTCCAACCTGCTGGATCCGCCAACGAGTCCCTTCCCCGGTAAAACCCATCCATCTGCCACCTTATCTTCTCAAAGAAGTCAGACAATTCCCCCTTCTGCCACCACTTGTCATGCAGACTCTTGGCCCCGGACTCAAGATCATTCAGGCTCGGAAACCCAGATACGCCCCAATCATATTGTAACGCAAACCAGGGCATATTTCCATCATTCCGATGCACGTAATTCAAAAGACATTCTTCTGGGTAAAAGGTCCCGAAGCGGTCTGGTATATCGAGTACGGATTTGTAGAGTGCGAACAGTTCCTGCGAAGGTCTTATCAACCAGAATCCGCCGTTGACCCAATGGCCTCCCATGTTCTCATCTTCAGTTGTAGGTGGGTATTTATGTCCCGAAATAAGAGACGGAGCACCAGCGAAGACATAAGTCGAAGGCTGCGGCGCTTCATCATCTTTTACTACGTCGGTATGATTCCGTGTCTGCAGCTCGAGATTGTTCAATACACGAGCGGCGGGGTCATCAAAAATCCCATCGAGCGGCTCCGAGAGCACGGTATCGACATCGAGGAACATGACACGCTCGAATTGGGTCCAATTGGCGATACGCAGCTTGGTCAGGACATCGGAGTACCGTTGGTCAGACTGAACCCAATCCGCACTCAACTTCTCGACCTCGATAATCTCGGCCCCGTCGTGAATGAGGCGATTGCGTTTCGAGGATGGTACGTCTTTAGTCACTGCTACGACAAACGGGATAGGCTTGCTGAGACGGGTCTCGGGGGCGTGGAGAAGCTGATAGCAGAGGAGGCGGGCACCGACAAAGTAGACGTCGTCGTCATCTGGGGCTGTTAGGTCAACTGTTGTGCTTGAGAGCAAGGTGGCGAATGCGTATGGGCGTTTGAATGGGACTTGCGGTTGGAGGGAAGGGATGACTTTTGAAAGAGGCCGCTCGATTTTCGTTGAGTCTGGAGGTCCGAGTTCCATTGCGGGGGTCTCTTTAAAATCCGCGGCGGCAGGGGCGGAATTGAAGGAAAAGACATTCGTACTCCTGTGGGGGTTCCAAAAAGGGGAAAGGCGATGAAAGAGGAAGAGCACGCCAAAGGCGAGAGCGCCGAACTTACGTTGTGTAACGGAAAACATGACGATTGTAAAAATAAAAGACAGTGTATTTAGCAAGAAGAATTGCAACCCGTAGGTATCAAGCTGTGGGTATGCAAAGAATTCTGGTTTCCCAAAGTATACTCTTCGTATACTAAAAGTCACGCTGTCCATGCTGACGCTCAGAATCATGCTGACGCTCAGAAACCGTATGTCCGTGCTGACGGTCAGAATCAAACTGTCCCACAGACACTCAAAGTCAAAGTGTTTACGCTGACGTTCAGAATTAGACCGTCTACACTAACAATGAAACAAATTGGTTTCATATACTACCAAAATGCAACAAACCAGCTGACATTCTGTCAGCTGTAATAGCCCCCATTCTCCCCTTAATCCTATTTTGCGTTCTCTAGGGTCATTTGGACCCTTAATCATACTACCAAAGCACCATCATTACACCACCTACAGAGGATGACACCAATAGTTTTGGTTACGCTAGTACGAGTTGATCTTAGGTTTATCCTGGCCCCCGGAGTAGCTGCTTGGACGAAAGTACCTAAAAGGCCTAGAAATTTCGGCTTAAAATACTCTACAAGTACGAATCTCTAAGGACTAATCCCTGGAAGAGGCCTTATAAGATTAATTTAATAATTAATTAAGTTTTTTAACTAGGGTTATACTTCAGGCTATTCATTTAGCCTTAACCCTAAGTTTTACGAATATTTTACTAGCGTAACCAAAACTGTTGGTGTCATCCTCCGTATTCTCCACTTTATCAGGCGAAGCAATTGGTATGAAACAGTGCTAGGAACACTCATTTGCCACCTACTTAGGACCTCATGATCATGTATATTAGGGTGCTATGCACTATTATTTATCAATCAGACGATTTAGCCCTGAGTGCATCTGACACATTCTCTCTTATTATGAGGTTCAGTACACGTTGATATTGAACTGTGAGGCTATACGTAAGCCTTAGCGTAACGTATATTCTCCGCTTATGCTCCGGTATTGTTGGGTAATGCTTTGGTATGGTAGTAAAAGAGTGTGGGATTGCTGTGCTACTGCTTGGTTTTTTGATCCAACGTGCTGCCTGTAAATTAATCTAGCCCTACATGGCCTAGCGTACAACTGATTATGGTATCTGTTGAAGAATGGCTGGGGCAGTCTCTCCAGCAGCACTAAGCCAAATCAGATCTAGCGTATTGCAATCCTGGATCACTGTCAGCTAGGCTATATGCCGAATAACAAGTTGCCTTAGTTACTCAGACGTATTATACTATAACCCTTTAGGGATAGCGTATATTTATTATATATATATATTATAATATATTTAAGTTCAAGAATATATAATCTTATTAAGTCCGGCTTAATTTTAATAATATATTTATAAAAATCTTTATTTAATTTTTTTATTTTTAAAATATATATTTTATAATATATTAATAATAATAATAATATTTATTTTTAATTTTATAATTATTATAATTATATAATCAAATATATATTTTTATTTAATATATTTTAAATAACGTAATTTCTATTATATTCGATATTATAAATATTAAAAGAAATCCTTTTTTAATAAGTTCTTAAAACTAATTATTTTATAATAATAATAAATAAATTAAAAAGCCTTATTATATATTTTAATAATTATTTAATTATATTATAATATTTGAAATATATTAAATAATTATATTTATAAATAAATAATAATATATTAATTATTAATAATAATATCGAAGCAAATATTTTGCTTCTTTTTATTAGATTATAATTAATATATCAAAATAGAAGGATATAATAATATAGAATAATAACAATAATATAGATTCCGAGATTATTAAGATTAAAAGTCGAATAAAAGAGTTTTTCCGAGTATATTTAAAAAATAAATAAATAATTATAATTTATTATATTTAATATAAATTTGAAAATCTTATCTTAATTATAAAAATTAAATTTAGAAAAAATATTATTTTCTAAATAGCTTTATTTATTAGAAAGCGGATTAAATTAGTCCTAATCCTTATATTATTACTTATATTAGAAAAGGAGCAGATTCGAAAACTTAAATATATTTCTAAGGTTTAATTAATAATTCTGAATAATAATATTAATATATTAAGAATTTTAAAAAATATTTATACCGGAGATTATATATATAATAAAGCTTATATTTAAGGAAGTAAGAACTATTTATTAACTTATTAATTTTTATTAATTTTAAAATTATATTTTCGAAGAGATTTAACGAGAATATATTATATTATTTATTATTCTAAAGCCGCGTATACTTAATAGCGATTAATAAAGTTTATTTAATATTTAAATAGCGAAGCTTTTGCTTAGCTTATTCAAAATTAAGAATATTTTATAATTATTTTCTAATTAATATATCGATATTCAAAATATTAATAATATTAAATTTAATATTATTAATAATAATAAAAGAATTTTATAATTTTAACTTTTTTATTCGGCTTATTTATATATCGATTAATTGCCCGGGTATTTATATATAAGTCAAATATATACAAAAGAACAAAAAGAGTATATTTAATCTTTAATATATTTTATTATAATAAATTAGAAATATATATAATATCCCGAAGATAATTATATATATAAATTTTATTACTTAAATTTATAAAATATATAATTTATTTAAATAATAAATTAAATAGCTAGATTATTATATATTCTTAAGGAAAATTACTATTATTATATTCGTAAATATAGCAAATAATAATAAATATTAAATCTTTATATAATTTAATTAGCTATCTTCAGAGTATAATAGTCCTTGTATATTAATTACGACTAATTTATATAAGTTAAAGGTTAATAATCCGAATATAAAAACTATTATTTAATAACTAATCCTATCTTTAATCTCGAAATTATATTAATAAATAAGTTATATTATTTGCTTTATTAAAAAGCAAAAGTAATTATTATTTCTTTATTTTAAATAATATATAAGGTTCTAATCCAAAGCTCTTATTTATTTATTATAAGCGGAAAAGGTATATTTCAGAACCTTACGATTATTTACGCTTATAATATTATTAAATATTATTAAGCCTAAAGTTTTTAATAATTATAATTAATTGCTAATTATATTAAAAAATATTAAACAGAAAACAGCTTTTAATTAATAACAAGATTTGCTATTTACTTTTTATAAATTTATAAATTTAAGAATTTTTTTATATATTTAAGAATATATTCTTTATTTTTTTAGAAATATTATTTATATAATCGGGAGTTTGGAAAAGCTTATATATTACTATTCGAGTTATAACTTATTATTTATATCTCTTACTTAAATATATTTGAGCTTGAAAATAGCTATTTTAAAAGATTTATTATAATAATTATAATTTAAAAAAGAATTTTTAATTTAATAAAAATATATTATTTTAGAATTATATTAGATTTATAAATTTAGCTTTATTCCGTTTATAATTATATTAAATCCCGTATTTAATCAGATTATTATATAAGAATTATAAATTAATATTAAAGAAAATATATTATATTTAATTAATATATAATCTAATATAATTAATTATTCGGTTAAGGTTATTAATATTCTTTGCAAAGGCCAAAGTATATTAATAGATAATAATATCGAAGTATTCCTCTTTTAATATAAATATAATAATCGGCGATATTAATTATATATATATAAGATAATTAGGGCTTAAAGAAGGGCTATTAATAATTATAAGATTATTAAAAATTAATAACTTATTAAAGAAGGTATTTAATTATAAAGGAAAGTAAATAATTATTTATAATATTTATTATTAATAATATCAGAAATTTTATCTACCGAATTATTAAAAGCCCCGTAATATTTAATATTATAGTTAATAATATTTAATTCCATAATATTAAATTAAAATATAAATATTATAACCGAAACTTTAATTATAAAATTATAAGTATTATAAGTTAAGGGTTTATTATCGGATATATAATTAACAATATTTTTAAGAATATATAAATAATATTATTTGCCTTTAATATTAAAAAGTTTTATTATATAATATTTATTCTCCGAAACGTTATTTAATATTTAAAATAAAAAAATTATATTATTAATATTAAATAATAATTATAAATAATTTTGCTTATAATTTTTTAATTAAGATTAAAATAGCTTAAGCAGATTTAATCTTAATTAAATCCTTTTTATTTTTACTTTGTAATATTTTAAGTATTTAAAGTTAAGTTATTTGATATTATATTATTACTTTGAATATTAACGGAACTAAATATTTCGATATTCTTTATATAAATATCTTTATTATAGCGGAATATATTTATATTAAGCTTTTCAAAGCTAACTTAATATAAGAATATCGTTTAATAAACCAAATAATATAAATTAAACTTCTAAATTACTAACTTTTTTAATAATTAAAAGGCTATATTAAATTTATCTTTTATAACCGATTTTGAAAAATATATATTAAATATAATTTTATTAAAAGTATATTTTATTTATTTTTTTAATTTTAATAAATATAATTTATTTAATATTCAATATTTGAAAAACTAATTATTATTTTTAAAGAAATAAGATTTCTCCGATTAAAAAGCCTTTAAAGTATTATTAAATAGCTTTAATAATCAATCGATTTTATAACTAAATTTAATTTTATTATATATATTTATAAAATTATTAATAAATATAGCTTATTATAATTCAGTTTTAAATATTAAATTTTTTATTAAATAATTTAAATATAAAAGTTCTCTTATATAATTAAATATATTATTATATTTGATTTAGAATATAATAATATATTTCCAGAAAATATAATAAAAGAGTTTAATATTTATATACTTAACTATATATTAAAATATTAATAATTCTATTATTACTTATTAGGCTTATATATATTAATATTATTTATATTCCTTTTAATCGAATTTAACGCAGAATATATTTGCTTATAAATAATTATTGTTATTAATAATTATAATATTTAGTTTTATATTCGTAATTATAATATAATATTTTCTTATTAATTATTATCGAGATTAATATCTTTCCTATATTATATTTATATTATAATTATTTACGTTTTATAATTATAAATAATCAAGTTTTTTAATACTTTAAAATTATTTAGTTTAATTATTTACGATTTATTTTAATAATCGGCTATATATTATAATATAATAAAATTTTCTAAATTATTATTACTTTAATATATAATATAAATTAACTTTAATAGATTAAATTATAAATATTATAAATTAAGGCTTAAAATTAATTAAGTATATTTATTAAAGGAGTTTTCTATTATATTACTTCGAATAGTTTTTATTATTAATATTTATTTTATTATTTTTAAATTCTTATATATTAATTATAATTAAATATTATATATTATAATATTAAAGCCGAAATTAAATTAATTATTATATAAGTTTCCGAGGATATATATATTATTTAATATTATACTTTCGTCTTTTATTATTAGTTATATAAAGAGGTATATTGTTTTTGTCTATTAAAAGCGCCTATAATTCGGTATTTGAATAATCTAAAAGAATATATTTAATTTAGGGTAAAAAATATAAAGACTTTTAATTATATTTTCAATATAGAATATTTGAATTTAAGAAATATAAATAAGGGCTAATAAAATATATAGAATATTAAAATTTAATATATATTTAAATAATAATATCGGAAGTAATAAGTTTTTATATTATTTTTATTAAATATAATAAATAATAATAAAATTACTAGTTATTTTAATATAAACCTACTTATAAGATATTTTACTTATTAAATATTAATATAATAATAATCGAACGGAACTCCCTTAAGTCTCCGATATATTTATTACGATATTTTTTTATAAACTCGAAGTTATTATATATAATAATTATATAAGAATATTACCCTAGCTAATATATCTTATAAATAGCTAGTTTATTTAATAGTATTATTCTTTATTATATAATCTAATAAGATTAACTTAAGTTTATTTAATTAAAAATATTAATAATTTAATACTAAGCCCCGCTTTAATATAAATATAAACTTAATATTTTAGCAAAGTTTATTAAGCAAATCGGCTTAATATAATTATAAAGGATAAAGAATATTAGAATAAAACGCTTATTTTAATTAATATTATTAAATTTTTAATAATAGTTATCGAATAGTTATAATTATTAAGGAATATATTATTATAATATTATCTTAAAAGATAATAAGGTTTTCAAAGATATATTCTTTAAATTATAAATTAATAGGATATATTACTTAAAGTTCAGAATATTTAGAAAAATATTTATCTCTTTTTATAGAATAGACTTAACTTAAACTTAGCCTTATTTATATATAAAGATACTTCTTATAAATTTTTTAATAATATTTGCTATTTCTAAGTTCTTTATATTATTAATATAAACAAAGTTTAAGAAGTTATATTAAAGTTTGCGAATTCAATAATTAGAACGATATTAAATTAAGAGAATTAAAAAAATATTTATATTCTATTTCTATCTCTAAAATTAGGTAATAATTATATATAATTTTTTTAATTTGGATAAGCAAAACCTTCGATATATTAATAAATTAATAATTATTCTTTATTTTACTATTTTATTATTATTTTACTTATATTCTTATTCTAATCTCTAAATATTCGATATTAAGTTATTAATATTATTATAATATTTATATAAAAATAGATTTAAAAATATTATATTTAAAGATAAAGAAATTATAAATAATAATATTAATATTATAATATATATTAATAATATCTTAAATTAAGATTTATAATTTAAAAATATTAATAATTGGGATTTTTATAGCCAATTATAAAATATATTAATAAAAAGATTATAAATCGAAAGTATAAAATAGAAGTTTAAATTAATAGCTTTAACTAATTAAATAATTAATATATAAATATTAAATATAAAATAATAATAAAGTTGCAAAGCTATTATAAATATTTTATTTAATAAGGAAATAATAAAGTTATTCCGGCGGATTTGTTACCTTTTAATATATTAATATTATTTAAAACTTTAATTATTATCTTTTTTAATTTTTCTCTTTTTAAAACCTTTGCTTCTCCTTTTAGAAAAAAAATTTTTTATCCTATAATATTATATCTTTGCTACTATTATATATATATATATTTATTTAAACTCTTTTAAAGCTTTAATTTTATATTAAATTATTTTTACTTATATTACTCTTTTATTTATATTTAAAAGAACTTTCGTTTATATTATTATATTCAGATTATTTTATAATATTTAGTATATTAAAATATTATTAATTAATATATTAAAAAAGAATTAAATAATAATAAGAAATTAATATAATATTTTATTATATATATTTAAATATCCTAATAAGGAACTTTTAAAAGCTAATTAAATTAAATATATTATTATAAGCTCTATTTATATATTTGATTTAATAATATTAAAAGTTATTTTATTTTCTTAAAATCTTATAAATTATAATAATATAATCCGGCGTTATATATAAATATTAAGCTTATTTTATATAATTAATAAATTATAAAAAATCTCTAAATAAATAATTTATATTACTTTTTATATATATAATATTAATATAAATTAACTATATTTAGTAATAATAGTTATATTTTAAAGAAAATTAATTTCGTAAACTTATTTTGTTATTCCTTTAATCGCTTTATCTTTTAAACTTATAATTATATTAGTTTATTATTTTTTAAAGCGTTAATAAAAGTTAAATATAAATTTTATATATTCTTTTTTAATTGTTTCCTTATTCAGAAATATAGAATCTTATATTATATTACTTTTTTTCTTAAACTTAAAATATTTTAATATATTTAAATCGATATATCGGAAGGTTATATTATTATTAAATTATATATATTTTATATAATATAAATATATAATTAATTTAAAATTATAATTAAGTCGGAATATAATATATAATATTTAATATAAAATATCTTGCCGAATTATTTATTATATTAAAGAATATATTATTATATATAATTATTTTTTATTCAATTTATTATTAATATTCTATTAATAATATTAATATATATTAAATTTATTATTAATTAAATTTCTAATTCTTAATTTGAATTTTTCTTTAAAAGTTATATTTTCTTATAATTAGGTAAATAAGTTTGGAATTATAATATTATTATTTTTTACTTATTATTTTATATACTTTTCTCCTATATAATATCGATAATAATAATTTATATTTAGGTTTTGTTTATAATAATTCCTGATTCCGTATTTAAAAGTATTTTTATATAAATATTTTCGATATTAATAAATATTATTAGTTAATTTACTATTCGAAATTATATATATATATTAAGAAAGATCCTTAAATTATTTAATATATTCCTATTATTATAAAATATATATAAGCGGGATTTTAATATTTTAATTATATATATTTTGATCTAGAAATTATAATAGCCTTTAAAGTTATATAAATATTAATAATAAATATAATCGAGATTGCTTTTACTTTCTAAATTTATATATATTAATTCTTATAATATTATAATTCAATTAATATTAATTATTAAATTAGTTATATTCCGAGATTTTCAAAATAAGCAAACTAATATTCTAAAATTGATATTCCGATAAATATATTAATAATTAAGTCTTTTAAAATAATTAATAAATTAATTTTAATTCTTTAATATTAATAAAATAAATATATTTATAATAATATAATAATATTTACTTAATTTTTCTTAATATATTTTCTTATTTATATTCTTGAAATATATTCTTTATTCGATTTTCTATTTAATATCGAATTATTCGGATCAATTTAATTTGTTTTAACTTCGTCTTTTTCTTTATTATCCGGATCTTTATTTATTAATATAAATAATATAATTTTATAATACTTTTTTAATATAAATTTATAATATTAATAATTAATCAATTTTGTTTCTAGATTAAAATATTATTTTAAATATTAATATAAAAGAATTAAAGTTCTGATAATTATATTAAACGAATATAACTTATTAAAATAAGCCTTTTTTATATTTATTAATATTATTATATTACCTTTAATAAATAATTTAATATATTCTTAATTCTTTATATTTATTTTATAATTTAATTTATAATTAGTTTATTATTCTTATAACCTTTATAATATAATCTTAATAATAAAGTTTTTTATTTTATAATAAAAATATTTTATTATAATATTGAATATTTGCTATAAATAATATTTATTTAATAAATTTAAATATTAATCGAAAATATTTTTATATTATTAAATTTAAATAATATTAATTATTCTTTATTTCTTGTTTATATTATTAAAAAATATCTTTTATAATTATTTTAATTATAATATATTAAAATTATTAATAATAATTATAAAAGAGTTATATTCTTTATATTAAGTTTTATTTATAATTAAGATATTTTATATTTTAATTAATATTATAATATATATTTCTATTTAAATTATAATATAAAAGAAGATATTTTAAATATATTCGATTTTTATTATTATATTTAAATATTATATAATTAAATTATAAATTGCTTTTTATAATAATATAATTAAAAAAGGATTTAATTATATAATAATATTTATAATAAATTCAAATATTATTATAAAGATAATTGATAATTATTAAAAAATTAATAAAATTATAATAATATTAATTTATTATAAATATATAATAAAGCTTCTAATATAAATTATTATAATAAAAAGTTAATAAAATAATATTAAATAAAAATATATATAAATAAAAAAGGGAAATATAAATTATTAAAAAAAATAAAGTTTTCTATTTTAAAAAATATTATTATAAATTTATATTAAAAAATTAAATTTTATTAAATTT
>JAABUQ010002353.1_pt1 | contig 37601 bp, 32 predicted proteins | sample 5560001 | NCBI WGS metagenome assembly JAABUQ01 (sample SAMN10711888, study PRJNA513371) | rock metagenome | isolation source: Antarctica rocks | place: Antarctica: Victoria Land, Finger Mt nord | collected 2015-12-18 | reverse complement strand
CTTCTTCGCCAAGCTCAAGCAGTTCCGGGCCATTGCCACCCGTTACGACAAGACCGCACGGAACTTCCTCGCCGGGGTTCATCTGGCCGCAACTGCCATTTGGCTCAATTGACGACACGCCCTAGTCAAAAAACATCGAGGCAATGGAACTGCGGACTATCGATCAAGGCCAACCAAATCTCGGCGGCGCATACCGTATTCCTAAAAAAAATCCCATGGCGATTGCCTTCCGACGTCCGGTCCGATAACGTCGAAGAAAATTACATGGCTCGCGCCACAATCGGGGGAACGTCATGACCGCAACCGTTGACCGCCGCGATTTCATCTGGACTGGTCGCCGGGGGCTACGCGCTGCTTGAGGGCGGAGCAGCCAGGGCGGCAAACGACCAGGGCGTGATCGCCCAGCCCTGGGCGGCCTGGGACAACGCGGAAAAGCCCGTGCGCGGCGGCTATCTCCGGATCGCCGCCGAACTCTACGTCGGCAAGATGAACCCAGATCACTGGCCGGTGCTCGACTGGATCACGATGAACTATTTCCACGAGAAACTGCTCATTACAGACGGCAGCTATCGTCCGACGGTGCCTTGGCTCGCCGAGTCCATCGCCTTCGAGAATCCGACGACGGCGGTGACCAAGCTGCGCGACGGGGTGACGTTCCAGGACGGCACCAAGTTCGACGCCGCGGCGGTGAAGTTTGTCATCGATTGGATCCGCGACCCCAAGAGCCAGGCCTGGAGCGTCAGCTGGCTCTCACCGCTCGATAACGTCGAGATCGTGGACGAGCTGACCTTGCGCTGGCGGTTCAAGACTCCTTGGGCGGGCTTCCCCGGGATTATCGCCAACGTCCCCGGCTACATGATGTCCCCGACCGCGCTCAAGAACGATCCGAAGGGATACGACGGCCACCCGGTCGGCACCGGGCCGTTCATGCTCGAGGAAGCCAGTCCCGGCAATTTCGTGAAGGTGAAGCGCAATCCCAACTGGTGGTTCGCGAAGTCATCGGGCAATCCCGAGATGCCGTATTTCGACGGCATCGTCGTCACTGTCATTCCCGACCCTGCCGTTCGCCTCGCCAATCTCCGTGCCGGTAAGATCGATATGCTGCTCTCGGTCGCCAAGTCGCAATACGCGGCGATCAAGAATGATCCCGCCCTGAACGTCTATGTGCAACCGTTGAGCTCGGTCAATGCCCTGCGCTTCAACTGCACGAAGGGCCTCTGTCAGGACATCCGCGTGCGCAAAGCGATCAGCCACGCGATCGATCGCCGCGCGATGATCGTCGGTACGCAGTTCGGGCTCGCCCGGATCGCCAGCTGCATGTATCCCGAGGACCATTGGTCCCATAATCCTGATCTGAAGCCGGTGTCCTACGATCCAGGCCTCGCCAAGTCGCTGCTGGCGGAAGCGGGTCACGGCAGCGGTCTCACCCTGCGCGGCTTCTACAACAACACCGCCCAGGGTCAGACCGTAGCCGAGGCGATCAAGAACATGCTGGCCCATGTCGGCGTGACGTGGGACGTCGAGCTGCTGGCGCCGGTCGCCGCAACCGCGCGGCTCAAGGACGCCGACTATGATCTCGCCGAAGGCGGCTGGACCTACATCTATGATCCCGATCTCATGGCAACCGGCCTCTACATGCCCGACGGCGGTTTCAACTTTGGCCGCAGCCACAATGAGGAGGCGATCAAGCTGATCGAGGACGGCCGTCGCGAGATCGACCTCGCCAAGCGTCAGCAAATCTACTGGCAGCTCGAAAAGGTTCTCTACGACGATCACGAGGACGCCTGGCTGTGGTGGGAAGAAAACATCGTGGCGATGCGCAAGAGCCTCCGCGGCTGGAACCAGGAGCAACTCATCAAGTACAAGGAGGTCTGGGCCTGGTCGCATCCGCTATGGTTCAAGGACGGCACGCCCGAGAGCGTATAACACCGCCGCCTCCGCCTTGGCTCAGCTCGGCACAGCGCCCCCGTTGCGCAGCAGAGGACGGCAATGGCGCGATATATCCTTCTGAGGCTGGCGCATGCGCTCGTCATCCTGGCGATCGTCACGGTGCTTGTTTTCGTCATTGCCCGGCTGCTGCCCGGCGACGCCATCATGGCGGCGATGAGCGGCAGCGTCGGCCTGCAGGATCCGGCGGTGGTCGCGCGGGTGCGCCAGGAATTCGGGCTCGATCAGCCTCTGTACCAGCAATTCATCGTCTGGCTCGGCGCTTTTCTCCGCGGCGATTGGGGAACTTCCCTCGGCACCGGCCAGCCGGTGCTCGAGATGTTCTTGCAGCGGCTGCCGATCACGCTCGAGCTATTCGGCTGGGCGACGGTCTGGTCCTTCGCGATCGGCATCCCGGTCGGGATCGTCAGCGCCGTCAAACGCGGTTCGCCCCTCGACATGACGCTGACCACCGGCGCCCTCCTCGGCGTGTCGATCCCGGCCTTTTGGGAAGCGATCGTCCTGATCTATCTGCTGGCGGTGGTGCTGCCGGTCTTCCCGCCGTCGGGCTACGTGCCGCTTTCCCAGGGCGTGTTGCTCAACTTCAAGGCGATGGTATTGCCAAGCTTCGTGCTCGGAACAGGGTCGGCGGGATTGCTGGCGCGCTTCGTGCGGTCGAGTCTGCTCGAAGTGCTGAGCCAGGATTTCATCCGCACCGCCCGCGCCAAGGGCCTGACGGAGCGTGCAGTCGTGGTCGTTCATGCCATCAAGCCGGCGATGATCCCGGTCGTAACCGTCATCGGCCTGTCGTGGGGCGGACTGCTGGCCGGCGCGTTCTTCGTGGAAGTGATCTTCGCCATTCCCGGCCTCGGCCGGATGAGCGTGGACGCGATCTTTCAGAAGGATTTTCCGGTCATGCAGGCGATGCTGATCGCCGTTTCCGTCAACGTGCTCGTCGTCAATCTCCTGGTCGATATCCTATACGGCTATCTCGATCCGCGCGTGCGCGTGCGGTCGTAGCGGGCGCCGCCGGATGAGCGAGATCGCCACCCCCGTCCCTGTGACTCCGACGCGCGCCCGCAACGCGCGTTCGTCTCTCCTGCAGGCGATGCTGCGGCACCGCCTCGCCGTGGTCGGGCTGACGATCATCGCGCTCATGTGCCTCATGGCGGTCTGCGCACCGTTGCTTGCTCCGTACAGTCCGTATGACCAGGATCTCTATGCCGTGTTGTCGCCGCCCTCTGCAGCGCATTGGCTCGGCACCGACAATCTCGGGCGCGACGTGCTGTCTCGTGTCATCTACGGCGCCCGCGTCTCACTGTTGGTCGGCGTCGTCAGCACCGTGCTGTCATCGGCAATCGGCGTCGCCGCGGGGCTGGTCGCAGGTTCCCGGGGCGGCGTCGTCGATACGATCATTATGCGCATCACAGATGCTTTTCTCTGCTTTCCGCCGCTTATCTTCATCCTGGCAATGGCGGCGGCGCTCGGCCCCGGGATCTACAATGTCATCATCTCATTCGCGGTGTTCGGCTGGACCGGCTTTGCGCGCATCATGCGCGGGCAGGTGCTGCTCGTGCGCGAGCTGCCGTTCATCGTGGCGTCGCGGGCCGCCGGCGTCCCGCCGCTGCGCCTCATGTGGCGGCATATCCTGCCGAACGCCGTGACGCCGATCATCGTCGCCGCCTCGGTTACTGTCGGCGCCGCGATCCTCGTCGAGGCCGGCGTGTCGTTCCTCGGGGTTGGCGTGCAGCCCCCAACGGCGAGCTGGGGTGGGGAGCTGCGCATCGGCTTCACCTATCTGCAGACCGTGCCGCTGTTCTCGATCGCGCCCGGTCTAATGATTTCGCTCGCCGTCATCGCCTTCAATTTTGTCGGTGACGGTCTGCGCGATGCGCTCGACCCGCGGCTCAAGGGAAAGCTTATGACCGGCTTCGCGAGATGACGGCGCTCCTGGCCGTGCGTGGCCTCGCCATCGAGTTCACGACCGGCGACGGCATTGTCGCCGCCGTCCAAGATGCGTCCCTCGACATCGAACGGGGCGAGATAACCGCCCTGGTCGGCGAAAGCGGCTGCGGCAAGAGCGCGACAGCGCTGGCGATCCTCCGCCTGATCCCCGACCCGCCCGGCCGCATCACCGGCGGGGAAATCCTGTTCGAGGGACGGGACGTGCTGAAGCTCGCCCAGGAGGAGATGCGGGCGCTGCGCGGCGACCGCATCGCCATGATCTTCCAGGAGCCGATGACCAGCCTCAACCCGGTCCATACGATCGGCCGGCAAGTGGCCGAGCCGCTGGTCGTGCACAAGAAACCCGGTGCCCACGCAGCGCTCGCCCGCAGCATCGACCTGCTTGCCTCGGTCAATATTGCCGATCCGCGCCGGCGCGCTGGGGCCTATCCGCACCAGTTCAGCGGCGGGATGCGTCAGCGCGTCATGATCGCGATGGCGATGGGGTGCGCTCCCGATCTCGTCATTGCCGACGAGCCGACCACCGCGCTCGACGTGACCATCCAGGCCCAGCTCCTCGATTTGCTGAGTGCGCAGGTCGAGCAACACCGTACGGCGCTGCTGCTCATCACCCACAATCTCGGCGTCGTCGCGCGCTATGCGAACCGCGTGCATGTGATGTACGCGGGCCGCATCGTCGAATCGGCGTCGGCCGACGCGCTCTACGCACATCCCCGGCATCCCTACACCATCGGCTTGCTGCACTCGGTACCGCGGCTGGACCGACCGATCGCCGAAAAGCTCGTGCCAATCGAAGGCCAGCCCCCAGACCCGCGGCATCTGCCGCCAGGTTGCGCCTTTCATCCGCGATGTCGCTTCGCGCTCGACGCCTGCCGAGCCGCGGTGCCACCGCTGCGCCCGGTCGCCGACGGCCACAGCGTCGCCTGCATCCGCGACGTCGATGGCTGAGGAGCCGAGCGAAATTCTCGTCGAGGTCAAGGATCTCGACGTGCACTTCGCGGTTTCGGCCGGTCTCTTCCGCGCGAAGCATGATGGCGTCGTCCGCGCGGTTGATCACGTCAACCTCCAGATCCGGCGTGGCGAGACCCTGGGATTGGTCGGCGAGAGCGGCTGCGGGAAGTCGACGCTCGGCCGCGCCATTCTGCGACTCATCCCGCCCACCGCCGGGCGGATCCTGTTCGAGGGCGAGGATTTAACCAAACTGTCCGACGCAGAGCTGCGCCGGGTCCGGCGCAAGATGCAGATGATCTTCCAGGACCCGTTCAGCTCGCTCGACCCACGCATGACCGTCGGGGACACCGTCGCGGAGCCGATGCTGGTGCATCGCCTGGCGACGGCGGCGGACCGGCGGGAAAAGGTGGCTGAGCTGTTCCGCACTGTGCGCCTCGATCCGGGCATGGCCCGCCGCTATCCGCACGAGTTCAGCGGCGGACAACGTCAACGCATCGGCGTGGCACGCGCCCTGGCGGCCTCCCCGAGTTTCATCGTCTGCGACGAGCCGGTTTCCGCGCTGGACGTGTCGATCCAGGCGCAGATCGTCAATCTTCTGGAAGAACTGCGCGAGCGGCTCGGTCTGACCTACCTGTTCGTGGCGCACGACCTCGCGGTGGTTCGCCATCTGAGCGACCGTATCGCGGTGATGTACCTTGGCGAAATCGTTGAGATCGCGCCCAAGCGCAGCCTCTACGACAATCCGCTACACCCTTATACGCAAGCCCTCATCGCTGCGGTGCCGGTGCCCGATCGTGGCGTCGAAGCCCGGCGCACCCGCACGCTGCTTCATGGCGAAGTCTCAAGCCCGCTCGACCCTCCGACCGGCTGCCGTCTCCATCCGCGCTGCCCGGCAGCGCTCCCGCAATGTCGCACCGTCGTACCGCCGCCGCGCGAGATCGCGCCGGGCCACGTCGTGGCCTGCCACCTCTATCCATGAAGCGAACCGGCCGCGGGGTGGGCATGCGTCATCACCGGCGGTGCGAGCGGCATCGGCCTCAGCATGGCCGAGCGCTTCCGGCGCGAGGGCGTGAGGGTCAGCGCGCCGATGCTGCCCGGCGCGGAGAGTGAGCCTCGTCCACGGCCTGCCCCGCCCTGAACAGGCCCATGAACAGCGGACGGACGTAGACCTCCACCGCGCTCGCCGCGTCCACGCCCGGCGAGAAGTGGTGCAGCTCGGCGCTGGCGTTGATCAGGGCGGTGAGAGTCTGGGCGGCCACGTTGGCGTCCACCGGCCGGATCGATCCGTCCGCTACGCCGTCGCTAACGACGCTGGCGAGTCGCGCCGATACGCGCTCGAAGCGCCGGACGAGCTGCGCCTGCATTTCCTCCGGCACGGCGGTCAACGCCGAGGTCCGCAGCAGCGGGGCCTCCCCGGACACGTCGTAGCGCACCATGGAGGCGGCGAGCGAGGCCAAGTTGTCAAAGCCGGTCGTCGTGCAGGCGTCTGCCGCGACCTGAGACATCCGCATGATCTCCAGCGTGCGGTCGAAGCACTGCTCGACCAGATCGTCCTTGGCTTCGTTGTGGTGGTAGAATGAGCCCTTGGTGACGTTGAGCCGCGCGGAGATCCGCGACACCGACGCGCCGAGATAGCCGTGCTCGTTGATCATCTCCGTGGCTGCCCGCAGGAAGGCCTCGCGGGAGCCACCCGCGGTTTCCACGGGCTGCTCCGTCCGAGGCAGTTCCACCGGCGCCCAAGTCGCCCCGGGCGCCGTCAGCCCGTTCACCAGAATGTCGAACAGCCGGTCGATCATGCGCCGGTAGTCGGCGGGATCGTACTGGCGCAGCCAGAGCACGGCCCAGAATACCTGCGAGATCAGCAGGTGCGTGCGGGCGTTGCGCTGCAAGCGCACAGGCTCGCCCACGGCCTTGGCGTCGAACATGCGGCGGATGCGGCGGAACATGTCCGTGTAGGCGGCGTTCACCGCAGCGTCACCGATAGTGCGGACGTCGTTGAATGCCGCCACGGGCTCGGCCTGTCCGGTATCGACCGCCGCCAGGTGGTCGGCGAAGGCGTGCAGGAAGCTTCGCAGACTGGCCTCGGCCGTCGTCTCCAGGTCGGAGCGGTCTAGTAGCGCGCCGTAGTGTGCGATCGACTGGAGGAAGCAGGCGGCGGCCAGGTCCTCCTTCCGGCGGAAGTAGTAGTTCACTGCGGTGGGGACGAGCTTCAGCTCACCCGCCACGTCCGCAAGCGTCATGCTGCGCACGCCCTTGCGGTTGATGACCCCGACGGCGGCGCGTACGATCACCGCCTTGCGGTGCTCGAACTTCGCCGGCCGGGTATGCGACTCTGGATTGGTCTTCACGCTCATCCTTCGATCGTCCTCGGGCTCGGTTGCTCGCTTCGGCTACGACCCGGCGGGGAGGAGGCGACCGCGGATGGTCAGTCTATTGGCATGACGAAGTCTAACCGCAGTCGGCCGCGCGCGCGAGCGGATGCGCGTGAGCCTGAGCGCCTGGAATGATCCGCAGTCCGTCTTCGACAGCGGTGCGCACCCTCGTGCCGTGCTCACCGCTTGCGCGCGCGCCGGCTGCGGGGGGTGCCGACCACGCCGCTTAGCTGTTTTGAGTGCTCAGTATGTTTCCCTTGACGCGTTGTTGGGTGACTTGGAGAGTGACGAGGGGAACTGCCGGCCGTCCGTTGACGGACTGGTTCGGCGCTGGGGTTTGCTCGGCCGTAGTTCTCCAGACGAGGTTTCTCATGCCCGACGATGACATGCCTTTGTTGTTCAGCAGCCTTCCTGACCGCATTCGCGCGCAGGCGGCGGAGCAGCCGGATCATCGCGCCCTGATCCAGGACGAGCAGGTGGTCTCCTACGCCGAGCTCGACGCCGCCATGGACCGGGTTGCGGCCACGCTGCAGGCGCGGGGCTTACAGCCTAAGGACGTGGTCGCCGTCTGCGCGGCGAGCTCGATCGCCTATGTGAAGGTGTTCTGCGGCGCGCTTCGGGCAGGGGTCGTGGTCGCGCCGCTGGCGCCGTCCTCGACGGCAGAGAGCCTGGCCGCGATGGTGGCCGATTGCGGCGCCAAGGTCCTGTTCGTCGACGCCGGGACGTCCGAACACCTGGCACCCGTGCGTTCGACTGTCGCCGCGCCGCTGGTCGCGCTGGATGACGCGGAGAGCGGCGAGGCGCTGAGCCTGTGGCTGGCGCCGGAGGCTTCCGTCGCCGTACCTGTCGTCATCGATCCGGATTGGGCGTTCAACATCATCTACTCGTCGGGCACCACCGGGGCACCCAAGGGCATCGTGCAGCCACACGTGATGCGCACGCCGTATGACCCGCCGGGGACGCCGTTCGGCTACGGGCCGGACGCGGTCGCCATCATCTCGACCGGCCTGTACTCGAATACGACCCTCGTGAGCCTCTTCCCCGCGCTGGGCGGCGGCGGGACGGTGGTGCTGATGGCCAAGTTCGACGCGCGGGGCTTCCTGGAGCTGGCGCAGAGGTGGCGCGCGACCCACGCTATGCTGGTGCCCGTGCAGTACCAGCGGATCATGGCGGTCGCGGACTTCGACCGGTTCGATCTCTCCGCCTTCCGGATGAAGTTCTGCACCAGTGCGCCGTTCGCGACCGCGCTCAAGGCCGACGTGCTGCATCGCTGGCCGGGCGGCCTGACCGAGTATTACGGCATGACGGAGGGCGGCGGCGGCACGGTTCTGTTCCCCCACGAGACGCCCGACAAGCTGCACACCGTCGGCCGCCCTTGGGCCTATACCGACATTCGCCTGATCGGCGAAGACGGCCAAGAGGTCGCGCCCGGCGAACCAGGCGAGGTGGTCGGCGCCTCCCCCCTGATGATGACCGGCTACCACAACCAGCCGTGCAAGACCTCGGAGGCGACCTGGTACGACCCCCATGGCCGCAGGTTCATCCGCAACGGCGACATGGGCCGCTTCGACGAGGACGGCTTCCTGATCCTGATGGATCGCAAGAAAGACATGATCATCACCGGCGGTTTCAACGTCTACCCGTCGGACCTCGAGGCGATGCTGCGCGAGCATCCCGCTGTGGCGGAGGCGGCGGTCGTGGGCGTCCCCTCGGAGGCCTTGGGGCGAGACGCCGGTCGGCTTCGTCATCCTGGCGCCGGGCTCGCACGCCACCGACGAGGAGATCCGGGCCTCGGTGAATGCGAAGCTGGGCAAGGTCCAGCGTCTCTCCGCCGTGCGGGTCATGCGCGATCTGCCGCGTAGCCATATCGGGAAGATTATGAAGCGCGAGCTGCGCGACGCCTTCCAATCGTCTCCGGAAGCCACCTGAGCACCGCGGTGCGATTCTTCGTCCCGGGCGTAACTCGCAATGGGGAAGTCAGAGTTCATGAAGAATGCTGAGCCCGTGAAACGTACGTCTGAGATCGAGGAACTGACGAACACCTATTTCATACATCCCATAGCGAGCCGGCTTGCATCGCTATTTGCAAGTTTACACATTTCGCCAAATTCTGTCTCTGTTGCGGGTATGACGTGCGGCATAGCCGCCGGGTTCGCCTATTATCACTATCGTGATCCCGTATTCGCATTCTCCGGACTTTTCCTCATGATTTTTTGGCATGTGTTCGACGGCGCCGACGGTCAGCTTGCGCGTCTTACTCATTCTCAGTCACAATTTGGAAAGGTTCTCGACGGCGTCTGCGATTATACTACGTTCATTGCCGTCTATGTCGGTCTGGCGGTGGCGTTGAGCCAACAATACGGCGATTGGGTATGGGGCGTGGTCGTTGCTGCAGGCGCGTGCCACGCGGTTCAAGCCGCGGCCTACGAGGTGCAACGGCAGGATTACGACTTCTGGGGGTGGGGCAGGAAGTCTGCTGGGCTCTTGGACCTAAGCGCTCCACCACGAGACCCGACAGCCGCATCCCTCGGGCAGCGGGTTGCGGACCGATTGCACCGCCTTTACGTCGAGCTCCAGCTGCTGGCGACTGGCGTCGACTTTGAATCCCGCCAGAAGTTAGCTGCATTGCTGGGCCTCGAGCCGGAACATGCTGCGTCCATTCGCCTCCTGTATCGAAAGGTATTCGCGCCCAGCGTTCGCCGATGGTCCGTGATGTCGGCAAACTACCGTACGCTGGGCATATTTCTTTTCGCCCTGCTCAAGGTGCCTTTATACTACTTCTACGTCGAAATAGCGGGTCTCAGCGCGGCGTTGGCGGTTCTTCTGTATGCGCAACAAGCGCGATACACATTGTTCTTTATGAGATGGGACGCCGGAGATCCAACGATCCGCTGCGCGATGCCGGCCAGTATGCGCGACGAAGAAGGTAAGCGGCCAGAACCGTCACACCCAGCGGAGGCGCCGTTGCCGTGACGGCCGGACTGAGATTGAACAGCAAGCCCATGTGGTCGAGAATCTGCTGACTTAGCGAGAATACGATCCCGAAACCTATGCCGTACGTAAGACTTTGTCCGGTGCTCCGTGCGCGTCCCAACCTGAATGCAAAGGGAGATGCGATCATGATCATGGCCACCATCGACAACGGAATGCTGACCTTTGCCCAGAACTCCTGTTCGTAGCGTGTTGCCGTCTCATGTCGTCGCTCGACGCTGAAAATATGCCGATACAGCGCAATGGGCGGAATGCTGTCTAGAGGCAGCACCAGGAATCGCATCTGTTGAGGCGAAATGAATGAACGCCAGGGAAGCGAGGCTAAATGATCAGTTTCGAGTTGTGACGAGTGCGCGCGTTTTCTTGATACCCCGGTAAGAAGCCAAATGCCATCCGGCTTGATGGTAGCGCGATCTGCATGAATCAGGCTCTCTAGGCTTCCATCGGTTGCGAATGCGTAAATGTCTATTCCGATCGGAATGTAATCCCGTCCAAATTGTTTCACGTTGAGAAATTGTCGATCGCTTTGGGCCCACAAGCTATCATCAGTGTGAAAAGACGCCGCGGAGGACAAAGCGGAATTGCGCCGTGCGTGCGCGAGTTGTTGTGCCGACGGAATTACAAATTCTGCTAGCAGAAATAGCGCAACGCTTATGGGAACGGTAAGCTGGAGCACGGACCTGATGATGCGGTGCTCGGGAATACCGAGACTCAGCATTGCCGTGATCTCTGAGTTCCTGGCGAGTGCGCCCAGCGCGAGCAACGAACCAAGCAGCATTGAGATCGACGTCACTTGCATCAGCCGAGACGGCGCGGTTAGCAGCACGTATACGAAAGCATCCGTCACATGGTATCGTCCTTGACCAACGGATGCGAGTTGTTCAACGAACTCCAACAGGCTGAACAAGCCTGTCAGTGACAGTGCCGCCACGGCAAAGGCTCTGAGGGTATTAACCTTGACGTAGCGGCTGACAAGCGCCGCGCTCGCCTGGCGTTTGGTCAGCAGCAACAGCTGTCAAGCCCGCAGGGATCGTATCATGCGCGCCCTCGTCTGAACGTAAAGGCGAGGGTGGGGATGTACGTCGTGGTAAGTAACACGAGGGTCAGCAGTGCCGGCACCCACCAGATGCCCGGAACCCTGGCTATTGCGCCGTGCTGAACCCAAGTTCGCGCCGAGGTGAACAGCAAATAATAACCGAAATACGCGAGGATAGCGATGGCGAACTTCGAATATCTGCTCTCCCTCGGCTTCGTGCGTGCCAGTGGGACACCGAGCATTCCAAGCAGGAGCGTGGATAAAGGCGTAGATAGTCGCCACTGAAATTCGGCAATGTCTTCGCTGGAGCTGGACCCGGCGAGTCGTGCCGTGCTGGCGGCTACGGCACTGTATCCAGGCGGTTCGCCCCGCCGACTGTTAGGATTAACGACAATTCCTTGCGCCTGCAGAATTTGATCGGCTTGTCCCCCTTCGCGGTCGACCTCGTAGATGTAGGCATCGCTCAGGTACACCTGGGAGCCGGTATTCGGCACCGCTTGCGGTAGAGTGTGTGCAAGCCGTGCGGAAATGATCTCGGTACGGTCCTTGCGGCGGAGTTTCAGGAACACGTTCCGTGCCGGAGAACCAGGCCCAGCACGATGAGCGAGGAAGATCACCCTGGCTCCATCTTGGTCCACGTAAAAGGAACCGGCCTGCATTGCGTCAACGTCAAGCAGCGTTGCGGCACTGCTGGAAAGCTCATGCAGCCTCTGGTATGCCCAAGGTCTCACGAACAGAGATAGGCCGCCCACGATAACGGCAAGGCACCCCGCCAGGGTAAGCACTGTACGCACGATCGCCGCCGGCGTGATGGACAGAGCGAACATCGCAGTGAACTCAGACTCGCCATACAATCTGGCGAACGAGACGAGTACCGAGACGTAGAGCGATGCAGGGATCAGGACCTCCAAGGATATGAGTACTTTCAAACCTGTCAGTTCTGCGATGGCGCCGGTCGGCAGCAAGCCGTTGACCGCATCCGACAGGAAGCTGTTCACGCTATAGCCGGCGAACAAGGCAACCAGGGTGCCCAGGATGATTGCCAGTGGCTTGGTGATTTCCCGAAGCAAATAGCGGTTGATGATCAAGGCTGTCTACCGCCTGTCTGCGGGCAACCCGCCCAAAGCGCGGCATCGTTTCCAACCGTGCCAGTGTTCGCCAAAGTTTGGTAAAGCGCGCTAGCATGGATGCTTACGCGCGTAGCTGGCAAAGCGACTGCGTTAAGCTGCCGCGAGACCACGGTTGTTGCGCCATACCTGAACACAACCTGCAATTCTCGTGGACCAAGACTTAGCATCCGAAAGCGCACCTATTGGCTATCCTCGGCCATTACCGATGGCGATGTTCGCGGACGTCAAACCGGAACAGCCCATATCTCAGCTGCGATCAATGCTCTACTGCTGGAGAGATGGCACTCACGATTCGCAAGATGCACCTGGCAAAAAATTCCCTGACAAGCTTCTTGATTGGTTCGGTTTGCCGCGTCTTTCCTCGCCCTACACTTCATTGAGACATCCCGCAAGCGGATGGCATCCGGGCGAGGGACTGACAATTGATAGACGAGGCGAGATTTGCGTCCCGGGCCGGCTTGATCGAACATCAAGATCAGCGCAAGGGCGACATCATGCGGGGCAGGAACAGCGAGCAGAGGCCTCGCTTGCGTGAAGTCGTGGTGTTCCGTCAGAACCTATTCAGAATATCCGAACCGTTCGTCACCCAACAGGCACAGCGGCTGCGGAGATACCGGCCTTTATACCTGGGAAGACTGCGCTTCGGTGAGTCGCCCGATGGGGCGCGATCACTTGCATTGCAGGATACCGGTTCCTGGCGGTCTCTGCCACGCATAGGCTGGCAGGTCGTTAGTCGAAGTCCTGCACCGTATCAGCGCTTGTTGGGAGAAAGCCGACCGTCGCTGATCCATGCACATTTCGGCATTGACGGTGTCTATGCGCTCCCGCTGGCGAATCGGCTAAGAGTTCCTTTGGTTACGACCTTTCACGGTTTCGACGCTACGCTGTCGACCGCCGCGCTACTGTGTTCACCTGCCTGGATGAACTATCCGTTGTTCCGGCGCCGACTTGCGCAGCAGGGTGACGTGTTCCTCTGCGTCTCGTCGTTCATCCGCGACCGGGTGCTGGCGATGGGATTTCCTGAGGAACGCACGCACATCCACTATACCGGCGTCGATTGCCAGGCGATTCAGATACGCGATCTGCGCGAGGAGACTCCGACAATCCTGCACGTCGCTCGCCTGGTGGATATGAAGGGCACCCGATATCTGATCCGCGCGTTTGCGGCACTGGCACGCCGTCACTCGGACATTGATCTGGTCGTCATCGGTGACGGCCCGCTGAACCGCGCGCTGCACGCGCTCGCGAAATCGCTGGAGCTGGGACGCCGAGTACGATTTCTCGGAGCTCTTCCCCATGCGCAGGTCTTAGCATGGATGCGTAAGGCTGCTATGCTGGTTCTGCCCAGCGTTCATACCGCCACTGGGCGGGTCGAGGGTTTGGGCATAGTGTTGCTGGAAGCCGCGGCTACCGGCGTTCCGGTGGTGGCCTCCTGTGTAGGCGGGATACCGGAAGGCGTAATCGATGGCCAGACCGGATTTCTAGTGCCCGAACGAGATATCGATGCCCTTTCCAGATGCATGAGTGAACTCCTCGACGAGCCCGCGACACGACTTCGGATGGGCGTCCAAGCTCGAGGTTTCGTCGAGCAACGGTTCGACATTCGTCGGCAAAGTGAAACACTCGAGAACCTCTATGACAATGTAATTTCGGAAAGGGAGCGCTTGCAATGAGCAGCAGTCCGACACCTCGCCGTTCCGGAGGCCTCGCCTCCGGCGCGCGATTTCTCGGTCGGGTGATCGGATCACGGTATAACCCGCTTCTAGCTCAAGTGGTCGTCACACGTCGGTGCAACCTATCCTGCGGCTACTGCAATGAATATGACAACTTCTCGGCTCCCGTGCCGCTGGAGAAGCTTGTTGCCTGGGTCGACCGCCTCGCCGCCCTTAAGACGGCAGCCATTACCTTCACCGGTGGCGAGCCGCTGCTGCATCCGGAGCTCGATCATATTATTCGCGCGGCGCGCAAGCACCGGATGATCGTGACGATGATCAGCAATGGCTTCCGTCTCACGCGCGACTGGATCGAGCGACTGAACGGGGCAGGCCTGCAGGGCATGCAAATCAGCATCGACAACCTCAAGCCCGATGATGTGTCGATGAAGAGCCTGGCTTCGGTCCAAGGCAAGCTCGCATTATTGTCCGAACACGCTCGCTTCAAGGTGAACGTCAACTCCGTGCTCGGCATCACCAATGAGCGGACGCAGGACGTCGTGACGGTGGCCAGAGCTGCGGCAGAATACGGCTTTCAGCACTCGGTGGGCGTGTTGCACGATGATACCGGCACGCTCAAGCCGCTTAGCTCGGAACAGATGCGAGCCTACCAAGAGGTGACCAAGATCTCCCCTTCCGTCGTGCACAACCTCAACTATTGGCTGTTCCAGAAGCAACTAATGCACGGTCGAGCTAACAACTGGAAATGCCGCGCGGGCGCGCGCTACCTCTATGTGGCCGAGGACGGCAAAGTCCACTGGTGTTCGCAGCAGCGCGGAGTTCCAGGGATCCCGTTGCTCGAATACACGCAGGAAGACATCCGCCGCGAGTTTCACACGGAGAAATCCTGCAGCCCGACCTGTACGTTGAGTTGCGTGCATCAGATGAGCATGTTCGACCGCTACCGCGGCGTACAGACGGCCGCAACCGCCGCCGCTCGCTGAGCTCAATGAGGCCGGTTTCGTTCATGGAGGAAAAGGCCGGAGTAGGTCAGCACCGTCGCTGCCAGGGCAATACCGACTTGGACGTTGGGGTTGCTGCTCCCGGCTAGGTAGCGGGTCATCTCAACGGTGCCGACCATGACGCCGATACCCAGCAATGGCGCGTTCAGAGCGCGCCCGAGCTCGCCGGCACTAATCTTCCAATGCCGCTGCAGATAGCGAAATCCCCAAACCAGCAAGGGTGGATAGTAGCCCAACCAAATCGCCGACACGGCGATGATCCCAGTCTGCGCAGGGAAGGTGAACCCAGCTATTACGATGCCCGCGCTCAACACCAGGAGCGTCGCCGCCGATAACCGGGCCGCCGTTCCCGGGCGTCCCGACACCAGCATAACAGTTGGCAGCAGCATCGACGTGACACGTAGCAGCGCTGCCGCCGCAAGCAATTTGAGCGGCACGGCCGCGGCGGCATAACTGCTGCCCTTCTCGTCGTGCAACAGCGAGGTCAGCTGGTCGGCAACGAGCATCAGGCCTACCATAAGTGGCGCGACCAAGATGACCGTCCTGCGTAGCGCCCAGGTCAGTATCTGTGACAACGGGCCACCTTCCGCCGCTACCCGTGCGAAGACCGGCAGGGCCGTGCGGTTGACGAGCGTGCCCACCGCCATCGCCGGCTCCATGGCCACATCGAACGCGATCCGATACACCGCGAGGCGGGATGCTCCGTAGAACCATCCCACGAGCAAGTAATCTACATTCTTGAACATCTGCTCGGCTACGTTGGCCGTGGCGGCGCCGACCCCAAAGCGCATCAGGGGTAGGATTGCCGACATCTGAAATCGGAGCCTCGGGCGGAACGGCCGGGCCAGCAACGCGCCTACTAGTATGTAGAAGCCGCTTGCCGAATAGCCCGCGACAAGCGCCCAAACTCCCGCGCCCGAAGCGCCAAGGAGCAGGCGCGTCAAGGCGGCAGCCATGGTCGCACACACGTTGACGACGGCGATGCGCTCGTATTGTAGATCCCTGTTCATCAACGCCAGCGGGATGAGCGCGGCACCGACAACAGGCTGTTTGACCGCGACCGCAATAAAATACGTGGTCATCTCGGTAGGGCTGTAGATCGCTTCGATCCACGGGGCCGCAAGCAGGGTCAGTCCACTGACCACGACCGCCGCGGCGAGAATGTACCAGAACAACGTGTCAAGCTGCAATCGTGAGACAGATCGGGCTTGCAGCAACGCTTCGCTGGTGCCCAATCCGTTGAATGCCTCGACGACCATGCCAATCGAGACGACCAACGACCCGACGCCGACCTGCTGCTTGGTCAGAAACAACAGCACCGCGACGATCGTCGAAAAATCGATGACCTTGGCCGCGATCGTCGCCCCGCCGAGCCAATTGAAGCCCTGCCCGAGATGCCGGCGATGGTCATCCACGGGATGAAACTTGCGGGTGACAACAGCGATGGAGCGGCGACGCGTTATTCGCTCCGCGCGACAGGGAAAGCGGTGAAGGCATAGGCGGGATCGGGAGGCAGCACCCAAGATCGTTTGCGGACCAGATGAACCAGCCAGCGCCACGACTGGCGAAGCCAGGTGCGATATTGGGCGCGGCTCCATTCGCCATGTGGTGTCTGCTCCGACCGCAATCGGCTGCCAATGATATCAGCGATTTTGTGCGCACGTCCGTTCCAGGTGAAATCGCTACTATCTGCCAGCGCCGTCGCCGCAAGCCGTTCGGCGAGCGCCGTGTCTTGCGTTAGCGCACTGATCCCGGCGACAAGCGAGTCCACGCAATCCGGACGGCAGAGAAAAGCGTTTCTCCGATGCACGAGGACCTCCCGTATATCGGGAGTATCGCCAGCCAGGATCGGGCGATTGGAAGCCATGTAGAAGAAAAGTTTAAGCGGAAGCACTGTCGAGCCGAATTTCGCCAACGGTTCCCAGGACGGCGGTATCAGCAAGACATCCGCGGCGAAAACGTATCGCCCGAGCGTTTCCGGCGGTTGCCAAGGAATAATCCGGATATTGTTGACGGCGCTCGACAGTGTCTCGATCGGACCTTCCCCGTATGAACCGACCAAAATGAACAAGTGGTCCGGCAGCCGTTTGGCCGCCTCGATCGCCAGGACCAACCCCTTCTTGTGATTGAGACGTCCAGTATAAACGACCGTTTTCCTGCCATCGAGGATCCCGATTTCTCGTTTTGCTATCTCTATGGGAATGGGAGCTTGCAAACGCCTTGGCTCAAAGCCGTTTCGAATACAACGCAACTTATCTCCGGGAACTCCGAGGTTCAGATATTTCCTCCTCGTATAATCGGAATGACAGATATTGACCAGGAAATTCTTGTTACAAACTAAATGATAAATCCAGAATTGCAGCGGCGGAATCTGATCCGGCCATGGGCGGTAATGATCGAACGCAACTTGTTGCCCGAACAACATTGCGATCCAGGCAACCCACAGGTTCCGCGTATACACCAGATCAGCTTGCCAGTACTCCTTTCGGAACACCATGGTTAGCCCGCAGCATAGATGCCGGAGCGCTGCAAGGCGAACTGGTGCGTAGGCACGGATGACGGGCATCCCGGCCAGCGTGCCAATCGCGTCGAGATCGGGGCTATTCGGCAACGGCACACACAGCCACGATCGCGACAGCAGGGGCGCAAGATATTTTGCAGTGCTTACGAAAACTTCTGCGTCCGCTTCGGTGCTTGGCAGCGGATTTTCAAACGTGAACAGAATTTTCATGGAGGGTTGTGGCGAAAATGCAAGCCGCAAGCGCCAACCAACGCCGACCCCTTCAGCGTGTTGCAGGCGAAAGCTGGTTGCTGCCCGTGCTCACTTGCCCGTTTAGAGAGCGAGTCTAAGACAGATCGCACCAAAAGGTTGTGCCTCCGTCTGTATAGACTATGGCGAATTGTCGCAGTGTTCAACCAAACCCGCTTCGCGCTAAGCTGAGATTGACTCGGAAGGTCGTCGTCTAACGCGGTTCGATCTCCCTGAACAGACCCTTCAGGGCAAAGTGTACGATAGGTGCCGCGAGCGGGGTTGTGCTCGAATGAATTTACGATAAACGGAGGCTAAGCAAGACCCGATTGGCTTTAGTATGTATCGCGCTGACCACCGAACAAGCTGGCAAAGCACACCGAACCTTCGCCTGAGCCGTCGGATCAAAGCCGAAGGCAACTGGAGATGAGCTCGAGCCAATCTTGATCCCCCTCTGGTATCGGGCTTGCGCCATCGTTTGGCTTGGATCGGGACCGGCTTCTTGAACACAAATATCGCGTCGTTCGATAGACTGCTGCTGGCAGGTTTTGTCCTGCTCGCGTTTCAGCTGATGGGTCCGGTGCTGACCATTCCGCTGCACATTCCGCTCAATTACAACGAAGGCTGGAATGCGATCTTCGACAGGCGGGCAGTGACCCCGGGCACCGGGCCGCTGTATCCGCCCACGGACAGCTTCGTGTTCAACAACTATCCACCGCTGGGCTTCTACCTGGTTGGCGCACTCGGCCGTTTCGTGTTTGGTGACATGATCGTGGCCGGCCGGGTCGTTGCTCTGCTCTCGTTACTGAGCGCGGCCGCGTTGACCGGCGTCTGCGTACGATATCTGGGCGGCGGGTTGCGAGGAGCCTTGGCCGCCGGGCTACTGCTGCCGCTCTATATCTGCTGCTATTTCAGAAAGTACGTGGCCGTCGACGACCCGCAATGGCTGGCCCACGCGATCATGCTGGGCGGGCTCGCGGTGTTGCTGCGCCGCGGGGGGATGAACCGGCTGAGAGCGGGCGACCTGCCCCTGACGAAACTGGTGTGGGCGGCGCTGCTCATGGTGGTTGCCGAGTTTATCAAGCACAATCTCGTAGCCCTGCCCTTGGCCGCGACCCTATGGCTGATCTGCCTGAACCTTCGCGCCGCCGCGATTTGGCTGGCCGCCGCGCTGATCGGCCTGGGCGTCGGGCTCGGTGCCACCGCGGTGCTGCACGGCCATGCGGCCTTCGCCGACATCCTGCATCATCGACGTGTGTTTCGCGTGGGACTCATGAAGCACTCCATCGACATCCTGGCTCCGCTTCTGCCGATGGCGGCAGTCGCGGTCGTTCTGCTGCGCCTGATTTGGCGGCGAAATGTGGCCGAGAACCGTGCGGGCGTGTTGTTCGTGACGCTGTTCGGTGTGATCGCGCTGTTGACCGGCATCGTGCAGCGCATGGGCGAGGGCGTCTATTACAATGCCCATTTCGAGACGCTTATCGCGGCAACCCTCGGCTTCGGCCTGGCGCTGTCGCCTGTGTTCGGCGCGCCGACCAAGTGGCGGGGATTTGCGGTCAGTCCGGCCGCGCTGGGCTGCTTCGCTGCCCTGCCGCTGATCTGTGCGTGGCCCTGGCATCTACCCCGGGCCTGGGCCGACATCCACGATCGCACGGCGCGGGCGGCAGCTTGGCAGCCGGTGATCGCCCGCATCGCGGCCGCCGCCGGGCCGGTCGGCTGCCTGATGATGTCACTCTGCTGGTGGGCCGGAAAGCCGTCCGAGATCGACATGTTCAACCTTACGCAAAGCGTGGTGACGGGCGGGCCGCTGGCGGAGTTTCAGGCCGTTGTGGCACGGCAGCGCTTCGCGATCTTCGAGGACGACCCGAAATCGTTCACCCACAACGATGCTGTACGGCAGCTGGGATACGACCCGATCATGACGTTGTTCGCCACCGGCTACGCGCCTGTCGGCTATGGGCCGGAGACCACTGTGCTGCTGGCGCCGATCGGGGCCAAACCACGGAAAAGCCTGCTCGGCGATGTGTCGGCGGTGCCGCATCCTTGAACGAGGTAGCCCCGCGACATCCGTGGAAGACGTCCCCCTTGCCGCCTTCTTTTCGCATTCACGCCATGTTACCGTTATGTTGAACAACTTAACGCGCCCCTGTTTCGCGCCGAGTAACGATGGAAAAGCCGCGTGACTACGCATGAAAACTACGTTGAGCAAATCGCAATGCTGGCCCGGTCGATGAATGGTAAGCAGATCAATTTCGACACCGACATCACTGCCGAGACGGACGTCATCCGGGATCTCAGACTCGACTCACTTGCGGCCATGGACTTCATAATGGCGCTCGAAACCAGATTCGACACGTTGATCCCGGTCGACAACATGGTCGAGGTGCGGACGGTCGGGGATCTGGCCGAGCTGCTCCGATTACACGCGGCCCGGACGGCGGCCGCCTGATGCTACAGAAATATGTGGCGCTGAAGCAGGCGCATGCCGAGCTGTGCGACGGAGCACGCGACCCGTTCGCGGTCACCTTCGACGAGATCCTCTCCCCGACGGAGGCCAGGCTGGAGGGGCGAAAGGTCGTATTGTTCGGCAACAGCAACTATCTCGGCCTCACCTTCGATCGCAGCTGCAAGGATAGCGCCTCGAAGGCCCTGCAGTCGGAAGGCACCGGCACCACCGGGTCGCGCATCGCGAACGGCACGTACACGGCCCACCGTGCCCTGGAAACGCAGATCGCCGGCTTCCTTGGGCGGCGCGACGCCATGGTGTTCACGACCGGCTATCAAGCCAATCTCGGCACACTGTCCGCACTCGCCGGGCGCGATGACGACCTGCTGCTGGACGGCGACGGCCATGCCAGCATCTACGACGGCGCGCGTCTCAGCGCCGCGCAAGTAACCCGCTTTCGGCATAACGACGCGGACGACCTGTATCGCCGCCTCAGGCTGCTGGCAGGCCGCCCCGGCCAGAAGCTGATCGTCGTCGAGGGCATCTACAGCATGCTTGGCGACCTGGCGCCGTTGCGGGAGATCGCGGCTGTGAAGCGCGAAACAGGGGCCCACCTTCTGGTAGACGAGGCGCATTCCCTGGGCGTGCTCGGGATGACCGGGCGCGGATTGGCCGAGCAGGCCGGCGTCGAGGCCGACGTCGATTACGTGGTCGGCACGTTCAGCAAGAGCCTGGGCAGCATCGGCGGCTTCTGCGCCTCCAACGAGCCCGATTTCGGGCTGCTGCGGCTGGCATCGCGGGCCTACATGTTCACCGCCTCACTGCCCCCTTCCATCGTGGCCGGCGTCGCGCGTGCGCTCGAGTTGGTTGAGGAACGGCCAGAGTTGCGCGCCAGGCTTACCGCCAACGCGACCCGGCTGTACGAGAGCCTGTCCCGTGAGGGCTTTGCGCTTGGGCCCACGGTCAGCCCCATCGTGTCGCTGCGTATGCCCGATCCGGCTCTCGCGTCGATCTTCTGGAACAGGCTCCTCGATGCCGGCTTGTATGTGAACCTGGCACTTCCACCCGCCACGCCTGCCAGCCAATCATTGCTGCGCACCAGCGTCAGCGCGGCGCATACGGCCGCGCAGATCGAGCACGCGATCGAGACGGTGACCGTGATCGGCCGGGACCTTGGGATCATACCGGGGGGCCGCCCCAATGTCTGCAAAGCCGCGGAATAACCGGCCTCGGTTGAGCCCACTTGCTGCCGACGAAGCCGCGGGGCTGGAACGCTATCGATCCAGAAGCATCAATAGCGCAGCCGGATGAAAATCCTGTTTTCACCCGGACGCACCGTCAAGCGCGCCGCATCGAAGGAGGGCGGGCCAAATAACGTCGGAGCATCATTGGAGAAGCCGTAGCCCTCGGCCGGCAGCCCCAAGAAATTGCGGTCGAAATGGTGGTTGTCGTTCTCGTCATGATACACCGCGACAGCATAGGTGCCGGATGGCGAGACCACGAAACAGGCTTCTGCGCTGGTGCCACTCAGCGTTACCCTGGTTAGGGCGATCGAGCCGTGAGGCTTGAGGAACACTGCCCGGTCCTCGCCGTAGAGGGTGAACGTGATATTGCCGGCCACCCGGCGTGCGCCCGAGACGACAACGTGCAGTTGTGGTCCGGACCCCGGCGCATCCTGCGCCGGACAGGGCGCGGCACTTTGACTGCTCGCTCTGGCCGAAAGCGGCGCAAGAGCCACCGCGCACAGGGCCAGGACGGCAAGCATGGGTGGTTGAGCCCTCTGCTCGTCGTTGCCGGCTGGCGCTAGGGAGTTAAGCATGACAACAGTCAGTCTGCGCGGGTGCGCGAGATTGAGGAAGGCCAGCGGCCCTGCCCTGGACCCCGCCAAGGACACGTCATCGGAACCTGTATGTCAGGAGGCAAGGCCCCTTCGCCTTACGCAAGCGACTTGACAGGTCACCACCTCGGCCCCAGTCGTCAGGTACAAGGAGTGACGATGTACGCGCGCTGGTTCAACGATTGCCGCAGCTTCGATCTGGGTCGGATGACCTTCCATGATTTGGTTTGCGCCTACCTGACGCACCCTGCTGTCCACCTGTATGCTGCAGGCACGATGGTGTGCCTCGCCGTTGCCGACTGGCACAGCGCCGGGCCGTTGCAATCTCTGGCCGCCGTCCTCGCCACGATGTTCGCCTATCCGGTCGCTTGGTACGCAATTCATCGTTTCATCCTGCACGGGCGTTTTCTCTATCGCTCGCCACTCACGGCAACGCTGTGGAAGCGAATCCATTTCGACCACCATCAGGACCCGCACCGGATGGACGTGTTGTTCGGCGCCCCGGTCACCACCCTCCCCACGATCCTGGTCATAACGGCTCCGTTGGGCTGGTTGATCGGCGGCCTGGGGGGCTCCGCATCCGCGGTCTGCACGGGCCTGATCGTCACGTGCCTGTACGAGTTCGCGCACTGCATCCAGCATCTCAACTTCAAGCCGCGCGGCAAGCTGTTACGCCGCATGAAGGAACTGCACCTCATGCATCACTTCCACGATGAGGTCGGCAATTACGGCATCACGTCGTTCGGGGTGGATCGGCTGCTCGGCACATACTACGCCTCCGCGCGGGATCGCCGCCGGTCGCCGCATGTGTTCAACCTGGGCTACACCGTGGCCGAGGCGGAGCGCTTTCCCTGGGTCGCACGACTGTCCGGTGGGCCACCGCGGGACCGTCCGACCGGCCACGACCGTGCAGCATCCGGCAGGCCTGTTTGAGGAGCAAGGCTGCAACGGCCACAACCGCGACGTGCGACAAGATACAGATCATACCCGTTCTAGGTCGGCGCGAACTGGCACGCTTCATTCGCGTGCCTCACCTGCTGGCGCATGCCGACCCGCATTACGTGCCGCAACTCATGTCCGAGCGCCGGGCAGCGCTGACCGCCGACGGCAACCCATTTTTCAGCCATGCCGATGTCGCGCTCTGGATCGCCCGACGCGACGGCGAGGATGTCGGCCGCATCAGCGCGCAGCAGGACCGCCTTCTGCCTGATAAGCAGGTCGGCCATTTCGGGCTGCTCGCCGCCATCGACGATCCGGCCGTCTTCGCCGCCCTGCTGGCAACCGCGGAAGACTGGTTGCACAAACGCGGCGTCAGCCGCGTGCAGGGACCGTTCAGCTTGTCGATCAACGAGGAGACCGGCCTTCTCGTGGATGGTTTCAATACGCCGCCGATGCTGATGATGCCGCACGACCCTCCTTACGTAGATGGGCAGCTGCGCGCCCTGCACTACGACAAGGCGCGCGATCTCTATGCCTATCTTTGCGATACGACGGCTGCACTGCCGCCGTCTTCCGCTGCGATGGTGGCGCGCGGTCTGCCGTCACGGGTCACGTTGCGCAAGCTGCGCCTCGACGCCTTGCAGAGCGACGTTGCAGCGCTGGTCGACATCTACAACGACGGCTGGAGCGACAATTGGGGTTTTGTTCCGATCACTCGCGAGGAGGTGTCGCACATGGCGCGCGCCATGCGGCCGTTGCTGCGCGAACGCCTGGTATGGTTCGCCGAAGTGGATGGCGAGTCGGCGGCCTTCGGCCTGTGCCTGCCGAACCTGAACGAGGCGATCCGCGACCTGTCCGGCCGCTTGCTGCCGTTCGGCTGGGCCAAGCTGCTGTGGCGGCTCAAGGTTTCGAAGGTGAAAACGGCGCGGGTGCAGCTGATGGGCATGCGCCAGCGCTTTGCCGGAACCCTGCTCGGCCGGTTGCTGCCGCTGCATGTGGTGGAGGCACTGCGGCGTGAAGCCGCGGCGCTCGGCATTACGGCGGTCGAGATGTCGTGGGTGCTGGAAGACAACATGCCGATGCGTCATCTGGCCGAAGCGGTTGGCGGCCGCGTCTACAAGACCTATCGCGTTTACGAGAAAGCATTGTCGCCATGAACCGCCAAGCGGAGCTCGGTTCCGTGTCTGATCCCACTCCTACTTTGAGCGGCATTCCGCAGCGCCGCGGCGATTTCGCCACATCGCTCGATGCGCTGGACTACGCGGCGCAAGGGGAGTCCGGCCTGAATTTCTACTCGGTCAAGGGTGAACTGACCTGCGCGCTCCCTTACCGTGAGCTTCGCCGGGCAGCGCGCAGTTTGGCGGTCCGCCTTCTCGGATCAGGACTGGTTGCCGGGCAACGTGTGGCCATCGTGGCGGGGACGCAGCCCGAGTTCGTCATCACCTTCTTCGGTTGCCAGTATGCCGGGCTTGTTCCGATACCGTTGCCGCTGCCCACCGTCTTCGGCGGCCGTGCAGCCTACTTGGCGCATATCAAACGCATGATCGTCGAGGCAAAAGCGGCCGCACTGTTCGCGCCGGCTTCGTTGATCGACTGGCTCTCCCCTCTCGCCGAAGAAGCCGGCTTGCGTGTATGCGGTGCATTCGGCGGCCTCTCGGAGGAGAGTTCGGATCAGGAGCTGCCGGCGGTCGGACAGAATGCGATCGCCTACCTGCAGTTCTCGTCGGGTAGCACGCGTTTTCCGCTTGGGGTGGTCGTGCATCATCGGGCGTTGATGGCCAACGCCTCGGCCACGCTTAGCCATGGCCTCCAGGTGCGGCCCGGTGACCGGGCGATTTCGTGGCTGCCGTTGTATCACGACATGGGGCTGGTCGGCTTCCTGATCACCCCGATGGCGGGCCAGATCACGGTCGATCTGCTGGCGACCCAGGATTTCGCCCGCAGGCCCCTGCTCTGGCTGTCGCTGATTTCCGAGCGGCGATGCACCATCTCCTACAGCCCGAGTTTCGGCTACGACCTCTGCGTTCGGCGCGCGCGCATGGCACAGGGATTGACGCTCGATCTGTCGTCCTGGCGCATTGCCGGCATCGGCGGCGACATGATCCGTCCCGCCGTGCTTACGGGTTTTGCCGACACCTTTGCGGCATACGGCTTTCGCGCTACGACCTTCTTGCCCAGCTACGGCATGGCGGAGGCGACGCTCGCCATCAGCTTCGCGCCGATCGGCCGCGGCATCGAGACCGACACCGTGCATCTCGACCGTCTTGAGCAGGAAGGCGTGGCCGTCATCCCGAGCAGCCCGGGCCAGCGGGCCCGAACGGTCGTGCTGTGCGGCTCGCCTCTGCCGCTGCACGAGGTCGAGATACGCGGCGAAGACGGGCGCGCGTTGCCGGATCGTAAAGTCGGCCGGATTCTCGCCCGCGGACCCAGCGTGATGCGCGGCTACGACGGACGGACAGCGGAAACCGGCGCGGTCCTCTCGGCAGATGGCTGGCTCGACACCGGTGACCTCGGCTACTGGCTGAACGGCGCCCTGGTGATCACCGGCCGGGCCAAGGACCTGATCATCATCAACGGCCGCAACATCTGGCCGCAGGACCTGGAGTGGACCATCGAGCAGGCCGTCCCTGAGGTCAGGACCGGCGACATCGCCGCCTTCTCGGTCGAGGAGGATGGCCAGGAGGTGCTGATCCTGGCGGCCGAGGCGCGCGCCACCTCCGAACGGGGCGCGCGCGAGACACTGGTGGCCACGATCGGGGACACGTTGCGCGCGCAGCACGGGCTTGATGGCAGGGTCGTGCTGCTGCCGATCAACACACTGCCCTACACCTCGTCCGGCAAACTCAGCCGTTCCGCGACCCGGCTGCGCTACCTCGCCGGAAGGCTCGCGGAAGCTGCCGATCCGGCGTGACGTTGCGGGCCGCTGCGGGGCCGGTCGCCGCGGTCACCGGCGGCACCGGATTTCTCGGCCGCTATTGCGTGGCAGCCCTGGCCGCCGCCGGATGGCATGTGCGGCTGCTGGTGCGACGCGACCCGACCCATCCGCTGCTGTCCGGGTTATCTATGGAGTTGGTGCCCGGCGACCTCGCCGACGAGGCGGCGCTTTCCCGCCTTGTGCACGGGGCGTCCGTTGTCGTTCACGCGGCCGGGGCGACCAAGGCCCGCAATGCCGCCGCGTTCCGGTCGACAAACCGCGATGCTACCGCCCGCCTCGCAGGCATCGTGGCGCGGCAGGCGCCTGGCTGCCGCTTCGTCCACATCTCGTCCCAGGCCGCCCGCTGCCCGGCCTTGTCGCCGTATGCCGCCAGCAAGCGGGAAGGCGAGTTGGCGTTGCTGGCGGCGCTCGGCCCAGCACCAGCAGTTTCGGTGACACCTTGGGTGGTTCTGCGACCCTGCGTCATCTACGGCCCATGGGACGCTGCCAGCGCATCGCTGCTGCATCTGGCAGCAGGGCGCATCGTAGCCGTGCCCGGCCCGCCGGAGCCCCGCCTCGCCATGGTCCATGCGCGAGATGTGGCCGACGCCGTCGTAGCGTTCTGCACATCGGCATCGGCGGGACGGGTCTATGAGATTTGTGATGCCAGCGTGGAGGGCCATTCATGGCGTGACATCGTGCGCATCGCCGCCCCGGCTCCGCCACGTTTCGTGACCGTGCCGGATTGCCTGATCATGGCAGCAGGAAGCCTCAGTGATGCCTGGTCAAGAATGATCGACCGACCGATGCTGTTCGGACGCGGCAAGGCTCGCGAGATCCTGCACCGCGACTGGCGGCCGGACCCGACCCTGCAACCACCGCCCGAATTGTGGACGCCGCGGATTGACCTCGGCGATGGCCTGCGAGAGACGCTCGCCTGGTGGCGTTCTGGATCCTGTTCAGCCCGACCAAGGCCATGAGCGCTGGGATCCCAGCCTCGCCCGTGCGCACTTGCCCCGACACACGGCAGCAGAGCGGTCGCTGTCAGCGTGGGGAGAAGTTTGCAGCTTTAGGCCCCCGATGCTGCGCTCATGGGCAATGGACCTTGCCCGGAATCGCGCCCGAGGCGAGCCGAGGCGTGTCCGCCTTGGCATAGTTCTTGCGGTTACCTTCGGCTTGCGCGTAGTTCTGCCGGTTCCCTTCTGCCTGACTATACTGGCGGCCATACATGCCGCCGCCGGAACTCGAGTTCTCGGCTTGGGCGAGATTTTGGCGGGTCCCTTCAGCTTGCGCCTGATTCTGCCGAGTGCCTTCGCCCTGCGCAGTCTGCTTGCAGCCGCTCGGCTGTGCGAGCGCTCCCACGGAGGGGGGCACTGACAATAAAGCGGCGAATGCCAGCGCGACGCCTACATGAGTGGTTCTGATCATCGAGGTTGCTCCCTGTCAGTATGATCGAGTCAGCAGACTCGCGGCGCGGTGCACCCGCAAGCGCAGAGCCGAAATTGGATGCGCGCGCCGCGGATCAATAGCCCGGCGGCGCCGAGTGACGATCGATCATCCGACAGCGGACGTCACCTCAGCCGATACATCGACGGTTCCGTCCCGAGTGGCTGGGTTGCGTCGCCCTGTGCTGCCTTGATCTCGACCAGCACGGCCCCCGCAGTCACCGTGTCGCCCGGCGCGCACAGCAAGCGCGCGACACGGCCGGTGACGGGGGCCGGTAGGCGCAGCACGACTTTCATCGCTTCCATTACCACGCAGACCTGTCCCTTCTCGATGATCTGGCCCTCCTCGATTTCCACGCCGCTCACCAGCCCGGGCATCGCCGCCACCACGGATGAACCGCCGGCCTCGGCCGCGGCTCCGATCATCGAACTGCCGGCGGCCGCGACGCGCGCCCGGAATGCCCGCCGGCCCGCCTGCAGCCAGATGTCGTCGCCTTGCTTGGCCCAGGCGAACCCGCGCGTCACCCCGTCGACGGTGACCGAGATCATGGATGGGCGCGTATCGGCCGCCACCGGCCGGCCCTCGGCCTCGAAGCGGGCAGCGTCGCCGCATACCTCGATCGCGCGTGCGCCGCCCAGACCGACCAGATCGAGACAGGTCCGGGCCTGGCGTCCCGCCGGGGCGAGGACGCGGAATGGCCCCAACGTGCCCCAGGGCCCCGGGCCGGCGGCGCTCGCCTTCGCATCGGCGAGCCACAGCGCAACGGCCGCCATCTCGGCCCAGGCACCCTGATTGTCGCCCTCGCCGTCTTCGCGCCAACCCGCCGCGAACGCCTCAGCCAGGAAGCGCGTGGTCAGCTGCCCTCGCTGGAACGCCGGCTGCGCGAGCACGTCGCCGAGGAACGCCTGGTTCGTAGCCACCCCGAGCACGACCAATCCGTCGATCGCACGCGCGAGGCGATCGAGCGCCTCGCCGCGCGTCGCGCCATGCGCCACCAGCTTTGCGAGCAGGCTGTCGTAATGCGGGGTGACGACGGAGCCGGTGCCCACGCCCGTATCCACCCGCACGCCGTCGCCATGCGGCGGGTCGAAGCGCAGCACGGTGCCGGTGCCGGGTTGGTAGTCCCGCGCCGGATCTTCGGCGCAAAGCCGTGCCTCGATGGCGTGGCCACGCAGAGAGATGTCGTTCTGCGTGAGCGGCAGCGTCTCGCCGGCAGCGGCACGTATCTGCCATTCCACGAGGTCGAGCCCGGTCACGCACTCCGTCACCGGGTGTTCAACCTGCAGCCGCGTGTTCATCTCCAGGAACCACGGCTCCTCCATGCCGTCTTCCAGGATGAACTCGACGGTGCCGAGGCTGTCGTAGCCGATGGCTCGGCCGAGGCGCAGCGCGGCGCCATGCAGGTGCGAGCGGATCGCGTCCCCGAGCCGAGGGGCGGGTGCCTCCTCCAGGAGCTTCTGATAGTTGCGCTGAACCGAGCACTCCCGCTCGAACAGATGCACGAGGTTGCCGTGCCGGTCGCCCGCAAGCTGCACCTCGAGGTGGCGCGGGCGCAGCAGCAGCTTCTCCAGCAGCAGTTCGGCGCTGCCGAAAGCGGACTGCGCCTCAGCTCGCGCCGCCGCGAGTGCCGCCGGCAAATCCTCCGGCAGATCGACGCGCCGCATTCCGCGCCCGCCGCCGCCGGCGCTCGCCTTCACCAGCACCGGGAAACCGATACGCGCGGCCGCCTCCGCCAGAACCCGATCGGACTGGTCCTCCCCGTCATACCCGGGCACGCAGGCCACACCCGCCAAGCGCGCCAGTGCCTTCGCATCGCGCTTGGAACCCATGCGCTCGATGGCCTCGGCATGTGGGCCGATCCAGCCGATCCCGGCTTCGGCCAGGCGGCGCGGGAACACCGCGCGTTCGGAGAGGAAGCCGTAGCCCGGATGCACCGCATCCGCGCCGCAGGCACGCGCGGCGGCGACGATGACGTCCACGTCGAGATAGCTGCGTCCGGCCTCCGGCGGCCCGATGCGCACCGCCTCGTCCGCCGTACGAACGTGCAGGGCGTCGCGGTCGGCATCCGAATACACGGCGACGGTTCGCACCCCGAGACGGCGGCAGGTGCGGGCGATGCGGCACGCAATCTCGCCGCGGTTGGCGATCAGCACGATACGAAACATCGGCCTACATCCGGTAGACCGGCGCACGACGCTCCTGCCGCGGCTCGGCCGCCGCCAGCGCGAGGCAAAGGCCGAGCACGTCACGGGTCTGGCCGGGCTCGATGATGCCGTCGTCCCACAGCCGGGCGGTGGCGTAGTAGGGGTCGCTCTGCGCGGTGAACTGCGCCCGCGTGCTTGCCTCCAGCTCACGCAGTTCCGCATCGCCCGCCGCACCGCGCTGCACGCTGCTCCGGCGCAACTCCAGCAGCACGCCGGCGGCGACGTCCGGGCTCATGGTGGCGATGCGGGCGTTGGGCCACGCGAACAGGAAGCGCGGGTCGAAGCCACGGCCGCACATGCCGTAATTCCCGGCGCCGTAGCTGCCGCCGATGATCACCGTAAAGCGGGGCACGCGCGCGCAGGCGACGGCGTAGACGAGCTTGGCGCTGTGCTTGGCGATGCCGCCGCGCTCCGCGTCGGTCCCCACCATGAAGCCGGTGATGTTCTGCAGGAACAGCAGCGGGATATGCCGCTGGTCGCAAAGCTCGATGAAATGCGCCCCTTTGAGCGAACTGTCGGAGAACAGCGGACCGTTGTTGGCCAGGATGCCGACCGGATAGCCGTGCAGGTGGGCCGTGACGCAGACCAGGGAACTGCCCCAATCCGGCTTGAACTCGGCGGCCTCGCTGCCGTCTACCAGCCGCCCGAGCACGTCCCGCACGTCGTACGGTACGCGCGGATCGGCATCGATGATGCCGCCGATTTCATCCGCATCGTAGAGTGGTGGCCGGGCTTCGTGCCGCGCGGCGTAGCACGGCCGGCGCTGGTTCAGCCCGGCAACGATCTCCCGCAGGCAAGCCAGCGCCGCCGGCTCGTCCGCCGCGAGATAGTCGGACACCCCGGAGACGCGCGTGTGCATAGCCGCGCCGCCGAGCGTCTCGCCGTCCACGTCCTCGTTGATCGCCACCTTGACGATGCTGGGGCCGCCGAGATGGATGCGCGCGTTGCCCTGCACCATCACCACCTCGTCCGACAGCGCCGGAATATAGGCGCCCCCCGCGGTGCAGCCGCCGAACACGGCGGAGAGTTGCGGGATGCCGTCTGCCGACATCCGGCACTGCCCGTAGAAGGTGCTGCCGAAATGGCCGCGATCGGGGAACACGCGATCCTGCTCCGGCAGGTAGGCGCCGCCGCAATCGACCAGATAGAGGCAGGGCAGCCGGTTCTCCCGCGCGATTTCCTGCGCGCGCAGGTGCTTGCGGACGGTCTCGTGGAAGAAGCTGCCGCCCTTCACGGTCGCGTCGTTGGCGATCAGCATGCACGGCGTGCCGTGCACCACGCCGATCCCGGTGATGATGCCGGCGGCCGGCACCTCGTTGCCATACAGGCCCAGGGCGGCGAGCGGCGACAGTTCCAGGAACGGCGTCTGTGGGTCCAAAAGCCGATCGATCCGGTCACGCGCCAGCAGCTTGCCGCGCTCATGGTGGCGAGCAACATGACGCGGGCCGCCCCCCGCTGCCGCCTCGGCATGGCGCTGGCGGAGCGTGGCAAGCAGGGCGTCGTAGTGCGCCAGATTGCGGCGGAACGGCTCGCCGCGCGGGCTGACGCGGTTGGGCAGTACGCTCAAGCGCGGCGCACGGCGTCCAGCACGGCGTCCAGCGCCGCCGGATCCTCAAGTCCCGTGAGGTCGCCCCGCACCGCGCCGGTCTCCGCCGCCTCGCGCAAAAGCCGACGCATGACCTTGCCCGCCCGCGTCTTCGGCAACGCCGTGGCCACGTAGACGCGCCCCAGACGGGCGATGCCGCCGATGGCGCGCTCTACCGCCGCGGCGACGTCAGCGCGCACGGCATCGGCGTCGGCGCCTTGCCGCAGGGTCACGAAGGCGACTGGGACGGTGCCGCGCAACCGGTCATTCACACCCACCACGGCCGCCTCGGCCACGCCGGAGGCGGTCGCGGCCGCGCCCTCGATCTCCATCGTGCTGATGCGATGCGCGGCGACGTTGATCACGTCGTCGGCCCGGCCCAACACCCAGATCTGGCCCTCGGCGTCCAGCACGGCTTCGTCGGACGTGGCGTAGGCGCCGGGGAAACGCTCGAAGTAGGCGGACCGGTAGCGCGCCGGATCGTCCCACACGGTGCGCGCGAGCGTCGGGAATGGCGCCAGGAGCACGAGATTCCCGCGCGCCCCGGCCGGCACGGGCCGGCCGGCGTCGTCCACCACCCGGCAGGCGTGGCCGGGGACCGGCGTCCCGCAACTGCCGGGTTTGCAGGCGTCCACCCCATGCACCGGATAGGTCCAGGTGGAACCGGTCTCGGTCTGGCCGTAGGCGTTGAGCACCGGAACGTCGAGCGTGGCTTCCGTCCACTCCGCGGTTTCGGGGTCGAGCGGCTCGCCCTGCGTCGTGACGAGGCGCAGCCGGGGTGGTCGGTGCGCGCGCACCGCTGCATCGCCGGCGGCGCGCAGCATGCGCAGCCCGGTCGGCGCGACCAGAATCTTGGTGACGTCGTGGCGTCGCGCGGTCTCCAGCAAGCGCAAACGATCCGGGTAGTCGAGCGCGCCTTCAGCGCAGAACAAGGTCATTCCGTGCGCCAGGCCACCGATCACCGCCTGAATCGGGAAGGTCAGCCAGCCGACGTCGGCGGCGCACCAATAGACGTCGTCCGGCTGCGGTCCGATCTGCCATTGCACGTTGGCCCAGGTGCCGACCAGAAAGCCGGCGGTGCTGTGCACGACGCCTTTAGGCTTGCTCTCGGTGCCCGAGGTGAAAATCAGGAACGCCGGGTCGTTCGCCTCCAGGGCCTCGCACGGGCAGTCGGCGGACTGCCCCGCGAGCAGGTCGGACCAGCCGGTCTCCCCGGCCTCCAAGGTGGGCGAGGAGCCCGTGCGATCCACGACGATCGTATGGCGCAAACCCTCGACCCCCGCCCGCGCCGAACGCAGATTGGCCAGCAACGGCACCTGTCGTCCGCGCCGGCAGGCGGCATCGGCCGTCACGACCACCGCGGCGCGCGCGGCCTGAAGACGCAGCCGGATCGCATCGGGCGCGAAGCCGCTGAACAGCACGGTGTAGATCGCGCCGATGCGGTTGCAGGCATGAATCGCGACGAAGGCTTCCGGCAGATTGGGCAGGTGAATCGCCACCACGTCGCCGCGGCGCACGCCCAGAGCGCGCAACGCATTGGCGCAGCGTGCGACCTGATCGCGCAGCGCGCGATAAGTCAGCCGCCGCACGTCGCCCGGCTCGCCCTCCCATATGACCGCGTCACGATCGGCGGTGGCGGGGTTCTCGGCATGGCGGTCGACGCAATTGTCGGCGACGTTGAGCAGGCCGCCGGCGTAGTAGCGGAAGTCTCCGAGGCCGCCCTGGCGCAGCTCGTCCCAGGACCGCTGCCAGCGCAGTCGTCCAGCCGCCCAATCCCAGTAGCCGTCCGGTCCCGCCGCCTCCGCCGTACGGGCCTCGGCCAGCAGCGCGATCTGGGCGGGCAGGCGCCAGTGCTCCGGCAAGGGACGCAGCGGCCTGCCAGTAAGGGCGGCGATTGGGTCCATGCGCTAGCCTCTCCTGGTCGCCGCGTGGCGGGGGCGCGCGGCCGTCGCCGTATGGTGACCGAAACACCCGTGCAGCGCCATGTCGGTGAGGCTGCCGGCGATCGCCTCCACGCTGTCCGCGTCGCCACGGCGAGGCTTGTGCCATTCGACCGACCAGTTCATCGCGCCGAGCAGCAGCAGGCGCAGCAGCCGCAGATCGGTCCCGGGCTGGATTGCGCCGCGGGAAGCGGCATCCGCCAGCAGGTCACGCCACCACTGCTCGTAATCCTCGCGCTGGCGCATGGTCGCCTGCCGCACACGCGGCGGCACATGGCCGAAGATGCGGATGTTGGCGCCGGTGTAGTCGTCCAGTTCCAGCAGCGCGTGCAGGTGGCCGCTGATCGCGGCGCGCAGCCGCTCGGCCGGGGGCGCTCCCGAGCCGCTTGCGTCGACGCGGCGGCGGACCTCCGCGCAGACGGTGGCGACGCCGATGTTCAGCACCTCGGCCACGATCTCCTCCTTGGAGGCGAAGTGGTAATACAGGCTAGCGGTCTTCATGCCGCAGGCGGCGGCGATGTCGCGCAGGCTGGTCTCGGCGTAGCCACGCTCGCGAAACAGGCGCGCCGCCTGATCCAGCACGAGGCGGCGGGAATCTGGCCGCGCCGACGCGTGCACGGGCTTGAGGGCAGCATCCATCTACCGGACGTTAGGTTTGCCGCCGCACCGACGTCAAGCCGTCCAGCAAGCGACAATTGGGAGAAGCGGTGCGGCTGGCGTTGACTTCCCGTTGCGAAGCTACCTAACGTCCGTCAGGCGACGAGCGAGGGGTCACGGACTTGGACACGACGGCACCCGGGACCGCGGGACGCGAAGGGTCCGACCCCTACTTTAGCCCTGAGCACGAATTGTTCCGGGCCCAGCTGCGGCGCTTCGTGGACAGCGAGGTAAAGCCTCACGCCGAGCCGTGGGAGGAGGGCGGTTGCGTTCCCCGCCACGTGCTGCGCCGCATGGGCGGTCTTGGCTTCCTGGGAGTGCGCTATCCCGAGATCCACGGCGGCAGTGCGATGGACACGCTCGCAACCGCGGTACTGGCCGAGGAGTTGGGCCGATCGACCTACGGCGGCTTCGCCATCACCGTGCTGGTGCATACCGACATGGCGTCCCCGCATCTGGCCAATGCCGGCAGCCCGGCGCAGCAGGCGCGCTGGATGCCGGGCATCATCGCGGGCACGACGATCACCGCCGTTGCGGTCACCGAGCCGGACGCCGGGTCCGATGTCGCGGGCATCCGCGCCACGGCACGCCGCGACGGCGCGGACTACGTGCTGAACGGCACCAAGATGTACATCACCAACGGCGTGCATGCCGATCTGGTGTTCGTTGCCGCCAAGACCGACACGGCGGCCAAGGGCAGCCGCGGGGTCTCGATGTTTGCTGTCGAGCGTGGCACGGAGGGCTTCTCGGTCGGCCGCGTGCTGCGCAAGCAGGGCTGGCTTTCGTCCGACACCGCGGAACTCGTGTTCCAGGATTGCCGCGTGCCGGCGGCCAACCTGCTGGGCGAGGAGAACCGCGGCTTCTACGCCGTGATGCGCAATTTCCAGAACGAGCGGATCGTGCTGGGCGCACAGGCGATGGGCGAGGCTCAGGCGATGCTGGCACTCACGCTGGACTGGGTGCGCAATCGCCGGGCGTTCGGCGGCACGTTATGGGACAAGCAGACGATCCGTCAGCGACTGGCGATGCTGAGCGCCGAGATCGAGGCGGCCCGCCGGCTCGTCTATCACGCCGCGTGGCTCGACACGCAGGGCCGCGAATGCGTGCGCGAGGTGAGCCAGGTGAAGGCGCTGTGCGGCGAACTGGTCAACCGCGTCGCGTACGACTGCCAGCAATTCCACGGCGGGATGGGCTATCTGCGGGAGAGTGCGATCGAGCGCATGGTGCGCGATGCCCGCGTCCAGGCGATCGGCGGTGGCGCTACCGAGGTCATGCTCGAAGAGGTGGCCAAGCGGCTGCCCGCCTGATCCTGCATCGTGCCAGCAGTAGGTATGACGGGCGGCCCGGGGGCAGGCGATCACCAGCCTCACCCCGCGGCGCGGCGCCGGACGCTCCCGTCCGGCGCCGGATTCCGACGATCCAACCCGAACCACAACCAGAAAGGCCGCCTCATGCCTGACGCCCAGACCAGCGCGGCGACGACTGACCGCCGCATTCCCGCAACCGTCGTGACCGGCTTCCTCGGGTCCGGCAAGACGACGCTCATCAACCGCATCCTGCGCGAGCAGCACGGCCGCAAGCTCGCGGTCATCGTCAATGAATTCGGTGAGATCAGCATCGACGGCCAGCTCGTCATTCACGACGACCAGGCGCAGCTTGTCGAGTTCAACAACGGGTGCCTGTGCTGCACCGTACGTGGCGATCTGGTGGAAACCCTCGGCCGTCTGCAGGAGCGTGCCGGAACGCTCGACGGCATCCTGATCGAGACCACCGGCCTCGCCGATCCGGCTCCCGTCGCCTCGACCTTCTTCGCCGCCGACGAGGTGAAGTCCGGCATTCGGCTGGACGCTTTCGTGACCGTCGTCGATGCCGTCAATCTGGAACGCAACCTGGCGCAGAGCAACGAGGCGATGGAGCAGGTCGCGTTCAGCGACATCATCCTGATCAACAAGATGGATCTCGTCTCGTCCGAGCAGATGGCTGCGATCGAGCGTCGGGTGCGCCACCTTAATCCGATGGCGAAAATCTATCACACGGCGAATGCCGAGATCGACCTCGCCGGCATCCTCGACGTTGGCGCGTTCGACTTGGTGCAAAAACTCGAGGTGGACCCGGCCTTCCTCGACGATCACGAGCACGAACACGACCCGGCGATCGGTTCATTCGTGCTGGAGGAGCAGCGTCCGATCGACGTGAACCGCCTGATGATCTGGATGAACGACATGGCGCAGCGGCGGGGCGACGATCTCTATCGTACGAAGGGCATCTTCTACGCGGACGGGTTCAATGAGCGCCTTGTCTTCCAGAGCGTGCGGATGCTGACGACGCTGCGCCGCGACCGGCGCTGGGAGGCAGACGAGACCAAGATGACGCAGTTCGTCGTCATCGGAAAGCATCTGGATCGAGCGGAATTCGCGGCCGGTCTCGAAGGCTGCGTGTTCAGGTGAGTTGACGCGGCGACATCGCCAGCACCCGCAACCCGACCGCCTCCTCGGCGAACTCGACGGCTTTGGGGTGTTAGGCGGCGCAACGAGGGTGTCCGGGTCCCTCCACCTTACGGGCGGTCTCCGGTCGAGACAGGAGCAGTTCAGGATGCATGTGCGCGTCGCGTTGGCTGTGTCAGCCGCTCTCGTGATTGCGAACACGATTGCACAAGCGGCGTCCGGGGACGCCGATGCCGTGCTGCGGAGCCTGATCGGCAAGGACCAAGCAACGATCGAGCGGCGCATCGGACCACCGGACGAGAGCGAGAGCAACGGCGTGCAAACCTTTCTGCGCTATCACACCTTCGAGTCCCGGCGAACCGGCAGCAGCCCAGATCCATTCGGATACGCGCAGGGCTTCAGTGGGGGAAACGGTTTCCGCGGCACCGCCAGTTTCAATTGTCTGACAACACTCGTGCTCACGGACGGCACCCTTCGCGCCTATGCACGAAGGGGCATCGACTGTCACTGACGGATTAGGCATCACCGAGAGGCGTCTCTCTACGAATCGCGTCCATTCATTACGAACCGCGTCCGTTCTTTCACGAGAGGCCAACAGCTTCCAGGTGCGTCAAGGTAGCTTGAACCGGCGGCTCGGCCTGCTTGACAAGGCGATGTGAACTCCGAGAATGGACCTACCATTCGGATAGCAACTTGATGCTTGTGGAGATCAAGGGGCGTCGAGCCCTTTTCGCCTGCTTGGTCGCGGATGTGTCGGAGGAGGAACCGTTCCGCGCGTCGTTCCCGGACCGCGCGCCGATCGCGATCTTCAAGGCGGACGGAGCGTTCTTCGCGCTCGACGACACCTGCTCGCACGGCCAGGCATCGTTGTGCGAGGGCTTCGTCGAGAAAGGCACGGTGGAGTGTCCGTATCACGCGGCCCTGTTCGATCTCCGCACGGGCGCGGCTTTGACGATGCCGGCGACGGAGCCGGTCACGGCCTATGCGGTCGAGATCGACGATGGAAAACTCTACGTCGTAGTGGGGCCGACATAAGTTCTTTGATGGGCCGGTCAGCCTCGCCGGCCTACCGGTTCGACGCGGTGATCGAGGGCGTGGCATCAGTCAGCGCTTACTTCGCCTGAGACGAGGGTCGTCCATGTCGATCGACATCCATACGCACATCGTGCCGTTCGATTTGCCCGGCTGCCCGGGGGCCGCCAGCGCACAACGTTGGCCGTCGATGCAGCCGGGCTCCGATTGCGCGCATCGCAACGTGGTGATTGCGGGTAATACCAAGTCCCTGAGTTCGTGACTCTCGGGGGATTCCCCGACGCGGTGCTGATCTGATTCGGTGATGGCGAACAGAGGAGGTTCGTCATGCCGCTCCCGCTTCGCGCCGATCTGGATGCCGCC
>JAABUQ010002350.1_pt1 | contig 37615 bp, 37 predicted proteins | sample 5560001 | NCBI WGS metagenome assembly JAABUQ01 (sample SAMN10711888, study PRJNA513371) | rock metagenome | isolation source: Antarctica rocks | place: Antarctica: Victoria Land, Finger Mt nord | collected 2015-12-18 | reverse complement strand
TTGGCTCAGGTCTTTTCCTCTCAAGCCGAGGCATTTGCTGACGGCAAAACCAGGGTTGATACCGAAAACTCCTACTGATTTCCACTCTTTTTGTCCCGCTTTAAGTTGGTAGCCACTATAAGACTTTATTGTACATCGAAACCTTTAACGAACATAAAATTTTACATACATTTACTTCAGCAAGATTTGATATTGCCCAAAAAGTAGTAAAATTAAGTCAAGGGGAATTTAGATTATTAAGAGTGAGAAAAGTGGGAAAAACCATAAAAACTAGCATTTTTATAGAGTTACAACCCTGCTAAAATGACGTTAGTATTCAGCTTAGATTCTAGGTAATATCCCCTGAGCCAAACTCATTACGAGAAAACTAAATAACTAGACGGTTTAAAAGTAATGAAAATTCATATCTAAAATCTAATTGTTACTGCAATCTTGGTGTTCGAGCCTGTTAACTAAGTAGTCGTTGTTCAGAAGGAAGTGTCAAGAGTGAGTATTGTGAATGGGACAGGTCCAAAAGCCAAACTGCGGATTGCTCAAGTTGCTCCGCTCTGGGAGGCAGTTCCGTCGCCGATTTATGGTGGCATCGAACTGGTAGTCAGCAATCTAACTGATGAGTTGGTGCGGCGCGGCCACGATGTGACTCTGTTTGCCACTGGAGATTCTCAAACTTCAGCGCGGTTACAGTCAGTTTGCCCAAATGCTCTCCGCCGAGATCCAATAAACAAATATAACGTCGACGTTTATGAACTGTTGCAGCTTGCTAGAGTTGCCGAACAAGCATTAGAGTTTGACATCATCCACTGCCATCTCAAATGTAATGGCTTTCCTTTTGCCAGACAATTGCCAATACCTACGCTGCAAACACTCCATCATTCCCTAGAGCTGATCCAAAGTTTGGCGCAACATTACCCTGAGATGCCGCTTGTAAGCATCAGTGAGAACCAGCGCCAACCAGCGCCGCATTTGAACTACGTTGCCACAGTTTACAATGGCATAAACCCAGAAAGTTACTCGTTTTTTACTCAGTCGCAAAACCCGCCGTATTTGGCCTTTTTAGGTCGCTTGTCAAAAGACAAAGGGCCAGATCAGGCGATCGCTATTGCCAAGCTTGTCGGTTTGCCTTTAAAGCTAGCTGGCAAGATAGGGTTTGAGGACGAGGAATTTTTCCAGCAGTTGATTAAACCCCAACTGGATGGCAAAAACATTGAATATTTAGGAGAACTTACCCATTCTGAGAAGGTCGAGTTACTAGGAAATGCTGCCGTCACGCTCTTTCCCATTACCTGGCGGGAGCCTTTTGGTTTGGTGATGATTGAGTCAATGTGTACGGGAACCCCAGTAATCGGCATGAAACTGGGCTCTGTACCAGAAGTTATCGCTCACGGTCAGACAGGCTTTGTGTGCAACAGCTTTAAAGAAATGGCAGATCTGATTCCGGCAGCTTTAGAGTTGGATAGGCAAACTTGTCGGCACTATGTTGAAAGTCGCTTTAGTGTGCCCCGGATGGTCGATGCCTATGAAACAACTTATCGACAAGTGATTGCTGCTCATCAATCTCTGAAAATGACTGCCTGCTGAGTCACAAAAGTTTGATGGAAAGAAAACTCCGAGGATGCGAAAATCGGCGCGGGGGAACTCGTCCACACCTGTATTGATGGTATGGGCTTTGTTGACAATTTTGCCTTGGAAGACCTCTTTGAGCTTGGTGTTCATGTCCCCTCACGGTTGGTTTCCGGCAAGTTCCCGAATCGTTCTCGGTAGCGAGCCAGTAGCGCAGCCGTTTCTGCTGCCTGTTGTTGAGCCAATTCTTTTGTGGTTGCCAGTTCCTGGTTTGTGGTTGCCAGTTCCTGGTTTTCTGCTGCCAGCTCCACCGAGGTCTTAAGGCGTTGTCCAGTTTGGGCGTCTTCCATTATCAAGCGACCATCCTGCAAACTAACCCACAATCCAACGGTTTCACAAAGAATGCGCCCCTCTTCATCAGGGGTGATAGGTTGGTAGTATCCACTAACTAGGCGATAGCCCAATACCTCATCCAAGACCTGCTTTCGATAGGTGCGTCGATCTATAACCAAATATTCCTGCACCTTTGCTTTGGCATATTCAACCACTTTTGTCTCCCGGTCTACCTTGCGGTAGCGGGGGGAGACTACCTCAATAATCAAAGCTGGGCGTACCCCTTCCTCTGCTACAAGGAACTCAGTTCGATTTTGCTCTTTGTTCCGCAGCCCGAAAGCGACAAAGGTATCGGGACAGTGATCGCCTAGATCTGCAATATCCCATTTAATCAGCAGGTCTCGGAACGCGGCAATGTCTGGGTTACTAACATAGCGACGAGCAAGCATTTCCTTGGCACCGCCTGCTACATCGTCGTGAAAGGTGCTATTTGGCAATCGATACCCCTCTTGTGGGTGTAGAAACTCTGAGGCAGTCAGTGGAACTTGAACTGTGGCTGTTGTTCCATCTGGTTTGGTGATGTCCTCGGTTCGCCAGCCACATTCAGCCAGCTCAGTCGTTAGGTCGTTGCGAGTAGAGGTTGGCACTGAAGATGAAACCATCGTTAAAATCCTCTCTACTATGACGTTAATCAGAATTCAAGCCGCATTTGTCCATCGCTGGACTTTTTTCCTTTTGTCTTGCCCCGGTTACTTTTCGCCTCACCACTTCGGGTTAGCAACCGTATACAGATCTGGTAGTCTTCTTCAAATTAATTCCATGAATCATGCAGGACTACTATAGCCTCAGTTCGGGAACTGCACATCTTCATAGATTAGGGATATGGGGCAGTGGAAATCGATGCTGTTTAAATAGATTTCATCTCCTTCAGTGTATGGATGCAGTTCCCAAATGCCTTTTTCATTGAGTCGGAAGCACTCGACATTTATCTGTTGAGCATCAATGAGGACGTACTCTCTTAGGGTTTTGATCCGGCGGTAGTGGGCAAATTTGCCGCCCCGGTCATAGCCTTCTGTACCAGGCGAGAGGACTTCGGCAATTAAACAAGGATATTGAATAAATTTGATCGCCTGTCGGTCGCGTTCGTTACAAGTCACCATGACATCAGGGTAATGAAATGGTCCATTCTCGGATACGCCGACTTTGACGTCTGCCATAAAGACACGACAGGAACTGCCTCGAACATGATTTCTCAGAGCTGTGGTTAGGTTAACAGCAACGGCATTATGGGGAATGGTTCCCCCTGTCATCGCCAAGACTTCGCCGTTGACGTACTCATATTTAGTGTTTTGGCGTTCTTCCCATTCCAGGTAATCCTGGGGGGTCATGTATTTTTGCTTTGGAGTTGCAATCATCTTTCTTCCCTCCTGGAGACCCCCACCACAGCGGTACTCCGCTTGGTGGCGGGGACGCCAGTTGCCTGTGGAGGGAAACCCTCCTTCAGCACTGGCTCAGGAAAGGAGGGGCAGGATCTATGCCACATAAGAATAACCGTCCTTTTTGTGAATAGCTTGACAATATTTGTGCGATACACCTTGAACTAATCCAGAGCTTGTCGATATATTGAAACTTCCGGTTGCACGGGTGGCAATTCTACCAACATGAACTCCAGTTTTCTTGCCGCTAGTAACAATCGCTTTAACAATATCTCCAGTTTGAAAACTAAATTGCAACTTGTTTCTAGAGCAATGGCGGCTCGGAAACCCGAACTTATCCGTTCTACACGATTGCCTGGAACCATGACCATTGGCTAATATAATCAAAGGCTTGACCCCTGCGATGATTAACTTTGGTGTAGAAGTTCCGACGCAGGCGGCATCTAGCCAGTGGGATTTTTCGAGATTTTGATTACAGCGATTGAATTTAGTTAAGCCACCAGAACCAGTTTCTACAGGTAGTCCGGTTGCTTTTAAGACGGATAGTAACGCCAATCTAGTTGCATTGACTGCCGCAGCATCTGCTAGGGGTCTTTTTGCTTGCTTTAAGATTTTCTCTAGTCGAGACTGGTCTTTCTTGAGAAAATCCCTAAGATCTTGAGTACCTTTTCTGGTGTTACACTTTTCGCAACTAAGGCATAGATTCGTGATTGAATTTGAGCCTCCTTTTGCTCTTGGTTGAATATGCTCTACTTGCAGTTGAATGTCTTTAACTCCGCAGTAAGCACAAAGTCTATCCCACTTTTCCAGTAAATACTCTCTGGTCTCGTAACCCGATCGCGCACCTTGTTGATATTCCTTGCCCTGAATATCAGGGTTACGCATTAGTTGCATATCAAACCGCACCAACTCTTGGCTAATCGATTCAATAGGAGCAAACTTCCGTAACCTCTCACCCCAAGTCTTGATATTGTTAATCCGACTTTGTAAGCTTGGTGGTAGCCACCCTTTGGGTCGCATTCTATTCAGAAATCTAGCTGATCGATATCGAGTCTTATGGCTTCTTCTACTGCGTCTTAGCTGTCTCCTAGAAGTCAATGCATCTCTAATTGCAAAACCTCTATGTTTTAGCTCAGCCGCAAAAACGACTTCACCTGAGGCATCGTTGACTAATGCGATTCCTGTAAATTTTGCCCCTGGGTCTATTTTTAGCCTCAGTGGCGAAACCGGAGAGTCAGTACGTAACTCTTTCAAGATTAATGTAAAAGGGTAGCGTCTAAACACGGCGGCTTTTTTGGTTCTTAACATTTGCCTCGCTTGCGCTGGATGAACTGGGTCTAGCGGTCGAAAGTCTTGGTCAATTACAAACACTTTGGACATTTCTGCCCCTCATGAACGGGTAAAGTTCGCCTAGTCAATGTTTTTTTGAGCTTGTTAGACCTAACGCACTACCTCCCAAATGGTTGTTTAACGTTAGATGGCAGAGCTACAGACTGGCGTCGCATCTGTAGGTGTCGTGACTCAAAAAACGTAGTACTCAAGGTACTTAGACGGGTCAACTAGGGCTGTATTTCAAGCCCCCGCTATATTCCTATTAGGAATTAGCGGTGGGTTGTTGACAATCGTTTGTTCACCTCGCAGAATGAGCACGGGCAGTTCGCTCCTGATCTAACATTGCTTTCGCAACGACCTCCAAAACTTGCAAGACCTGAGCTTGCAAATGCGGGAAATCTTCTAGGAATTCCGCTAAACCTGCTTCACCTTCCAGATAATCGAAAAAGGTTTGTAATGGAACTCGCGTTCCAATACAAACTGGAGTTCCACTCATAATTTCTGGATCAGAGTGAATGATTCGCCGATCGCGTAAACTCTCCTGAATATCCATCGTTCAAGTACTCGTATCTAGCAGCAGTTCAGAGTTTCATCTGAATTGTAACTCAAAAGAACAATTTGTATTGCACTACACAGTTTACTACTTAAGAATTGCACTAGTATCTGGCTCAAGCTATTAACCGTTTCAGAGGGATTAATCCTTTTCAGCCAGTTCCATTGCATTCAGCTGCTTTAGTCAGAGGAGGCTAATCTCTGTTATGGCAATACGATTTAACAGACGTAAATTTTTGGTATACGGCTCGGCAGCATGGGGAACTAGCTTTCTATTGAAAGGTTGCGCTAATAATTCTCCAACCACGGCAGCAACTCCAACAGTTTCTGCCTCTCCTGCCGCTGCTACTAGTACTAGTGGGGGAGGAGACACGATCAAGGTAGGAATTTTGCACTCCCTTAGCGGCACGCTATCTGTTAGTGAAAAAAGCGTGGTGGATGCAGAACTACTAGCGATTGAGGAGATTAACAATGCAGGTGGCGTGCTAGGCAAAAAGATTCAACCAATTGTTGAAGATGGTGCCTCTGATTGACCAACATTTGCCGAAAAAGCTAAGAAGTTAATCCAGCAGGATAAAGTCGTAACTATATTTGGCTGCTGGACCTCCGCTAGTCGTAAGGCTGTCCTGCCTGTAGTTGAGCAGACGAACCACATGCTTTGGTACCCCGTACAATACGAGGGCCAAGAGTGTTCCAAAAATATTTTCTACACTGGCGCTGCTCCTAATCAACAAATTGAGCCGGCGGTTGATTGGCTATTGCAAAATAAGGGAAAAGAGTTCTTCCTAGTGGGGTCTGACTATGTCTTTCCTCGCACTGCCAACACCATTATCAAGGCGCAGTTGGAGGCAAAAGGTGGTAAGACAGTTGGCGAAGATTACTTACCTTTGGGTAACACTGAAGTTACGCCCATCATCACTAAAATCCAAGTTGCCTTGCCGAAGGGTGGCGTCATCTTCAACACATTGAATGGTGATAGCAACGTGGCACTCTTTAAACAGCTACTAGGGGCAGGACTAGAGCCAGATAAATACCCGTCGATGTCCGTAAGTATTGCTGAAGAAGAAGTTAGGGCGATTGGACCGGAATATCTTAAAGGTCACTACGCCTCTTGGAACTACTTTCAAACCGTTAATCGGCCTGAAAATAAGAAGTTCGTTGATGCCTTCAGGGCAAAGTATGGTAAAGACCGGGTTACCAACGACCCCATGGAAGCAGGCTACATCGCCGTTTACCTATGGAAGCAGGCGGTTGAGAAGGCTAAGACAGCTGATGATTTGGAGCAGGTGCGCTTAGCCGCTCTAGGCCAGAAGTATGATGCTCCCGAAGGAAAGGTGACTTTGGAAAGTAATCATCACTTAGCTAAGGTTGTGCGAATTGGTGAGATTGGAGACGACGGTCAATTCAAGATTGTTTATTCAACTGAAAAGGCAGTTATACCAGTCCCTTGGAATCAATTTGTAAAAGAAACTAAGGGCTACGCCTGTGACTGGTCTAATCCGAATAAAGGTGGAAAGTTCAAACTAACATAAAAATTTTGGATTGAGCCTTTGAAGCCAAAACTTGAGGAGAAAAGGCATGCTCATAAAACTTTTTGATGGTCTGTTTAATGGCATTAGTATTGGCGCTGTTTTGTTGATATCGGCGCTAGGTTTAGCGGTTGTCTTTGGCTTGATGGGTGTGATCAACTTAGCTCATGGTGAGTTGATGATGTTAGGAGCTTACACAACTTTTGTGGTGCAAAATTGCTTCAAACAGTTGGGCGAACCCTGGTTTGAGACTTACATCTTCTTTGCTCTGCCGCTAGCTTTTCTGGTAGCAGGTGCTGTGGGATTAGTTCTAGAACGGGGGGTGATCCGGTACCTCTATGGGCGTCCCCTAGAGACATTGTTGGCGACTTGGGGCGTCAGCCTGATTTTGCAGCAGTTTGTGCGCAGCGTGAACTGGGTACTGGTAATTGGGATAGCGCTGTTTTGTTTGTTGTTTTTTGGTGCTTTATGGATTTTGCAGCGACGCCCAGATTTTGAGCGGATTCGGAATTGGGTGATAGCGGTGATTTTGCCGATAAGCTTGGGAATAGCGATCGCCATCTGTACCTTGTTGAGCCAAACCTATCAATTGGCAGTCACTCAACCCTGGTTTGGCGCTCAGAATGTTAATGTAACGGCACCTAGTTGGCTCAGGCGTGGATTGCCAGTTGGCAGTTTTCACCTACCCTACGCCCGACTGTTCATCATTGGGCTAACGATTATCTGTGTAGCTGGGATTTACTGGTTTTTGCAACGCTCTGCCTGGGGATTGCGGATTCGGGCGGTAACGCAGAATCGCAGCATGAGTTCTTGCCTGGGGATTCCAACTCAAAAAGTTGATGCCCTCACCTTTGCCTTTGGTTCTGGACTGGCTGGGGTGGCTGGATGCGCGATTAGTTTGCTGGGTTCTGTGGGACCAAATACGGGTCAGAACTATATTGTGGATACGTTTATGGTGGTGGTGGTGGGCGGTGTGACTAGTCACCAACCAGCCACATACTCTCATAGGGTTTAAGAGGGATGCATCCGTCGGTTAGTGCAGGAAGGCTGTCCTCAGCAAGCAGATTGTGAACATTGCCACTTAGTCCGCCATACCGCAACAAATCAGCTTTTACCAACTGCTCACCCTCGTGAAAGTTCGCTAGCAGCAGCAGACGGCCCATCGGATTTGAGCGGGACAGAGCAAAGACATGGTCATTGTCAGTCCACATTGGCTGAATGAGCCCAAGACAGTGTAGCATGGGCGCGGACTTACGGACTGCAATCAACTTTAGCAATCCCTGATAGATGCGTCCCACCGTGCTTGTGGGGTCGTGGCGGCTCTTTGCTTTCGTCCAGTCCATCTGAGGTCGGTGCATCCAGCGATTATCTTCAGCTTTAACAGGATCGCTGAGGTAGGAGTAATCGTTGAACAACCCAAGCTCGTCGCCCATATAAATTAGCGGAATACCGCCATAGGTCATAATCACGCTATGCAGCAGCAGGATGCGGCGTACTGCTAAGCTAATTTCATATTCATCCTGCTTAGCTATTGCCTGTTCTAACCCTGCCAGCGACGCGGTGGTCCCACTAATGCGGGCGTCATGGGTGAATGGGTTGTACTGGAAGAGCTCACCTTTAGCGAATGAGCTGGGAAAGTTACCGTTGTAGAACTCGTTAAGAAACTGGCGATGGAGAAAGCCGTTCTCGCCAACTGCTGCAGCGTCCTCATCGGTCACTGCCCAACCGATATCATCATGGTTGCGGAGGTAAGTGATCCAAGTGCTGGCTAACAGCATGCTTGGCATGTGATGAAGTACGTTAGTCAGCAGTGTGACCTTGCGACTAGCAAGGGTGCTCCAGAGCAACACCATGAGTTGATTGTTGTATGCTAACTCACACTGTTTCCCAACAGTTGTCTTAATCCCTAAATAAGGGAGGAGGAAATCGGGCGGCACGATAGCCTCTGCCTTAAAGATGACTGCTGGTGCGACAATTCGCACGGCAGCGCGAAAAGCCTCGATCAGCAAATAGACCTCGGGCTGGTTCTGGCAGTTGGTGCCCATGCGTTTCCAAATAAAGGGCACGGCGTCGAGCCGCAGCACATCTATGCCCTGATTAGCTAGGAAGAACATGATGTCTGCCATTGCTCGAAACACATTAGGATTGGTATAGTTGAGATCCCACTGGAACTCATAGAAAGTTGTCCAAACCCAACGTCCGCTGTCAGCCTCGGGATACCAGCTAAAGTTGCCTGGTGCGAAGTCAGGGAAGACCTCCGGTAGGGTGCGTTCGTAGGCGTCGGGGAGGGTGCGATCTGGGAAGGTATAGTAGTAGTCCAAGTACTCCTGCTCACCAGCTATTGCCCTCTGTGCCCACTCATGTTCTTTAGCTGTATGGTTAAGGACGAGGTCTACGCACAAACTGATGCCATTACTATGCAACTCATTCGCTAGCGCCTGCAGATCGACCATGTTGCCTAGATCTGGATTAACAGCGCGGTAATCGATTACTGCATAGCCTCCATCACTAGCCGCAGGACGCGGCTTGAGGATTGGCATTAGGTGTAGATAGGTGATTCCCAGTTCGCGCAGATAGCTTACATGTTCGCGGACCCCGGTCAGTGTACCAGCGAACAGTTGCGTGTAGCAGACATAGCCAACCATGTTCGGGAGCTGAAACCAGTAGGGTATACACTGGCGTTCGAGGTCGAGTAACCGTAATGGTTCAGGTCGTGTGGCATACGCGTCGAGCATTTGGTCAAGCAAGGTGTCGAACTGATGCTGAAAATCAGCGTGTTCGCCATAGAGTTGCACCAGCGGTAAGTACAAGTCCTCAAAGTAGCTCTCTAAACGGAGCAAAAATAGGTCCACGTCCCTTGGCGCACAGCGTGCTGCCAGTGCGAGCGATAGACGCTTTTTTAATGCCTCGAAAACAAAGCGCGAGGTGCTAGACATTTGCAGGATCTTGTGCATGAGTGGTGAACTTGAACAACTGGAACATTGTAGCTGCTGCAACGTCTATGGAAGAGGCAAGAGGGACACAGTTAATGAATCGCTGCATATTTCTAATATTGGCTTTACTGTTTTATCCAACTGCCAATCCAGTGTTAGCGCAAACAAAACTGCTCAGAACTATTACTGTTACCGGTCAGGGCGTTGAGAGGATTCCGACGACTTTGACGAATGTGAGTTTGGGAGTTGAGGTTCAGGGTAAGACAGCCTCGGGGGTGCAGCACGACGCTCATCATCTGTGGTGAGATACTTAAGAGCGCACCAAGTAGAAAAACTCGAAACCACTGGCATCAGGCTTAACCCGATCTGCTGCGACAACAATAGTGTGCAGCACCCGACGAGATATTCTGCGATTAATACCGTTAGTTTTCGCCTGAATAGCGAACAAGCTGGTACTGTATTGGATGAAGCGGTCAAAGCTGGAGCTACAAGAATTGATAGCGTTAGCTTTGTGGCCTCAGATAGTGCAATCGCGCAGGCTCAACAGCAAGCACTGCAAAAAGCTGCCCAGGATGCCCAAAGGCAAGCAGATACCGTTTTAGGCTCCCTGCATTTAACCCGCCAAGAAGTAGTGAGCATCCAAGTTAATGGCGCTAGTCCACCCCAACCCCTCGTACGCCAGGATGAAACTAATAGGTCCAGGGAAGCTAGTGCAGTCACACCAGTCATAGGTGGTGAACAGGAAGTAGATGCCGCAGTGACGCTACAAATCAGTTACTGAGAATAAGCTGAATAAACCATCAGCCGGACCATAGCAACGTAGATGAAGGCTTCGGAGCTGGCAGGTAAGGCTTCATGGTTATAGCCATATGCAGGAGAGTGGTTTAACTTCTCCCCTGCTAAGAGTGATTCGATCAGGGTTGGAAGTACGTCCCGGACTGGCTATGACTACGCAATTTTCAACAATTCGACGTCGAAAATTAGAGTCGCGTTGGGAGGAATCACGCCACCGGCTCCACGAGCACCATAACCCAACTCTGGAGGGATAATCAGCTGGCGACGCTCACCTACTTTCATGGTGCTAATTCCTTCGTCCCAGCCTTTGATCACTTGCCCGACGCCTAGTTTGAATGAGAAAGGCTGACCGCGATCGCGCGAACTATCAAACTTAGTACCGTCTTGCAGAGTGCCAGTATAATGGACTACAACTGTCTGCCCAGATTTGGGAGTTGCCCCAGTGCCTTCCTTGATTTCGACATACTTCAGTCCAGAAGGCGTTGTTACCGCATTATCATCAGATGCTTGCATAGTATTGCTTGCAATTAGGTTATTATCGTCACTTACCGTAGCGATCGCAGGTTGGCTTTTGGTCAGTTCATCTGCGATCGCTGAATTCTGTTGACTGCCAACTTGAGCCAACACCAAAACCAGCATAAACCCCAAGCAGATTAAAATTTTCTTCAAAATAGTCCTCCCTAAGCTAAACCTTAACGCCAGAGCTTATTCTCCAGATCGCGAATCTGACGTTCCAGACGGTCAATGCGACCTCGAAGTTCGTCCATTTCCGACTGGCGGGGAACCCCAAGTTCCTGCATCATATTCCGCATCTGTCGCTGCATTTGTCCCTCAAAGTTACCTTGCTCTGACTTTAACTGCTGCATCATATCATCTACAAACGCCTTAGCCTGCTCAGGATTGATCTTGCCATCCTTCACCCATTCATCGCTTACTTCCCGGAATTTTTCGGCGGCCATTGACGTTGTGCCGATACCGAGCATCAATAGCTGTTTCATCCAGTTGTTGTTGTCCATGCGCCCTTCCTGTTACTTACTCTGTATCCCTATAGCAGCTGTATAGGGGTGATAAAATCACGCTTATACTCTTCTTGGCCCAATAAAGCTATGCTTAAAGCTTCAGCACCATAGCTTACAGTTCTATTCTGGCAAAAGTTATCCTGGTAATTCGTTGGGCTAGCCGCGAACAGTTGAAAAGCAATGCCAAATTGTCCCCGTTGTCATCAACCCGTTGATGCTCAAGCAGTCACATGCCCCTATTGCCGCACAGCTTTGAAGGCTTATGGCCATCCTGGCATTCCCTTACACCGTGCGGGTGGGGAAGAGTCTTTGTGCCAGAGCTGCGCCTACCACGCCGACGATACCTGTACCTTTCCCCAACGTCCCCATGCCAGGGAATGTACCCTCTATCAGAACATCTCGCAGAGCAAGTTGGAGGTACAGCGCCACCAGTACGGTGTAAGCTGGGCAAGCGCTTTCAAGCGCCGCCAAGCCTTACTCATCCTACTGGGTTTATTAGCTGTGAGTTTCTTCTTCACTTTAAGGAGTAGCCCCCAGATTCGAGAGCCTAGACCTCAGACTAATCAACGTTAGAGGGGGCTCAACAAAACTATTACGACATAAACCACAACTCAGTATCAGGTTAAAGGCACAGTAGCAGTAACGTCCGTTGTTTCTGTTTGAGCTACCGCCTCAGCAATTGCCAGGTCGAACCAAAAAGTTGTGCCAACGCCGACTTCACTAACCAAGTTAACGTTGCTGTGATGCTTTTCAATGATATTTCTGACAATAGATAGCCCTAGACCGGTGCCTTCTAAAGTATGCACTCGGTTTTCCACACGGAAAAAGCGACCGAAAATTTTCTCCTGGTGTTCAGTCGCGATGCCCATTCCAGTATCGGAGACTTCGATGCGCACTTGGCCGAGCTTTTGTTGGCTGTTTAGCGTGTCAAAGTGCGGATAGGCCCGGATTGCCACTCGTCCGCCCGACTGGGTAAACTTGAGCGCATTGCCGACTAGATTAGTAAATACTTGCAGCAACAAATCATAATGACCCACCACTGGTGGCAAATCACAAGCAACTTCCTGAACCAGTTCAATACCTTTATCCCGGGCGTTCAACTGGTAGATGCGTAGTGTTTGCTCGACTGCCTGAGCCAGATCTACTGCTCCAAAGTGATAGAGGCGGCAAGATTCTAATCGTGACAAATCCAGAACGTCGTTAACCAAGCGGGTGAGGCGGTCTGTTTCATGATTGGCAGTTTCGAGAAACTCCCGACGTTCGGTTTCACTGAGGTCTTCGCCATACTCTTGGAGAGTTTCAATATGTGTTTTGATGTTAAACAAAGGGGTTCTCAGTTCATGAGAGACATTGCTGATGAACTGGCTTTTGGCCTCGTTGAGTTCTACCTCCCGGGTAATATCCTGTACGGTCATAGCAATGCCTTTAATACTTTCCCGGTACTGGTCGAGAACCGTGGTCAGGAGAATGCGGATAGTGCGGTTGGTTGGCTGGGCAATGGGGACGCGGAACTCAGCACTTTCGCTTTCGCCAGCAGCCATTTGGTACAAGGGGCGCGTCAGCTCCACTTGCATTGACGATGGGAAACAATTCAGAACATTGCATCCTACTACATTAGCGCCCTCCCAACCGAAAATCCGCCGGGCGGTAGGGTTAACCAAAATCACCTGCAAATTGGTATTTAGCAGTACGGCTCCATCGGCAATAGTCGAAACGAGCGTTTCTAGCTTGGCTTTTTGGGCTGTTAATTCCTCAATATTTTGCTCTTCATAGCGCTCTAATCGCTCTGCCATTTCATTGAAGCTCAAAATTAACTCCTTCAGTTCGCCGCCTAGTGGCAGGATAATTCGCTGCTTGAAATTCCCAGCGGCAATGTTTTTGACCCCCACCAGCAGTTCCTTAATCGGCTGGGTGATCATCAAGGCATTAGATACAGCTCCTAGAATTACCATTACCCAGATCGAGATGAAAACGGCAATGGTCACATCCCGAGTGAGATTTGAGGACGTGACTACAGTCGAGTTGGGGTTAATGCCAATCGCCAAAACACCTAGGTATGTACCTTCGTGAGTCAGGGGGACAAAGACATCGGTGACTTCTCCATCCGGTGTTGGGTGCTGCCGTACCATGGGAAGTTCTGAATTGGCGGCATAATTATCTGGCAGCTGAATCCGACGCTCAATCGAGAGGGAGTTTTTTACCTCTGATTCCCAGAAAGGAATGCCAAAATAAATTTTCCCTGATTCGTCGGCGTAGAGCATGTAGCGCACGCTAGAGGTGCTGCTGTAGAAGCGTTGGGAAAACTGAGCGACATCGGTCAGATTGTCTTGTGCAATCAGCGGTGCGACATTAGCTGCCAGCAGGAGTCCGAGGTCTCGACCAAAGCGGGTGTCATTCAGTTGGGCATCGTCTTGAATCGTGTTGACGGCCCAGAAGGTGAGGCCGCTCATGCTCAAGGAAACCACCAACGTGGCAGCAGCCATCAGCTTAGTCTGAAGAGTGAACTCTGACCACCAATGGGCGATCGCTTCTCGGATGGTTTTCAAAAAAGCCAGCATCTTAACTAAAGTTGTTAGTGGTTTCTGTAATAAAACCTAACAACTAAAAACTAGCATGCTGATTTGACAAAGAGGTGAGGGGTACTCTTCACTCCTGAATGACTTTGTGCCCGATATCTCGCCGGTAATACATCCCCTCAAAGTGAATACACTTGAGGGCGGCGTAGGCAAGAGCGATCGCTTCATCAAAAGTTTTCCCTACTCCGGTGACGCCCAAGACGCGACCACCATCTGTTACCAGTTGTTGTTTCAACTGCGTGCCAGCATGAAATACACACGCGGACAGTGCCAATGCTGGTTCAATTCCGGTGATAACTTGTCCTTTTTGGTAAGCTCCAGGATATCCCCCAGCGGCAGCGACGACACAAGCAGATACTTCAGCCTTCCAGGTAATCGGGGGGAGGTCTGACAATCGCTGCTGAGTACAGGCCAGTAATAGGTCTTCTAGAGGCGTTTCCAGTAGTGGCAGAATCACTTGAGTTTCTGGATCTCCAAAACGACAGTTAAATTCCAAAACTTTGAAGTCCCCATCGGGTGGAATCATCAACCCAGCATAGAGAACGCCTCGGTAGTCGATACCCCTAGCTCTTAAAGTGGCGATCACCCTTTGCAAAACTTGTTGTTCAATTCTTGCCATCATCTCTGTGCTTATGGGAGCCGGGGCATAAGCTCCCATTCCGCCAGTATTCTCCCCTGTATCACCCTCGCCAATTCGCTTATGGTCCTGAGCCGGTAGCAAAGGCCGAATTGTTAAGCCATCTGTCACAGCCAAAACAGAAACTTCTTGCCCTGTCAAACATTCTTCAATCACCACAAACTTACCGGCACCGCCAAATTGCCCCTGGAAGATAGCTTCAATCGCCCCCTGAGCTTGCTCAACGGTCGTGGCAACCGTCACCCCCTTGCCCGCTGCCAAGCCATCAGCCTTAACGACAATTGGTGCCCCCTGAGCCTTCACGTAGGCTTTTGCTGCCGCCGCTTCGGTAAACACAGCTGCCCGTGCCGTGGGAATCCCCGCTTCTCGCATCAGAGCTTTTGCCCAAGACTTACTCGCCTCAATTTGCGCTCCCGCTTTCGTAGGGCCAAATACCACGAGACCTTGGCGCTGGAGGTAGTCTGTTATTCCCATAGCGAGTGGCAATTCAGGGCCAACTACGACAAGAGAAATACCATGCGTCAGAGCAAATCTGCCAATTCCCTCAAAATCGTCCATGCTCAGGGGTAAGTTCTGGCAACGCTCCAAGCTTGCCGTACCTCCGTTGCCGGGAACACAGACAACCTGCTCAATTTCCTGTGATTGCAGCAGTTTCCAAGCGAGGGTATGTTCGCGCCCTCCATTACCCACAACTAAAACCTTCACGTATATCCTCGCGCTCTAGCGGTTTAATTGTATTATCTAGATTTAGAAAATATCCAAAAAGCTCAGAATTGATGGCTATTAGTATCGTTACCGGTGCTGCAGGTTTTATTGGCTCTCACCTTGTAGAAGCGTTGTTGAACCAAGGGCAGCAAGTAATTGGGATTGATGAATTCAACGATTATTATGCTCCAGCTTTAAAGCAGAAGAATATTTCTCAGTTTGAGAATCATCCAGCTTTTAAATTAATCAAGGGGGATATTCAGTCACTAGACTGGGCTGCACTCGTAGCTGATGTTGAGGTTATTTACCATCAGGCCGCTCAAGCAGGGGTGCGAGCCAGTTGGGGTCAGAGCTTTCACACTTACACCGAGCGCAACATCAACGCCACGCAAGTTTTACTGGAGGCGGCAAAGGACGCTAAACACTTGAAACGGTTGGTGTTTGCCTCTTCGTCTTCAGTGTATGGTGACGCTGAAACCCTACCCACCCACGAGTCCATTTGTCCGCAACCCGTCTCGCCTTACGGTATTACTAAGTTAGCCGCCGAGCGCCTGTGTGGGCTGTACTACAAAAACTTTGGCGTTCCCTTCACAGCTTTGCGCTATTTCACAGTTTACGGACCCCGACAGCGTCCAGATATGGCGTTTCATAAGTTCTTCAAATCAGTGTTGCTAGAGCAACCCATTCCGATTTATGGAGACGGGCAGCAAACTCGTGATTATACGTTTATTAGTGATGCGATCGCTGCCAATTTAGCCGCAGTCACGGTATCGGCGGCAGTAGGAGAAATTTTCAATATTGGCGGTGGCAGCCGTGTGGTTTTAACAGAAGTCATCGACACAATGGAAAAAATTGTCGGTCGACCCATTCGGAAAAACCACATTGCTACCGCTATGGGAGATGCCCGTCATACAGCAGCGGATGTGTCAAAAGCTCAGAAACTACTGGGCTACCAGCCGCAGGTGACGCTTGTTGATGGCTTGACACAGGAATGGCAATGGGTTCAGTCGTTGGATTGACAACACCCTATGACCTACCTAGGAGTCGTCCTTGGTTTCTTGCTTCTCATCTTCGTCCTCTGGGACACCGTTGAAACGATTATTTTGCCTCGTAGCGTGGCACGCCCCCTACGATTAGCACGCCTTTACTATCGAAATACCTGGAGCGTTTGGTCTGGTATCGGACGGTGGATCTCTCCTGGTCAGCAACGGGAAAACTTTTTGAGCGTCTTTGGTCCCTTATCGCTACTGGGCTTGATTAGTGTCTGGGCAATTTGCCTGATTGTCGGCTTCGCCATGATTCAGTGGGGGTTGGAGGCGAAAGGAATTAGACCGCAAGCACTTTCAGAGTTCGGCATAGAGCTTTACATGAGCGGCGTCACCTTCTTCACATTAGGCTATGGAGATGTGACACCTCACACCCCCCTAACACGAACGGTGTCAGTAGTGGAAGCGGGTGTCGGCTTTGGCCTGCTTGCGGTTGTGATTAGCTACCTGCCTGTTCTTTACCAGACTTTTTCGCGACGGGAGATCCGCATCTTGCAGCTGACTATACGTGCTGGCTCACCGCCGACTGCCGGAGAACTGTTACGCCGATACTGCCAAGCGCTCAATATAGAAGAGATGGTTTTACTATTGCGGGAGTGGGAAATCTGGTCGGCGGAGTTGTTGGAAAGCTATCAATCGTATCCAGTTCTCGCTTTCTATCGTTCTCAGCAAGAGTCTCAGTCGTGGCTAGTGGCACTCACGGTAATTTTAGACACCTGTGCCCTTGTTAATTTAGGATTTCAAGGCGACCCTGCATGGCAAAAACCGCTTCGTTGGCAGGCCGAACTCACATTTACAATGGCACGACGAGCCATTGTCGATTTAGCAAGAAGTATTAATGTGGCACCTTCTCCACTAACCCGGAATCGTCTTTCCAAGGAGCAATGGGCATGTCTGTGCGCATGTTTGGCCTCAGTAGGAACACCGCTAAGCAAGGGAGAGACAGCGGAAGCAAAACTATCAGAATTGCGTTGCCAGTATGAACCTTATGTCAATAGTCTATCGAAACTCCTGTTTGTGTCTCTGCCGCCTTGGTTCATACCAAAGTGAGTCCAGCAATTTCTGCTGCCTTTCCTTGAGATATTTCCCCTAGTTCATACCATTTAACCGCTGCTGCAATCCGCATTTCTTGGATGAATGTGTACAAACACACTCTAAACAGAGCGCGATCGCGTGCGGTTTTTAGGTTTAGTAAAGCTGTCCGGTAAGACGGGCAACTGCTAATGCTAAGATTGCAGGGTCAACGGGCTTAGCTATCTGAAGCTGGTAGCCTGCCCGTAATGCTTGCGCCCGTTGTTCCTCATCAGCATAGGCCGTCACCGCGACGGCAGGGATACGCCCTCCTAACTGCGCCGGAAGCCGCCTCACTTTGCGAAGCAAACTGTAGCCATCTTCCAGGGGCATCCTAATATCGCTTACCAGAATATCTGGGCCAAATTGTGTGAAGACTTTCTTTGCCTCCTCCACGGAGCCAACAGCTAGCACCTCTGCCCCGCAATATTTGAGCGCCGTACTTTGCATTTCTCGACCATCTAGGTCGTCATCGACAATCAAGACTTTAATGCGCGACAGCAGCGTCGGGTTGTTTAACGGCGATTCTGGCATCGCCGCATTTGCCCTCAGACTGCTCACCTGCCGTGTATGGATAGCACTAGTCAACGAAAGCATGAAGTAGTACCAATCAATCGGCTTTTGGATAATGTCATATGCTCCTCCCCGTAAAGCTTGTACTACAAGCTGATACTCTTCATACCCGGTAATCAGTAGTGTCGGGGTTTCAGGTCGCCTGGCTCGGACTGCAGCCAGCAGGTCTAACCCGTCCATATAAGGCATCTTAATGTCGCTCACAATCGCGTCGTAGTCGGTATTGTCAATCTGGTGGAGTGCTTTGAACGCTGAATCACAAGTAACAAAATTTACTTGGGGAAGTCGGAGCCGCAACGCCTCAGACAACGCATAAAGGAAGGTTACGTTGTCATCGACGAGCAGAACACAAGCTAAAGTTGTTTGTTCTTGAGTCATATAAATATGCTAAATACCCGCTGAGTCAACGGCTCGGCTGAGGCTGTGGTCGGAGCAATAAATTGCCATAAATGGAACTATCATTTACGTATTTTATTGGACTTGGGACAAATTATTGATACCTTTGTCAAATTCACTAAAGAAATCGCTAAAGGGATGGGAAACTAAACTAATCAACACTGACGGCCTAAGGCGATCGCCCCGTTGTTTCGACTTGATAGATGTAGGTAATCACAGATGCCAGCACGCAAAGTATGGACAGCAGTAGCATTACGGTGGGAACCCCCAGCGATTTTTGCAGAGTTGGCAATCCAAAGGTACCCAATACAGCTCCGGCTTTGGCAACGGCACCTGCAAACCCCGCACCACTAGCTCGGATAGAGGTAGGAAACACCTCTCCCGACAAGAGAAACGTAGTGGAGTTGGGACCAGCATTCATCATTAGGTTGAAGACGAGGAATCCAATGAAGACAATCGCGATATTAGGGTCTTTGCCTAAAGCCAGGACACTAGCCGCCGCCAGAATTAAAAGTCCAACAGCCATCCCCAAAAAGCCAACGATTTGCAGCTTGATGCGTCCCACGCGGTCAATCAACAAAATAGCCAGCAGGAAGCCTGCAATCAGGAACAGATCTACAAAGGCAGCTCCTTTAGCGGTAGCTATTTCCTTAATCATGAAGTTTTCTTCACTGGCAAAAGCCAGAAAGCCAATAATAGTGGGTGTAAAGATGCCAATTCCATAGGTGGCAATGTCTTGCAAAAACCAAGGAACTGAAGCTAAAACAGTACCTCGACGGTACTGGGGGGAAAATAACGCTCTGTATTGCAGACTTGGTTCCCGTTCTGGGAGCTCGGTTTCTGAGGTGATAACAATCGGCTCATCCAACAGTGTGGATGCAGCCTTTGAGGCAGCTTCATAATCTCCTTTGACAATATAATAGCGGGGACTCTCCAGTAAGAAGCTAAAGCGCAAAATGCCGACTACGATCACCAGCACCAGCCCCACCCCTAACATCCAACGCCAGGCATAGTGGATGGCAGGCTGAGTCGAGTCTGGATAAATCGTCTGGAACAAGTAGATCGTTATCAGTCCGGTCGCAGCTCCTAAGAGCGCACCAACAGCCTGGAATGTAAATGCACCAATCACCATGCGACCCCGCCAACGGGAGGGGACATTCTCGGTAATGTAGGACACGCTGATAGGATAGTCTGCTCCGATGCCTACTCCTACCAAAAAGCGAAACACAATCAGCGAGGTTGCATTCCAGGCAAGCACTGTCCCTGCGGTGGCAATAACAAAGATGGCAACATCCACCATTAGCATGGTCTGTCGCCCAATTTTATCAGTGATGGGACCTAGGGTTAGCGAGCCCACCAGCGACCCCGCTACGGCAGCTACGGCAACGGCTCCAATTTCCGCAGAACCCAAGCCAAAATCCCGCTGAAGGAAGGGAATGGTTACACCGATAATGAAAAAATCGAAGCCATCTAGGGCAATCAGTCCGGCAGACAATGCCCAGAGCAGCCACATTACGCGGGTAATCCTGGAAGCATCCAGCCGTTGTTCAAAGGATAGCGGTTGAGTAGCTGCAGTCGTTGTCATTTTTCAGATTCCTTCTCAAAACTCATCAGCCGGGTACTTAAAGCGATCGGCACAATCAACATTAGAATCACTAGAATTTGTCATTCACCGACAAAACCTTTCATCTTTGTTATCTTTACTATTTGCCGCTTTTATCAGCCTAGCTGCAAGAGCCTCGGCGTACTGTTCGCTGTTGTGCTGGTTGAGGATGAGTTCGTAGCCGCGTTAAGCCTGCTCTTCGGTCTGAGGATTTTACAAAAGATTGACGACCGGTGCAGAAAATGAAGTCTTCATTATCAAGCTGTAAGGACAAGGCACTAGCTAACGCCCAATGCTCAGGGCGACCAATAATCTTGGCGCGTGTTCTGTCTATAGGTAAAATCGGTTGCCTTATACGTCTTCATCGACTGGTTGCAGCGCTCCTCATCACTCGCGGAACGGGCTTAGGAGAAGTCCCCCGCGAAACTGGTTCGCGTTGAGTCCGCGGTCAAGTCTGAGTGGACCCTTGCCGAGATGGCGCTCGAAGATGTCGCCGTAGTTGCCAACGGCTGCGAGAACGCGGCGCTGCCACTCCTTGTCAAGACCCAGCTCGGGTGCGGTGATCGGCATTGCCCCGGCACCGCCCGCGTACCACCGCGTTTCCGGCCTCTCCGCGCTGACCAGGGTGTGCACCGTCCAGGCGATGATCGCGGACCACTGCGCGTCGACGGTTCCCGTCGCGGCCATCACCGGGAAAGCCGTCAGCGGCTCCGAGAGGATGCGGCTCGACAACCGGTTCACCCCCGAGCCGAGGCGGATCATTGCTAGGGTAGTGATCTCGCCAGCGATCGCATGGCAATTCTGCACGTTGTAGGTATCGATCATCTCCCCGTCCTCGGAGAACGCCCGGCGGAACCAGTTCTGGTGGAGCGCATCGAAGTACGCCTCAAGGCTGCGCTCGACCGCGCTGCCGGTCATGAAGCAGATGCTGTCCCCGGCGAGGTCGCTGACGTGGTGCACAGCCGAGGTGGAGGCCACCATCACCGCATGGGATTCCACGAAGACGGTGGGACCGGGTACCACCTTGCCGGCCAGCTGCTGCTTGTCGATCTCTGAGCCGGTGAGGAAGTAGACGTCGTCCTGCTGGTTGCGCACGGCGTCGAAGTCCTTCGGCGTCTCGTACTTATGGTATTCGATGCGCTTGGGAGATCCGAGCACCGCGGCGGCGATCGCACGGCAAACGTCGACGTTGAGGCCGGTCCAGTGGTCCTTGCCGGCAGCACGCGCGAGACCCGGTCGCTCAACGCTGCCGCAGCGGACGACGCCGCGCGCCTTCACGCGTTCGACGACGGAGGCCGCCTGAGCGACGGAAGAGGAGCAGATGCCAAGCAGGAGCAGCAAAACCGACAGAAAGCGCATGAATTCTCCTAAGGGGATGTCAAGAACAGGGTGTGGGGTGTCCGCACACCCCACACCCCTCTACGTCTTCAGTTGGCTGTCTTGTAAGTACTCGGCAGCGGGTTGAAGCCCGCGGGGATCTTGTTAACAATCCCCTGGCGCTGGTCCTCCGGCGTGATCCCAATCGCCTGGCAACCTTGCCCACCGTAGTGCGGTAGCGTGTTCACGACGCTGTCTGGAATCTTCGCGAACGAGGCTGGCAGCGTCGGCGAGATGCCGAGCAGGCGCTTTGGATCAAAGCCTGACAGCAGGCTTTCAGTGATCGGCGAGTTGATGTCACGCGGGCCAAGGTACTTCTGCTCAAATCCAGACGGGCCGAACTGGTTGAACTCTGAGGAGTTGCCAGCCGCAAGCGCCTGCGCTTCATCGGGCAGGCTGGCGAGCGCAGGTAGGCCAAAGATCGCGTTGATCGTCTCGATCACCGAGTTGTGGTCGCCCTCAACATGCGAGACGGCGTGCGTCCGTGCGTAGGGCGAGATCAGGAGCAGGGGCACGCGGAGACCGCGAGAGAGCGGCAACCCGTCGGGGCCGTAGGACAGGATGCGCGGCGGGACGTGGTCGTAGAAGCCATCCGACTCGTCGTAGGTGATGATGATTGCGCTCTGCTTCCAGAGCTTGGGATTTGCCGCGATCGCGTTGATCGCGCGAGCCGCCATCGCCTCGCTAAGCTGCCGGTCTGTGTAGCCTGGGTGGTCGTCGTCGCCCGACTTCGCCGCATTAATCGCGGCGACCTCATCCGGGGGCGTGCTGGGGTTCGTAATCGCCGGCTTCAGCCCCATCTGGTTCGTATAGCCGCCGCGGATGTAGAACACTCCGCCTTTAGGCAGCGCATTGTTGGCTATGTCTGTGAAGAAGTCACCAAGCCCACGCAGGCTGGCGTTGCTCACCTGCGGCGTATTGGCGATATAGCCGAAATACTGCGCACCGTTGTGATGGCTGACATAGGCATTGTGCGAAGCGACGCCGTTGCTGTCGGTCGGTTCGAGATCGTAGCCTTCTTGATACCAGCGCCAGTTAACCGGCTTGCTGTTCAGGTTCTGGATATAGGGGATATCCTGCTCGATATCCGGCAGATCGAAGGAAGAGTTTTTGTTACCGGCCAGGACCGCCTGAATATCGCCCCCCTGAAAGGTGAGCGGCAGACTGGCGAAGGTGAGATTCGAGGCGATGTTGCTGTCGGCGTAGCTCTCTTTCGTGCCAGCGGGCTGCTTATTGTCTGTCGTCTCGTCGAACTGGGAGCCGTAGAAGGGCTGTGGGTCGTTGACCAGCGGTGGCCCCTGCGTTGTGCCGGTGTGGCTACCCACGGTGTAGGACTGACCACTAGGACCATGCTTGACCCACTGCGTTTCACCCGACTGCCCCGCAAGCATCGCCACCGCGTTTGGGGTAGAGGGCGTGTCCTCAGTCGCGAAGATATTGTCGAAGATTGTGAAGCGGCTGGCCCACTCCCAGAAGAACGGAATGGTGTCGCAGTCAATGTGCGACATCACAAGTCGGGCAAACTGTGTGCCCTCGGCGATGTTTGCCGCCCCGCCCCTTGACGCGTAGCTCGTGTACTCGTCGTAGACGAACTGGTCCAACTGTGGCTCGCCGTCCACGACGTGGAGCTTGGTCGCAAGCCCAGTGTGAGAGTGATCGACGCTGTCGACCACGCTGGCGTTCTGCTCAGGCCCGATCCGGAACGGCTGAACCGTCACGGTCATGCCGTTGGCATCTGTGTAGGTCTGGGTAAAGCCTAGCGTGCTCTCGGGGGAACGAGGCTTCTGACCGTCCGAGTAGAGTCCGTTGACTCCTGGAAACGTGCCGTACTCGTTGTCGAACGAGTGATTCTCGTTAAAGATCACAAAGACGTACTTGATCCGCTCCTGCAGCAGCTTCACGAGCAACTTCGTCGGCAGCTTGGGTTCCTTGGTAGGCTCATTAAAATATCGTGCGACGTCCTTCCCGACTTCGGGCTGGGCCGTGACGGTCGGGTTGTTCGTGTTCGGCGATCCGGCGAATGCAACCGGAACGACAGAGGCTTGCAGCAGCGAGACTGCCATGGCAAGGGCAATACGGGACTTCTTAAATCGTCTCAAAGCACATCTCCTTGGTAAATTCGAGCCAGCTATTCCCAAAATCAGTACACTAATCGATGCACAATCAAACCATTTCTTACTAACTTTGCTACTCATATTCTTCTTTAGGATTAGAGTTTCTACTGGTAAACGCCCATAACAAGATTCATTTTCAAACTCGCTGGTTAAGCGAACAATAAGAAAAGATTATTCTTTTGATAAAAGTCTTTAAATTCCCCTGAGTAGGGTTTTTTCTGTATGAATACAAATCTATTTGATCTTTCAGAAAAAATTGCCATTGTTACAGGTTCTGGTCGAGGTTTAGGGAAGGTGCTCGCAAAGGGGTTAGCTGAGTTTGGTGCAAAGGTTGTTGTTTGTGACCTTACCTTAGCTGAGGCAGAGCAAACCGCCGCGGAAATAAACGCTTTTGGAGAAATTGCCATCTCAGCCTATGTTGATGTCTCCATACGCCACAGCTGTGAAGCTCTATTCAAGCTTGTAGAAGATGGGTTTGGGCAGGTCAATATACTCGTAAATAATGCCGGTATTGATGTCATTAAACCGGCGGAGAGTCTCTTAGAAGAGGAATGGGATAAAGTTCTTGATGTTAATCTTAAGGGATGCTTCAACTGTTCTCAGCTTGCTGCTATCCAGATGATGAAGCAAAGAACAGGAGGCTCTATCGTTAATATTTCATCAATTGCGTCAGTTGTCGGCATTCATGGACTTGTGGCTTATAGCGCCTCAAAAGGTGGGCTTAATCAACTTACCCGCAGTATGGCAATTGAATGGGCACCGAAGAATATCCGAGTGAATGCGATCGCTCCAGGCTACCTTGACAATATTATGGCTGGTGCCGGTGCAGAGCATGCTCAGAGCAAGAAACAGAAGCAGGTTATCGCCTTCACGCCAGCAGGTCGTCGTGGAAAACTGGAAGAGTTTATCGGTCCGGTGGTATTTCTCGCCTCAGATGCATCTTCATATGTTACAGGAACTGTGCTCTTTGTGGATGGTGGTTACACGGCAATGTGATATTCCCACCAAAGCTACGCATGGGGGATGTTCGGATCAATCGCCGGTAGTGTTTTAGATTTGTTGTTGAGCACTTAAATTGGTAGCCCAAACTCGTAACGATTAATGAACAGCCCAATTACAAGCTCGTGCATCACCTCAGTCTTGGAAAAACAAATTGTCTGGCGCACCAGTCGCTTGATTCTCGTTCTCAGCCTCAGATGCTTACGCTCAATCCTCTGGGTTTTCCGCTTCCTTATCTCATGAAGCTCAACTGGAAAATGCCGTTCATAAGCTCCCCATCCATCTCGTCCTTTCGTCGCCCAAACACATAAGCTAAAACCTGGCCACTGTTACGGTCAACTGCATGCCATAACCACCTGGGGTTGGTCTTCTTGCACACAAAACTCAATCGGAGCGTCAAGTTCGGCTTCCTCAATTCTAGCTTCTTCATTTCCTCAATCGCCTCAACTCGGAACCCCGAAAATAAACACGTCAATGTCAAAGGCGAGAAATCACCGTTTGATGGAGACATCGCCTACTGGAGTGAACGTAATAGCAAGCTCTACGACGGTGAAACCTCAAAAATTTTAACTGCCAGGCGGGAAGTCCCGCGCTCACCCGTTGGGGAGCGTCGGGGACGCCAGTTGCCTGCGACGGGAAACCCGTCTTCAGCACACAGCGAGTGAAAGCCGCGTAAGTCGTAGTGCAGCGGAGACGAACAAACTCCAGGCGGCTAATCAGGGGTATTTTGCTGCTCAATATATTGTCTAAGAACTGAGATTGTGACTCCGCCACAAGAAGCAATAAAATCTGACTCATTCCATAGTACTTTTTTCCAGTAAAACTTATCTACCTCTTCAGTAAACTCACTCCTCGCTCGCCTGCTAGTCACTGATTTGATGTTGTTGACAAACTTAGGTAACTCCATCTATGGATAGTACTAAAATAGCAAATGAACATGATCTGTTTCTCCATTGAACTCACTTAGTTTGCAGTCCCATTTTTGGCAGAGGTCTAATAAGATCTCCTCAAGACGAGAGAGCATAACTCCAATAAATACTTTTCGCGCCTTTCTTAGAGACTAAGACAATATGAGCTTTCATGTCGGACACTGCCCGACCACTGGGAACAAAATCATTCTTCATGTCAGCGTTGCTATTTAGAAATACACTCCTATGTAATAATAGTTAGGAAAGTTGATATAGGTCGATATCAGCAATGCAGCTAACTTACAAATACAAGCTCAAACCTACGGCTGACCAACTCACTAGATTTAAGACCTGGGTGGAGCTTTGCCGTCGTCAATATAACTATCGTTTGGGAGAGCGTTTTGCCTGGTGGGAATCCACCAGGACTCCGATTAATGCTTGTCCACTAACATGTTCTATCACACCAATTCAAGAGGTATACAAAAATATTCCTGAATTTAGAGTCCAAACTCGTGACGGCAGGAAAAAGGACAGCAACGGCAAGCCGGTCACGAAAAAGGGAGACAGACATCCTAATATCGTGCACGGTTACGTACAGTGGCTCTCAGTACAGTTAGCTGACCAAAAGCATACTAAGAAGCTATTTCCTGAATACAAGGAATTAGACTCTCAGGTGTTGCAAGATGTAGTGAATCGGGTTGAGACTGCATTTACCCGGTTCACTAACCCTGACCAAAATGGCAACAGAAGTGGAAAGCCACGGTTTAGAGGCAAGCACTACTATAGGTCTTTCACCTATACTCAGCTGTTCAATTCTGATGTTAGCAAGGACGAACGTGGCAGATTCTGTGTCAATCTTGCCAAAATTGGCTTAGTCCCAATGGTATTTCATCGCCCAATCCCAGATGGTTTTAAGGTTAAGACAGGTACAGTGTTCAAAGAGTCAGATGGCTGGTATATCAGCCTGACGCTTGAAGATAAAGACGTGCCTGTAGCGGTTGCAGAGATCCAACCGACTGAATCAAACAGCATGGGAATTGATCTGGGCGTTGAAAACTATGCGGCATTGTCAATAGGTGAGATGGTTGAGCACCCACGCTTTTTCAAAACATCTGCCAACCAGCTAGCCTTGCTCCAATACAGACTTCAAAAGCGTAAAAAGTTTTCACTGCCTTGGAGGATTCTCAAGGTAAAGATTGCTAAGCTGCACCAGCACATTGCGCGACAGCGACTAGATTTTCAGTTCAAGCTTGCTTACTGGCTCTTCAGTAAATGTGATGTGTTGTTTGTCGAGGATTTGAAGCTCAAGAACTTGACCAGGCGTGCCAAGGCTAAGATTGATAATCAGGGGAACTGGTTACCAAATGGGCAGTTAGCGAAAGCCGGTCTGAACAAATCAATGTTGGATGCTGCTCACGGTCAGTTTGTCCAGGTGCTTAAGTTTGTTGCTTGGAAGCTAGGAAAAGTTGTCAGAGTTGTTGACCCGCGTGGTACATCTCAACACTGTTGGGATTGCCTCAACCGCGTTGACAAGGAACTCAAGGACAGATGGCATTCTTGCCACTGTGGGCAGGAACTTCATCGCGATCATAACTCTGCCAAGTTGATCAAAAAGATTGGTCTAATTTGTGTCAACAGTGGGGATGGAAACGCCTCACTCAAAACTGCTCTTGGTCTTCTGACCGAGGGAAGCCAGCGCTGTTACCGTAAGAGCGGTCAGTGTCTGGATTGTTCACGATCAGGCAAGCGTGGCTATGTGAGTGACGCTGAGCAAGAGGCAAAATTGTGAGTCGTATTGTTTTAACCACCATTGGCTCTTTTGGTGATTTACATCCCAAAATTGCGCTCGCGCTTGAATTACAAAAGCGCGGTCATGATGTGGTGTTTGCAACCCATAAAGAATATCAAGAAAAAATTGCCGCCCTGGGATTTGAGTTTCATCGGATGCGCCCCGATAACACCGCGCTCAACGATCCTCAAGAGATGGCGCGGATGATGGATTTAAAGACGGGTACGGAGTATGTGATCAAAAATTGGGTTTGTGCGAATTTACGCGAAACCTACACAGATTTGATGGACAGTGCAAAAGACGCAGACTTCATCATTACAGGTGAAGGAGTCGTGGCAGCTCGATTGGTTGCAGAAAAATTAGGGATTCCGTGGTCGTTTGCTGTCCTGCAACCTGCCTCATTTCTCTCCGTTTATGACCCATCAGTCCTCCCTGTGCTTCCATATCTAGCTAAACTACGCGGCCTGGGTTCTATTGCCAACCGAGGCATTATTCAATTATCAAAAGTACTTTCTAAATCTTGGGCGGAACCGATTCATCAACTGCGACGTGAACTCGGCTTGCCGACCCTCGCTGGGAATCCCTTCATTGATGATAAGTACTCTCCTTACCTTGTGTTGGCGATGTTCTCATCAGCATTTGCAAAGCCTCAGCCGGATTGGGCAGCAAATACCGTAATTACAGGGTTTACATTCTACGATGGCAGCGAGGGTGGAGCAGAACTCACACCAGAACTCCAGCAATTTTTGGATGCAGGTGAACCACCGATTGTTTTTACCTTAGGTTCAGCCGCAGTCATGTCGCCCGGTAACTTCTACCAGGAAAGCATTCAAGCGACAAAGCTCTTAAACCGCCGTGCAATTTTGCTGATTGGCAAGAATTCACCGCCAGAGAGTCTTTCAGCAGATATCATTGCCGTGAGCTATGCATCCTACTCTCAAATTTTTCCTTACGCTTGTGCAATAGTGCATCAAGGCGGCATTGGTACAACGGCTCAGGCATTACGGGCGGGTCGTCCAACACTTGTGATGCCTTACAGCCATGACCAGCCAGACAATGCAGCAAGAGTTGAACGCTTGGGAACTTCGCGTACTATTCCTCGTAGGCAGTATTCAGCAGTACGAGTAGCCAAGAACTTACGTGAATTGTTAGAAAATCCCAACTATGCTGCTAATGCAGCAGAAATCGGACGTATCATCCAAGTAGAGAATGGGGCGGTTGTGGCGTGTGATGCGATTGAAAAATGTTCCCTTTCAGCTTGACTTTGTTCGCCAGCAGTTTCCAGCTCTTGCAGGCGACTGGGTGTTTTTCGATAATGCAGGTGGTTCACAAACCCTAAAGCGCGTGGTAGACCGGATTAGTGAATTTCTACTGACTTCAGATGTGCAGTTAGGAGCCTCTTATGCAATATCACAGCTAGCAGGTTCGCGCGTGGCAAAAGCTACCCAGGCAATGGCGACCTTGATTAATGCTGCTGATGTCTCTGAGGTGGTAATGGGGCCATCCACCACCATGCTATTTCGGATTCTTTCCCTCTGTCTGGGGCAGACCTTTACTCCTGGTGACGAAATTATTGTCACTAACTGCGACCATGAGGCCAATATTGGTGCTTGGGTTGATTTGGCAAAGCAAGGCATCAAAATCAAGGTGTGGCAGATTAACCCTGAAACATTAGAGCTACACCAAAAGGATTTAGAAAGTTTAATGGGACCACGCACCAAGCTAGTCGCCTTGACTCATGCTTCTAACGTTTTGGGAACCATCAATCCGATCAAAGAGATTGCTCAAGCAGTTCACGAGCGCGGGGCAATGATCTGTGTCGATGGAGTTGCCTACGCCCCACACCGTTTAATCGATGTGCAAGACTTAGATGTGGATTTCTATGTCTTTAGTTTTTATAAAGTCTATGGCCCACATTACTCCTTACTGTATGGTAAACGAGAGCATCTGTTAAACCTACCTGGCATCAACCATTACTTTATTGAACAAACCAATATTCCGTATAAATTGCAGCCTGGAAATTTAAACTTTGAGCTTAGCTACGGGATGTTAGGTTTATCCGAGTATTTGAGCGAGCTGGCACACCTTCACTATGGGGAACAAACGGCTGCTGATTTGAGAAGCCAAATGATCCAAGCGTTTAATTTAATAAGTGTACATGAAGACGTAATTGGTTCGCGCTTGCTTAATTACTTAGCCAGCAAGTCTAATGTCAGAATAATTGGTCAACCAAAAGCAGATCGCACTAAGCGGGTTCCCACTATTTCTTTTGTAGTAGATGGGATATCAAGCACTACGATACCCCCACAAATCGACAAACATAACATCGGGATTCGCTATGGTGACTTTTATGCGAAACGACTAATTGAATACTTGGGGTTGGAAAACCAGGGTGGAGTTGTGCGGGTGAGTATGGTACACTACAATAGCTTGGAAGAAGTTGACCGCCTGATTCATTATTTCGAGCAAGTGTTTTAACCATCCCGGCAGCATCCAGAAGGCACTTTCTTTATGTCCCTATGACTGTTTGGATTACAAGTTGTAAAAAAACATGCCTAAAAATGCTTATTGAAAAACAACAAGATAATCTAGGTTTTAACAAAATTTTGTTTAGTAATTGTTGAATTATGACTAATATCCTACGCAAATTTGCACTCGTGGCCACTGGTGTTGCTTTGAGCTTTACAGTAATGGAAGCAAAACCAGTACAAGCAGCGACTATTGCTTGGGATTTGGAATTCTTCGATGACGCTGGGGCCCAAGTAGGAAGTGGGCAATTCAGTTATAACACCGATACGAATACCTTCGTCCAAACTATCCCTACTAGCTCGCCTCAGGGATTTACTGTTCAAAATGCCCTAGAAAGCTTTTCCGCAAATATTCAGGCTCAGAATTGGGGTTTTGAAGAACCTGGTATTACTTGGTGGGCTCAATCTTCTAGACCGCCAGGACAACAAAGAAATAGTAGATATGGCATCTCTATAGTGGACAATTCCTGGTTTTTTGGAGACGGGTTTTTAGGAACGCGGCAATTACTTCTTGATAATATGGAATCAGTATCTGCTCAGGTTTGGAGAGGCAATTGGTCTCAGGAAGTACTCCAACCAGGAGGAGGGCCACCAGCTCAAGGTGAAGGCGCATGGACAGCAACACAGCGCAACGCAGAGGCCGTTCCCGAACCTAGTTCTATATTAGGTTCATTAGCTATTGGCACTTTTGGTGCAGGTTTAGCACTCAAGCGCAAAGTTAAGGTTTCGCCTAGGAACGAGAAATAAATCCAGAGGCATGTTCGATTAGCGGTGCTTCACTTTTGGAGTAAGTATCTGGCGCACAATGGCGGCAACCGCAATCATTCCAAATAGGAAAATAGTGGCCCATCTTCGGAAGAGTTCGTGGCCCACTGCAGCGAGTTCTAGGGGTACTCCGGCCCACAGTCCCAATCTGTAGGTAATATCCCAAAAGGCATGGTTGGCCTGCGGCGAGAACCACAACACGGCGAAGACAATAAAAATGCCGTTCCGACTAAACTGGGCCATCTGCTTCTGAAGACTCGGCGGTAACCAAGGCTCGAAGATCCCGTATCCGTCTAGAGGTGGGATGGGCAGTAGGTTAAGTAGAACAGCCGCAATTTGCAGCAGGGCGAGGTAAGCCAGCGCAGCCCCAGGCCAAGCACCTTGCTCTGGCTTGGCCAGTCCTAGCCAGAAAGGAGTCACAAGCAAAAAAGTAACCAGGATGCTTGCTAAGGGACCAGCGGCGGAAACAGCACTCTGCCACCCACGATTATGCAGACGTCCCCGTTGGATATAGACTGCGGCCCCAGGTAAGGCAACCCCGCCCAGCAGCAAGAGAACTACGGGCAAGACAATGCTACCGTTAAGGTCGATGTACTTAGCTGGGTTGAGGGTCAAATACCCCTTGTCCTTGACAGAGGTATCTCCGCCCCAGTAAGCAACAATAGCATGGCCAAATTCGTGAATACAGACAGAAAAAATCCAGCCAATACAAATAAAGAGAGCAACGGGTAACGCTACTTGCAAGTTCATATATATTATTTGATACTATTATAATTCAGAAAAACGTGGGAATGCAGAGGATTCAGTATAGGCTGTTCACCGCAGGCATTCTTCAAAAGAACCATTTTTGTAAAGTAATGAAGATCAATCAAACGTATCTTATTGTCCTGGTTTGTTGATTGAGAGAAAGTACTGAAATTAACATGAAAACTTGAAGAATGTAGAAAGTATTTACTTCAATATTAAGACTGTAAACAATGTTAGAGGAGCTAACTCAGGATTGCCACGAGGACTTGCAGTAAATCTTCTAAGCTTTGAGGGACAGGATAAAAGCTCACATCCTGTGTGACCTGTTTGTTTCCCCGGTTTAATTGCCCGAACTGCCAAACATCACCTGTAGTTACGGCACCATAGAGGAGGGGCACTTCGGAGTCATCCCACTTGTCTAACGCGATAAGTTCCACTGCAAGCTGAGTGAACCCTCTAGATAGGTCGGCATTCTTTGCCTCTATGATTAAGAATTTGTGTGCCTTGTATAAGTAATAGTCTAGGGAGCCCTTCAGTTGGTCAGTGACGGTAAGTGGATACTCAATCCTGAGTTGGGCACGGGTATAATGAATTACTTCCATCAAAATGGGCGCGATCAGTAGTTCCCGTCTAGCCGCTTCAGTGGTCAAACTGACATAGGGTAGGATATCTTCTATCCTTTCCTTAAGACTGGCGAAGCGCTCTGATTGGCCCAGTTCGGTAACAGCCTTGGGTAAATCTAGCCATGACCGTAACAGCCCGTACCCGAACTCGGCCAGGATATCCTCTGGCTCATAAGGCAGCTCAAAGTAGCTCCTAAATGTGTAGGGCCGCTCAAAATCAATGATGGGGTTTTTGGGCATGGTTTGCTATTCCGAAAGATAGGGTGCGACTAAAAATGCCCACTCTTGTAAAATTATCCCAATCACCCGACGCTCTCATCTGAGTGCTGGAAACAATATGGGCTACGAAGTCACAAAATACCTTGAGGCAGCTAGTATTCGGTTTGTCCGCATCATCTGGTGCGACAACGCCAATATCATTCGTGGCAAAGCAGTTCATGTGGGGATGTTGTCCCACTACCTGGAGCATGGTGTGGGCATATCGGCAGGGCAGCAGGGGATTCCCGTTATGTATGATGCCGTCGTGCCAGAAAGTGGCGTTGGCCCCATAGGTGAAATCCGATTAGTGCCGGATTGGTCTAGCCTAACACCTTTACCCTATGCGCCTGGTCATGCGCGTGTGATGGGAGACATGGTGCAAGATGGTCAGCCTTGGGCGCTCTGCCCCCGTAATTTTCTCAAGCGGATGCTCGACGCAGCTGCTGTTGAGGGGTTCGAAGTTCAGGCAGCATTTGAGAATGAGTTCTACCTACTGCGACAGACTGCGGCAGGCTTCGTGCCAGCGGACGAGACAGTCTTCGCCTCGACTTTGGCAATGGATCTCAACCAAGCAGTGATTGATGAAATTGCTGAGGCACTAATCGCCCAAGGAATTCCTGTAGAGCAGTATTACCCAGAGTCTGGTTCCGGTCAGCATGAAATTTCCATGCGGTATACCCAAGCTCTCTTAGCGGCTGAGCGACAGATTGCCTTTCGAGAGACGGTGCGGGCGATCGCGCTCCGCCACAACCTCAAAGCCTCGTTCTTACCCAAAATTTTCCCAGATCAAGCAGGCAGCGGCTGCCACATCCACTTAAGCCTTTGGCGTGACGGGCAAAACCTACTACCTGATGCTGACGGTATCTGTGGTCTGTCCCAGTTGGCAAATGCCTTCATAGCTGGGCTACTGCATCACATCCCCGCCCTAATGGCTCTGTGCACCCCCAGTTCTAACTCTTACCGCCGCATTCGTCCCCACTGTTGGAGTGGGGCTTTCCGCTGTTGGGGACTGGACAACCGTGAGGCAGCCGTGCGAGTACCAAGTCACCCAGCGCTCAAGAGTCCTACCCACTTTGAATTCAAGACTATGGATGCCTCAGCTAATCCCTACCTGGCTTTAGGTGCCGTGATCGCAGCGGGACTGGACGGTGTCCGCCGCAGTCTTGACCCTGGAGAGCCACTTGCTGTAGACCCTGGACACTTGCCAGAAGCAGAGCGCCGTGGTCAGGGCATTGATCCCCTGCCTGGGAACCTTGGGGAAGCGATCGCACACTTGGGCAACAACGATATCCTCTTAAATGCTTTAAACCCAGAGTTATCGCAAGCCTTTTTAGCCGTGCGTAAAGCAGAATGGGAAGCAATGAAAGATTTGGAACTAGCAGAGGAGGTAAAGCTCTTGTTAGAGCGATATTAAGGAACAAACGCGCAGTAGTCGAGTCCTTTGAGCGTGGCGGCCTTCTCAATGGCTTCGTTGATCTGGTCTAGCCGGTATGAGAACACTTGGATGGCACTCAAATCGAGCGTCCCAGCTGCCACCATGTTGAGCAACTCGCTCGGTGCCTGCCGGGGATACATAAATGCACCCCGGATGGTGAGCTCGCTCAGCATGATTTGCGAGTAAAGCAGCGGGATGTTCGCCTGTACCCCGCCCATAAAGACCGCTGTGCCTCGGGGACGGAGAGCCTGGATACAGGCCATAGTTGGGTCGGCCGTTTTGGCTCCACCTAGCAGGTCCAGCACCAGATCGGCTCCTCCTGCCGCCAAACTGAGTTGTTTGGCATCCTCGGTCGCCTGCCCCGTTAGGACTACCTGAACCACGCGTCGCGGGTCAAGCTGTTGCAATCGGTTGAGCGTCTGCTGGTCTCGCCCCACTGCTGCCACTTTTCCCGCGCCCATCGCCAAGGCTACCAGTACCGCCGCCGCTCCCAATCCGCCGGTTGCCCCGTTGACAATCAGGGTCTGACCAGGGCGGAACTCGCCCCGCAGCAGACCCCCATAGGGGATGCTGAGATAGCTGAGGCAGGCCAGCCGTTGATGGTCCATGGACCATACCTTATCCAGTGGAGTCAGGCACTCAGCAGGGTAGAGTGCCTTCTCAGCAAACGAGCCATCTCGCCAAATGTCTTGTAGACTGCCCGAAAGTGGCGTCAGTCCAGTCAACCCGATCAGAATGGCATCTGAGAGGGAACTATTGTTGCGGGACGCCATCGACGGATCAACATAGACCGGCTGTCCTGGCTCTAGGCCGAAGACATCTGATGCCAAGGCCTCCACTACACCAACCGCGTTTGCTCCCGGGGTAAATGGGGTCGGCATTGTGTAGCCAAGGTTGCCCGAGAATGCCTGTTTCATAAACGCCAGCACCGGGGCACATAAAATCTTGACCACCACCCCGCCCGGTTGTGGGGTGGGCTCGGCAATGTCTTCAAGTCGGAGTGGACTACCTGCTTGCTCTAAACGTACTGCTTTCATAAGGTGATTGTGAGTCAATGACAAGGGCACATGGTGTAGGCTTGAGTACGGTACGTACTGTACTCAGCCTATCTTAGTACGGTGCGTACTGTACTGACAACGAAGATTTGTATGATTGATGAAAACAGTTCCAATCAGCTGCAATCAGGTGGGGCCAAAAAGCGTCGCAGTCAGCAGTCCTACCGTGCGATTCTTGAGAGTACCCTTGCCATCCTTGCAGAAAGAGGTTATAGTGCCTTGACCATCGAGAGCATAGCTGCCACAGCTAGAGTGAGTAAGCAAACCATCTACCGTTGGTGGTCATCCAAGGCAGCTATCGTGCTTGAGGCTTTGACAACCGACACCCAAGAACGGCTTCCAATCCCTGATACTGGGAATGTGAGAGACGATCTTGAGCAGTTGCTAATTAGTAGCCTGCACGAATTGACTCAACGGAGCGGGCCAATTGTACGTGGTTTGATGGCTGAGGCGCAGTTCGACCCTGAGTTCGGTCGGGCCTTCCGAGAAGACTTTATTGCGCAACGCCGTGAGGTACTAATCGGCGTACTCCGTCGAGGGCAACGCCGTGGCGAAATCAGCTCTCTGACCGATCTTGAGCTAATCGTGGATTTAATTTATGGACCTATGTGGTACCGACTGCTCAACCAGCATGCGCCTCTAGATGAAGACTTCGCCCAACGCTTGCTAGAGCAGATATTTGCAGGTCTAGACTTGCACATCGACAAAATGGAGATTATGTAGTAAAATCCCGCCTATCACTTGCTTTGAGGACGCTAGCATCTCCTCGCTTCTCGGCTACTTGATTGTCATCTTTAACAAAACGTTGGCTAGGACAGTAAGCTAAACTTGCCAAGACACGGCATGTTAATATTTAAAACTGGTTTTTGGAATGACAGGACACGCAGATATGACTCCTAAGGTCGGGTTGGCAGATTCTAACGGCTTGGTCACTGCCCAACTGCCCGACATCCAAGCAGGTACGCTGACGATCTACCAGCTTCACGACATTGGCGATGAGATCGATTTGGACAAAGCGCAGACAAGTCTTGCCGAGCCGACAGCGCACCGGCATACACCAGTACGCGTGCGGCAATCAGAAAGTATCCAGATTGCCCAGCCACCGATACGGGTCGAATTAGGCGCAGTAGCGATTACCCTCGGTGGGATATCGCTTACTGGCACTCTACGTGCCAGCATCTATGACCTGGGCGCGGTAGCGCTTGCCATGGAACTGTCGCTGCCACAGCCAACTGGCTGGACCACCGTTACCGAGTTGCTGCGGAGTGCACAAGAACCTCCACAGTCTGTGCAGGGCCGCTTCGAAGCCGCGCTGGAGGAACTTGAGCGGGTACTGCAACCAGCGCTAACACGACCACACCGCTCGTCGATTGTCGAAGACTACAGCATCCTCGTCGCCCAACGTCTAGTTGGTGACGTGGGCATTGCTGCCTTGGCTGAAGAACCAATGGTCTGGGCGGCATTGTTGGGAGAACAGCGATCGCTGAGCAAGAGCGCCACGAGTCTGATTACCAGCATGAGCTACTACCCAGATGACCTGGCACTGTTGAGCTGGAATGGGGCATTGCTAATCGAGCCTGAGCCACTAGCTGCGGCGACTGCCGTTGACTTGATTGAGTTCGCCAACGTCGAACTCCTGCTTATGCGCTCCTACGACGCCGACCTCGACACCGAATTGCTCCGAATGTATCGACAGTTGCCCAGAGTCCAGCGCCGCTTCACGCTGCCTTTGGTGGGGCGCTACAGTCGGTTGCTCCACGATGTCCAGCGCCTAGTTGCAGAACTCACTGAGGTGACAGAGCGGCTCGATAACGCCCTCAAGGTGACTGACGACGTCTACTGGAATCGGCTGTACAGTGCCATGCTGCACGTATTGCGGGTTGAGATGTGGCGCGGCGGGGTCGAGCACAAGTTGGCGCTCCTGCGCCAGACATACAGTATGCTCCACGACGAGGCCGACGCTGAGCGGGCCTCGGCGCTGGAGTGGACGATTGTCTTCTTGATCCTGTTTGAGATTGTCATGGCGCTGCTCAGGCGTTAATCGTGAACCGGATTTTTGCAAAACTATCTATTGACCTATTTCTTAAGAGAGAGAACAGCATCTAGAAAACCTCTGCAAATCTCAGCAACACCTAGGGATTTGTCTAGAATTAAATCATGAAGGTAGGCATCGGTAGAGCAGCAACTGAGCTAGGTGTTTCACGAGATACTCTGCGGCGATGGGAGGCGGCAGGAAAGATAGCTGTAGAGCGCACACCCTCCGGGCACCGCCGCTATGACTTAGCGCAACTACGCTCTCTTGCTCCAATTCAAGCACAATCTAACCGCATCACTGTGGCTTATGCCAGAATATCTAGTCAAGGTCAAAAGGAAGATCTCAAAAGCCAAGTCACAACCCTAGAATCTTTCTGTAACAGTAATGGCTGGTCATTTGAGGTGATTACTGATACTGGTTCTGGAATGAACTACCAAAAAGGCGGCCTACGACAGTTAATTCGTCGGATCTGTGATGGTGATGTTGGTCGGTTGGTAGTGACGCACACAGACCGAATACTAAGGTTTGGTGTCGATTTGGTGTTCTCGTTGTGTGAACATTTCGGGACTGAGGTAGTGATGATCAACGCTACTGCCTTATCAGCCTTTGAGGAAGAGCTAGCTGAGGACGTAATGGAAATTGTTCAAGTGTTTTCGGCTCGTCTTTACGGAAGTCGTAGCGACAAGAACAAACGCATTATCCAGCAGTTGCGGGAAATTGCTCAAGAACTTGATAGTAGTGTTACCAACAAGATTTGAGTGCTACTGGCGCTTCGGTTCTTCCGGAACGGGGGTGAAAATCGTATAATAGGACACTTTTAGTAAGGTGTGGCACCAGTGGACATTCATCTTGATACATTGCTTAACTTTCCCAACGCAACGGTTGA
>JAABUQ010002349.1_pt1 | contig 37637 bp, 39 predicted proteins | sample 5560001 | NCBI WGS metagenome assembly JAABUQ01 (sample SAMN10711888, study PRJNA513371) | rock metagenome | isolation source: Antarctica rocks | place: Antarctica: Victoria Land, Finger Mt nord | collected 2015-12-18 | reverse complement strand
TGTGGTGGAGGAAGGGGGCGAGGAGGGGGTCGGTGAGGTGGGGGTTTGTGGTTATGGTGGTGGGGGGCATGGTACACAGGGGCTTGGTCTGGCTAAAAGAGGTTTCCTTGTGCTGTTGAACGGTACAATTGCCTGTTCTAGGGAGGGAGACTGAATGGTCGATGATGTGGAAGCTGAGATGTCTTCTCCGCCGCTAGCGAAGTCGGCTCTGCAAACATTTCCTCAGGTACTCCCAAGGGTCCGTACCTCTGCATTGCAAGCTCCTTTGGCGACCTTCTGAACGCTAGCTACCTACACCACTCACGTGTCAATTGTGTCAGCTGAGTCATCCATCATCTCTACTGAGGCGAGGTTGAGATATTTCCTCCCTGCTTCAACACATGTGCCTAGTGCTAAGAAATTTTGTTCACTGGGATCGTCTGCTTCGTCGTCATACTGCTTCTCTTTACTACTCTACAAATCACACGCTGAAAGCTCAAAATCCCTTGTTCCCGTTCGCAGTATCTCCTCCACACCAACAGCCCGCCAGGCACACCATGTCTCCCCTCCTAACACCACCCATACCTCCCCTGGTCAGCTTCTACGACCCCGAGGTTGAAGGCTCGGATCACGGAGGTCGCACCCTCTTCGAAATACTTTCCTGGGGTGACAGCAAACTTGAGAGCCGCCATGATTACATCCAGATCCTCTTTCCCCTACCCGAGGGCTCTCCGTTCAATCCTGAAGCTCCCATCATCGACCGCGCGACCTTCAACAGCTTTCACTCTCGACCAGAACTACGACGCCAGCAACGCCTTTCTTTCCTACGGATGACAACGTTCTACGGATTTGAGTATCCAGCCGATGGTGAAGACGCGTCTGAGAAGAAACTCGTACAAGCTCCACACCACAACGACGCCACTAGGCGATGGGTCATGAGGTTCAACCATAATCATCTGCGGTGTACACGAATCATACGATCACTTAGAGTTTTGGGTCTAGAAAAGGAGGCTCGGGACTTTTTCGAGGCCTTGGAGAATGTATTCGAGAAATCAGGGCGGATCAGTGGCAGGTCTATGGATTTCTGGCGGAGGGCCATGGAGCGGCCGCTTTACATTGCACCCGAGGATGAAGAGGACAGGTAGGCTATCATGCTTCTTCGTCCAAGTGTGTGGGCTTGGTTTTCTGGACGAAGTGATGCTAACTCCAATACCTCGATCAGTGGTCAGGGCCTAGACTTCTTATATGAATTCGAGCGAAAGAGGACCGAGACAGGTGGAAGGAACCATGAGAGCTCAGATGAGGTCCAAGCGAAGCTTAATGCTTGACAGGTGCAACAGAAGCAAGTGTCGAGGACGAGGGACATCAAAGGGTTCTCATTTCACTAGAGGACTGCCACCAACAGCGCCTTTCGGCGACGACGGAAGTTGAATAGCATGCGATCATTGGTGAGGAAGTTCCCTGACCTAGCTTTGACCGTTTGACGATGCTGGAGGTTGACGATGGCCAAGACAAACATTCAGAAACGGACCTAGATATCTAGATGCACTAGCATAGGGCTTTGACCCTCTGTGGGGAAAACTTTCCTCCTCTACTGCTTACCTTCAGCCGTCCACATATTGCCGCTCTCTTAGATCACCTCTTCTGCAAGGCATGGCCTCGGACACGCCCAGAGCTCACACGAAATCAAGGAAAGGCTGCCAGACGTGCAAGAACAGAAAAGTTCGTTGCGATGAGTTCTCTCCGTAGTGCCGCAATTGTACTAAGCGAGGTCTGAGATGTGCGTACATGGACGGTCCCGGCGCGTCTGGCGGCTCTTCCTCGTCACAAAGGCAGGCTGAAGTTACGAGGTCTCTAGAAACTGCGGAGGGTGTTGAAGAATGGCAAAGGACAAGTACCTTTCCCTTCAAACATATCCAGATTGCGAGTCCACCTTCCCCAGAATCCCTTTCGACGGAAGAATATCGTCTTCTCTATTATGTTTGCGTCATATCAAGAGATCTTGAGGCTACTGATTCCGCCAAACCTACTACTTGGGCTCGTGAAATACCAGAGTATGTTGCTACCTCCTCCGCCCTGAATATTCATCACGTACCGGACGCAATTGCTGAAATGGAAACAGATTTGTGAGACTCGCAGCCAAGCATGACTATGATGCTCAGTCTCTATTCGCTCCATCAGCGACTCACCTTGGTAGTACGGTGAAGTATGCCGCGTTGGACCAAGTTGCCTTTGCCCATCAAGGTAAGGCTTTCAGAAGTCTAAATCACGCAGTAGGTGCGTTTGACCAAGAGAACTCGGACGCAGTGCTCGCCGTGTCTGCTATACTCTCCTGGCAGTCTCCGGAATGGTAAGCGTTCAGTATCCTTCCAATTTACCGTTCTCTAAGCCCGTTTCATCTCGCTAGGCGCCAATGGGCTGCTTTGAAGGGAGGAATCGGGACTGTATGATCGTCCAGCCGACTTCCCCCCTGAACATGAGCTGATTTTGTCCAGCTTCGTACTACTACGCAACCTTAGAAAAGCTAGTCCGTGTTCTAGGAACTCCTGGACGACGACATGTATGAACATGGAGTGATTCAATGAGTGATTCCAGCTCATCGAAGCAATGTGCCTGGTCACAAGGGTATTGGCTTACTAGAAGGATTTCTTGTCTCGTCGGAAAGAATTATGGATTTCGCTACTGGAAAGGAAGTTTTAATTCAATTTTAATATCATTATTTTTAAAAATAGAATTGTAAAAAACATAAAAAATAAACTAAACCATTATTCAAAATCGATTTAAATTCAATTATGGATTAAATTTTGAATTTGAAATTAAGTTAAATTTAATTTATTACAATATATATAAATTAATTTGTAATATTCAGTCTTCCAGCTTTGCACAAGATATTCAGTTTGTGCCTTGCCAATAGACACTGCCTTATCTCACTTCAGGGATTCAATAACTATAGTTCTTAGATAGCCAAAAAAGGGCGAGTACTCAAACCCGAATTTATACAGACCGATCGCTCTCCTCAATATTATAGGTAAGGCACTCGAGTTTATTGTCGCCCAGAGGATAGCCTACCTCGCAAAGATATACCGTCTGCTTCCAGATACCTATATAGGCTGAATAAAGCTGAGATTATCAGAATATAGTATATACTATATTATTGAAAGAGTATACATGGTATAGAACGAAGCTATCAGAGCAGTACTACTTCTAGTCGATATAACAAGAGCGTACAATAGAGTTGCCTATCCGAGGCTACTCCATAACCTCAAGAGGAAAGGTATTGATACGAGGATAGTCAACTGAACCGCAAGCTTCCTCCAAAACAGAACAACTACCCTCCGGACTACGGAATACACCACTGATTCGAAAGAGATCAATTGCGGTATCCCCTAGGGATCCCCATTATCGCCAATCCTCTTTCTTTTCTATAACTCCGAGCTGATAGAGAAACGTAACAGCAAGACCGACCTTTATACCAAAGCAACAGGCTTCGTCTATGATTTCGGCTTTGTTACGACAAAAGGAACACCAGAAGAGAACTGCAGACTGCTGGAGCGGGTATACAAGGAGATTTGCGAGCTATAGGCTAAGACTTACGGCTCTCAATTTTCTCCAGAAAAGTATCAGTTGCTTTATTTGGAAAAGGCAGGGAAGATATACTCTGAGCAATTAATCACTATCGAGGGAAAGACTATCCAGCCTAAAAAGAAATCAGTAATATCCCTAGGGCTAAAAATCGACGGCAAGTTAAGCTAGGGAGAATAAACAACGGCGATCAAAGAGAAGGCGGCAAAAAGTATAGGTACGCTATCTAGGATAGCAGGCTCTACATAAGGAGGCAGTATGCTCAGCATTCGGAAGATATACAAAGCGGTAGCGATCCCCCAGATTATATACGGGGTATTAATATAGTAGCCCTACCTCGGACCAAAGCGATGGAGGCAAGAAGCTGGAAATACTACAAGCATTTCAGACGAAAGTGATAAAGATTATATCAGGTATATTCAAGGCTATATCAGTCCTAGCCCTTTATATCGAGACCTTTCTGCTACCGATGAAGTATTTATTCAATCAGTCAGTAATACAGACTACTTTCAAACTGGTTATTGCGCCCGTATATTAAGAAATCCTCAAAGCTAAAGAACTACCGCTGCTCAACCGTCGGAAAAGGAGGGGACGGAAGGACAAGTACAAAAGCCTTCTCAAAGCACTAACAGAAGTATTGGAAAACGATTATGCCAAGATGAACGAGATTGAAACCTTCAGACCTTTTATAATATCACCAAGCTGGCAGCCACCAAACGTCTACATCGAGGACGGCAAGAAGGCGTCGGAAACAGCTAATGAACTAGAAGAACGTCGGTAAACCATTTTAAGCCTTGCCTAGATGTGATTGCAGTTTGTAGATCAGTGAACGCTTTCCGGGGCGGACGAGTTACGCAATTAATACGGCGTCATCTTGACCGACGCTATGACCTTTTCCACATAGCTAGGGTGTTAGGATGAAACTGCAATGACTGGCGACTTTTGGTGAGTGACTATAGTGGACTTGAACTAGAATGTGAGAGTGACGTCTTGCCTGTTCTTTCGGATACTGCACTTTTGTCCCTCAGGGCTACTGAAGTGCGATATTTGGCAAGTTTGTGGGAGAAGGATATGCAGAGGGGACGTTTGTACTCAGTATTAGGATGTCAAGAGAGGCCAGCGGAGTATGTTGCTCCAAATTGGAGTTGGAGAATGTGCGACGTACAGCCAGGTCCCACGATGTTATGGGTCCGGATAAGGACAAGCGCAGGAAGTATCATTGCTCATAGGGTTGAGGAAGCGGATATCGTGGGGAAGGGAAATATTCGCTTGACAGTATAAGCGAAGGATTGCTGTGGCTTACCGAATACCTGAAGAAAGACATCCCACTCCATGACCACGAGATTGATGAGCTTGTAAGAAGACAATGGTATGATAATCACAATATTCTAAATGATGAGGATAGGTAGCTGGTCGGCCAACTTTGGCCCTATAACTTTGCATTGGCTGAACTCTAAGATCCTCCACGGGCCTATTCATTAGGAGGAAGGCGTGAGCTATGCGGATGATGCCAATGTACCCGATGAAGCCTGGCTGCAATCTGTGTGACTTTAGTCGCTTCTGAGGGTAAAGAGGGGATGTATGGGCGTGTTGGGCTGGCGAAGATCCATGATGTAGAAAGTGTCGGGTGGGAAATCGAGCAAGTCAGCTTAGGGGATGTTTAAGCCAGTTCTTCAAGCCATCACAGCTTGTTTCAGGATGTCGCAATGCTGGAGAGGTTTTGGAAATCGGAAGTGTTTAAATGGGGTGCTGCTATTGTACCGTCTTCCAAATTCCACACAACATTTTCTGGGCCGCCGGGGTTCCTTTGCCAGCTTGCTGTCGTCTGAAGGAACCTCTTCACATTCTTGGCTGTATTCCCACCACCAACCGCGAATGGAGGAGGGTCGAGCCCAAGAAAGTATGCTACCAAACCAGCGACCTGTAAATCTAAATCAGCCAATGCCGCAAAATATTTTCGCTTTCGCCATTGAGATCTACTGACCGCTCCCGCAGAGGCAGATGTGCCAGTACCAGAAGTGAACCGGCCCCTAACACACCCGACATTGAAACCTGGTGCCCAAGCCGTCACATGGGCAGGTCCTTGCGACAACGGGACCCGGAGACCCTCATTATCGACTGCTCCAGCAACGATGAGAGGAAAATCGGAGCTCTCATAAATCTGCGGTACCGTATCAATCTGCCGTCGTCCCTGCTGAGTGCCTTTGTTGCCAGCGGAATTGACCACAACGACGTCCATATCGAACAACTCCTTCATGTACGACCGCATTCTGGGCCATTCCTCTCCGGCTGGTATACCTGGCTCTGAGTTACTTTTAGCAAATAGTACTACGGATTTGCCCTGGCGGTTGTTGGCGGCGATATCGTCGCGTGCTTTGTAAAGTGCCCAACTAAGATTGGACACTCTTCTACTTGCTTTCAAGATGATCAGTCGTGATTCTCTAGATACCCCGAAACCTGCGCCGGCGGCCTTGGACGCCACGCATGAGCCATGTTGTACTGCGCTGTCGTCTGTCTCGGTCCTTTGCACGCCGGTTGGGGCAAAGTGCCAATCTCGCTTTCTCAGACCAAATTTCATATCGCCAAAATCCTAGCGATCCGACTGATTAGCATGCAATAGTGTGCAGATTGTCGGAGATGGACTTCTCACCGGGGCTCCAGGATCAATCCCGTTTTCGATGATGTAGATATAACTGCCTTCTCGACCTATCTCTTGATACGAATAAGATTTCAAGTCTGCCAATGATGGCAATGGGGTCTTTTTTTTCCACGAGATGACTTTTAGGTCCTCTCGAGCATATTTATCGCGAATCACTACCTGCAGATGGAGATTGACCCCACTCTTTGATGATACGTTTGTAGTAGCAGTGTCAACCATGTCGTCTTCGGCAATGTCCTTGTCTTCACCCATTGTGGTCTAATATTCCTATCAGCGATCGCAACTTTGTCTCCTTTCTATCAGAGCACACTAACATGTGGTATATGTAAAAGGTGCTGAGCTTGCAAATCAGTCGCTGTGACTACCCAGAACTCGATGCCCGTCCGGGGACTTGTATACGGGGTTATAAATTCTCGAGATACAATTGTCGCCATCCTTCGATCGATATCTGAAGTCATCATGACGTTACCAGGCTCTTTTGGCCAAACAACATAATCTTTCTTAACAGCTGCTAGAGATCCTACTGAGAGCGACGATGTATTCATGCGTACATAGATGTCCGGAGATGCTCCCACGCCCGGAAAAGCACACGTAAAGATCATGTAATTGGTGCATGAGATTATGACACTGAGATATACACGGAGGAAAGACTTATGACCCATCTTGGCTGTTGGCAGGGAATCCGGTGGGAATGTAGTGACGAATAGAGCTCAACCGCGATAGCGTAGAGTCTTCGAAAACGCCGATGGGAAAGAAGAGACGATATAGGTAGAGTGACTTTTTGAGACATGCATTGTCAAAGCGCGTCCACCTTGGAGTATCGCGAACGTTGTTCGTGGCGGCAAAGTAAGTGCCAGAAGCGATTAGCCGGCTCGGTCTAGTAACAGCCAGAGCATGTTCACTGCTGTGAAGAGAACCAGCGAGTAGAACTCCGGAACAAAGAACGGAGACGCGACATGTATGTTAACAAAAGTCCATGCGCGACGGCTAAAGAAGCATTTGTTGTCGCATCAGCTTTGATGTGGCGATAAATCGTCTCCATTACAGGCGAACTTCATGCCATGCAATCTTGGCCGTCTCTGTCACGATGGGAGGAGCCTATTGGCGTAAAGTCATAGATTGCTTCTTGGCTTTCCCACCTATAAATTTGCAAGTGCATCAAAGTTTGGGATATTCATAGTATAGAGGACATTTGGGCGACGCTATTAATGGATGAGAAAGCAGCGTAAAGCCGCGCAGACAGAGAAGCTTCTGCGGCAGTAATGGCGGCGTCGGAGATCCCAGCTTGGAGCGCCGTGAGCGTTGATTCTATCTTCAAAAGTTCTAGTACCCTAGCGCGTCAGACATATTCGCGATTTAAAAAAAAACGCGTTTTATGCGTTTGTACTCCTTTATTATTATCAACTTTACTACCCTTAATATTAGGCAACGTACTCCGTTAAAACTTATATTTAATAATCGTTTTTGTAAACTTAATTTTGTATTTTAATAAAAAAGTATAATTTTTAAAGCTGTTTTAACAAATAAGAAAATTGTTTAAATCGTTAAATATTATAAATTTCCAAAATTTATTATTAAATTTACTTTTAAACAAATAATATTTTAATTTAATAATTAATTTAAATATTATATTAATTGTTTTTTAATATTATCCGATCGAAATTAACGATATTTAATACGCGTAGTTTAAAAAGAACTTTTTATCGAATATAAAAAATTTATATAACAATATAATTTCAAATATTCGAAATTTATAATTTATTATATTTTTAAAAAATATAATATATAAACAATTAATTTAATATAAAATACGAAAAAATTAAATTAAAAAATAATAATTTAAAATAATTTAATAAAATAAATATTTAGTAAAATAAAATAAAAGTAAAAAACTGAAATAAAAATTTTATTAACAACTCCTATTAGCAAATCCGGAAACTTTATTTTAATATATTTGATTATTAAAATCCGAATCAGCAAATCTATTTATATTCAAATTTCTTAATATAAAATATATTAAATTAGAATATAATCAATAGCTATTTAATATTATTGAAAAAAAAATTTATTATTATTTAAGTCTTCGATTAAATAAGGCTTATATATTAAATTTATTAAAATAATAAAATTTTATTTAAAGTTTTAAATTTTATTTTAAAAACGTTTATTAAACGCAGTTAATTAGAAAATCGACTTGCTAAAATCTATTTGAGATTTTTCCGGATTTGTTAATATAATTTAATTGAAAATATTATAATTATATTTCAAAACAGATTACAGAAAAAAAGTTTTTAAATATTAAATTATTAGCAAATTCAGAAACTTTATTTTAATATATTTAATAACCAAAATTTGAATTAATAGATTTATTTATATCCAAATTTCTTAATATAAAATATATTAAGTTAAAATATAATTAACAGCTATTTAATATTATTAAAAAAAATTATTTATTTATTTATTTAAGGCCCTATTTAAATAGGGTTTATATATTAAATTTATATAAATAATATAATTTCGTTTAAAACTATTTTTAACGAAATTTTCAAATTTTTAATTTTTTTTAAAAAACGTTAAATAATTATAAAAATATAACTGTTTTAAAAATAAAAATTTAATTCTTAACTTTAAAAAAAGCTTGGCAAAAAATATTCTAATTAAAATCCTATTAATTATATTAATTATATTAAATACAGTTGATTAAAAAATTGACTTATTAAAATCTATTTGAAATTTTTCTAAATTTGCTAATAATCCAACTTGCAAACAAATTGAATTGTATAAATTATTAAATTAAATTATTCAATTTGCCAAGATTTATTAATAATAAATTATTAAATTTAATTAAATTAACTTATTTGTATTATTATTATTTTTATATTATAATAAAAAATAAATAAATAATATATATATATATAATATAGAAAAATATATAAAAAAATATATAAAAAAATATATAAAAAAATATATAAAAAAATATTAACTAAAAAGTAAAAAGTTATAACTTCCTGTTGGCAATTTATGAATCAGGATCTTATAAGTAAAATCCTTAAACAAGTCGGTATATACGAACCAGGCCGGACAAGTACAAGTGGCCGAGTACGAAACGAGCTAGCTATCCACTAATGCACTATGTTGCTTACCTAGCTGGGCTTGGCAGTAGGCTGTCACCGTATAGGAACCGTTACGATCTGGTTACGTTAAAAACGTTTGTTTTAACTCCGATATTGTTTATAAAAAATTAATATTATTATCAATTTTTGTTAAAAAATTCTAAACGTAATAATTATTTTATTATAAAGAAAAAATTTATCGTAAATAAATTCGAATATAAAAATTAAATATTATATAAATTTTTTCAACATTAAAAATTTTAACATAATAATTATATTTTACTATATTTTTACGGTATTATTATAATAATTTATTAATTTTATAAAAAAAAAATTTCCTTTTTCGGACGTTTTTGTTTATTTATTATAAATTTTAATATTTACTTTTAATATTTATTTTGTTTATTTGTTTATTTATTATTATTTTTTTTATCCCCGACCTTTTCATTTTCTAGTCAATTTACGGCTTATAGTTATAAAATTCTATTAATTTTGATTAAACTATAAAGATTTACTATTTATATTAATATATATAATTAGATAAAATATAATACTTTTAAAAAAAATTAACGCTTAAGGAATTAAACGTTAAAAAAAATTAACGTTGTGAGGGTGGGCTGGAGATCACGGCTGTGTGTCATCGAGGGTTGAGCAATTCTTTGGAGAAGTGAGCGGGATGCGGGATAGGGACTTGAGGGGAGGTCAAGAGTGAAAAGATGTGAGCTGAGTGTAAGGCAGATGTTCAAACATCCAACTCAACGTGGTTTGGTTTGTGAAGGAACCTGCGGGAGGATGTTATAAATTTAAACGGCAGAGGTTTTGGAACCTTCGAATGAGGCGCAACATAGGGAATCAGGCAAGTGATGGAATGGAGATGTAGAAGGTTAAAGGATATATCAAGCGGGTCTACCATGGTTAGATTGAAGGAAAGGAAACAACTCAAGCGAGGAGGTATCGAAATGTGCTATGTCCCCTAGCCCAAAACCCCTACACATAAATCGGTAAATAGTGAGATAAGGCCGGCCTGACCATGAGTTTGCCCAACAAAAGGTGAAAATTTTCATAAAACATCGACGCAACTCCTCATCACTCTCGCAAGTTCTCATGGGACGCCCCCAGGACAAATCCCCTATATCACCCCATCCAGCTCCTTCCTCAGCTCCTTGACAACCTTCTTAATCTCTCTCCACAAGATGTACTTCCCCAGATCCTTCTCCCCATCCCCCGACAGCACGAGTAAACAACCACACCCGCGCGGATCGACCCCGAGGTCGCAATTGCCGCACCAGCATTGGGCCCCCCCCGGCTCCTCACCCCGCTCCCCACCCACCTCCCCAGCATCCCCATTTGCAATCGCCAACAACGCCGCCACAAACGCCTCCTGCATATACGCAAACGAAAACCCGCCCGTAATCTCCGCAATTGGCCGCACCAACTCCTCCGGAAACTCTACCCCCTCATCCCCACCCAACTTCCTCCTCCAGAACCGACAATACAACACCCGATCCTCCAACCCGGGATCCCCGAAAAAATACTTTCGATCGAACCGGCTAGGCCGCTTGCTGATTCCCGGGTCCAAGCGCTCGAAATGATTGGTGGAGCCGATCATGAGGATGCCGTCGTTGTTGCGGAGGCCGTCGACTTCGTTGAGGAAGTAGGAGCGGACGGCGTCGGTGACGAGGGAGTCGAGGTCTTCGAAGACAAGGAAGCAGGGGGCCATTAGACGGGCTTTGGTGAAGATGCTGTTGAGGGCGGATTCCGGCCCCCCGTAGGAGGCGAGGGAGCGGACGTAGAGGGTGGGGATTGGGTCGGGGAGGGCGGAGAGGGTGTGCATTGTTGCTTTTATGCTGATGGTTTTGCCGTTGCCGGGGGGGCCTGTGGGCGTGTGTGGTGCCGTTGGTCAGTTTATGGACTTTTTGTCTATATTATAGAAAAGAAGAGAGCGCCGGTGGGGGGGTGGGGGCGGCTATCACGTACCGTAGAATATGATGCCCCGCTTCCAGGGCACTTTCAGCTTCTGGTATTTCTCGCGCGAATTGTAGAATTTTTCCACCTCCCCGACGATTGATTTCTTCATGCCCGGGTCGAGGATCACGTCGTCCCAGGACGAATTCTGCACGCTTTGCCATAGCTCCCGGCTGGTCTGCCAGTACCCGCCATCGTAGACGAGGACCGCGTTGTGGATGTCGGTCATGAATCTGCAGACGGAGATGATGAGGGCGTCGTTCGCGGCCTGCGTGCTGCCAAGCAGGTAAGTGACTGGCTCAGTGTAGGGACCCGAGCCGCCGACGGTGCTGTAGACGATGTATTCGTGGTCGCGCCATTTGTAGAGGTATTTGCCAAACTCGACGGCGTACGCGAGGTAGCCTGGGTTGCTGTCGATTCGCTTCGCGGGGGCAACGTAGACGCGGTATTTCAAGTTCTCGGGGGAAGCGTTGGTTGCGTCGATGGGGGTTGCGGTCGCGTGGCCCGATGCTGCTGCGTAGTAGAGGAGATTGCACTCGTAGGGCTGTAGTAAGGATAGGTATAGTTCCGGGTATTGTTTCCGAATGACTTCGACGAGGACTTCGACCGTGTTGATGCGGGTGCCGGTTGAGTTCTTGTAGAACTCTTGGTAGACCCCATCGTGGATTTTCTGCTCGGACGCGATGGCGCGCTCGTTCTGAGGCGGGGGCCGATGTGGGAGGTTGCTGCTATGACCGCGCATTTTGAGTGGTCTTGGAACGACGCAGCAGATGGATCGATCGAGAAAGTCAATGGATAGCAAATGAATCCACAACCGATGTTTGGATCTACCGCTTCGTAGCAATGTTGGAAATATCTTTACTTAGCTCACTTACAGGAGAATTGCGGCACAGTGATTTGAATATATCTATTCTCGATGGGCAGACTCATAATTCTAGACAACGTGGCCGAGTGGTTAAGGCGAGAGACTAGAAGTATTGAGGCTTCGCCCCAATTTATTGATCATCTCTTATCTTCGGATGCGCAGGTTCGAGTCCTGTCGTTGTCGCACCTATTCTACTTTTTCACGTTTTGTCCATCAAACGCCACATTCATTGGATGGCAGAGGATTTGGTAGCTGGGGAAAAAAGTGGGAGAGTGACACCTGCCCTGCGTATTGCCGAGGATTTCAAATAGGCTAGTCCGATCTACGATACTGACCGCACTGATCGCTACCTTTAGATACGCCAGATCTAGTCCGTTGAGGATCCCTCATATATCAGCTGAAATCTAGGGCACTATCCAAGATCTACCATCGATACCATTCCAAGGGGACAGGGAGACTCTTCTCAGCATAGCCTGAGGACGCACGTTTTGAAGATGCAAGCAGTGACCCTTTCAATGCCCTTCGGGCAGTATGCGAACGGATCTTGGTTTCTGCTTCATCTGCATTGAACCCCAAGAAAACGCAGGTCACGTCAGCATCGCTAACAGACCGGGAGCGAAAACAGGACGAGGGATCTATTAGAGTTCAGTGATCAACGTCGGACTTGATATGATAGGTTGTATTAGACAAGGAGATTGAGGCATCTGAGCATGAAGCATTTTGCTCGAGACCGGGTCATCTTGGAAAAGCTCACTCTCATTGATCTCTTGCTATGCTATGCTAATAACAGTGCTGTCTATCCTTCAATGGAAAAGCATTCGGATCCGTTGTAGAACTGCATGCATGGTCATTCTCGCGGTTGTGGTTCAGCGTCAGATCCACTGGCAAAATCTGTGTCATTCATTCCTTGAAGGGTGCTCGCAGTAGGAACCTTGAGAAATTAGGTGGTAGTGTATATAGCCCTAGCCGGAAAGATTCCTCCTTCGCTATCTATGCATCCCTCGCTTGCCTGACTCCGCTGAAGTCCATGGAATTTGTGCTTTGTAGACCCATAGGTAGGCTCGTATGGAAGCAAGCCATGACTATATCGAATGGAGATGCGATAGAGAACCGCAACACCTGACATCACACTTTTGGTGAAACGAAACCCGCTGTATATAGCACATGACGCGTCTCTCCTTCTTTACGCCGTAAGCTCCACAGCTTCATCACTGACGCGCTCGACCGATATGATTACCAGGCTCTCGACCCATATTAAGATTAGACGGCGGTGCATAGCTCGTTTGGAAATCTGTTGGCACTTGCCACTGTATCAATCATCAGCTTGTTATCCTATCACCATCTTCCGACTTTGACACAAGAAGAGTTCTTACACCATGCGCATGACAAGCCCTTACAAACGCCTCTACCGCCTCTCCAACAGCATAATCCCTCACTGGGCCAGGTTCTAGCTTCGCTGGATGCGGATCGGTGGATGACTGGTAATTTTATTAGCAGGCTGTGAAAAACAAACCCTTCTGAAGAACTCACCATTGCTAAGCGAACTTGCAGCAACACAGACTCAATGTTCGATACCGCGCTCCAGCCTGAATTGGTCAAGAGCTCCATACATAATGCCCCTCCTGCAGTGACATGTCCACCTCCACCCTGCATGAAACTCAGGAAGCGAGGACGGATGACACGCACGAAAGGTGGAGAGATGGGGTATTCCTTTCCGAAACGAATTTCCATGACGATGCTCTTCAGGCCCTTTTCCTTCATATGCCTCGCAAGAACGAGATGAGGTTCAAAGGAGTGCAATTCGACAATCCATTGGTACACATTGGTGATGAGATTCGGGTCAATATACCACCCCAACTCATGAGCAGGGTGTGTGTCTTGAATTTTGAGGGTGGCGGCGAGTTCACGTTGCAGGGTTCGCGTTGCGCTGGATGTGGCGTAGGAGGGTGGGTCAAGGAGGATGAGTGAGCCAGTGTCAAGGGCTCCGGGAACGAAATCCGTTTGCGTCGGGTCCACAAGCTGCTTCTTTGATGGGACTGCAGGCTCCTTGCCCTTGTTGCGCGCGCCTGCGGTGACCGGTGGCATCGCATCTTCCATTTCATCGACGTCGGAAAAGAGTATTCCAAGATCTTCAGCATCAGTCTCATCGCTAATATAGACAGTGTTCTCAGGCGATGGTGTCGCACTCTCAATCTTCATCTTCTTGTTCTTATTCTCCATGGGTGATGCAGAGGACATACTCACGGGCCTTCGTGATTTACTGACCGCGTTGAGTGGAAGAACAAGTGCAGTGTTGTTTGACCCTACAGGTGTATAGGTAGGATCCTGCTCGTAAATCTTTGTTGGGAGGAACTCAGGCAGCACGGCGCCTGGCGTGTTGCATTTGACAAATAAATACCTTCAGACCTATTAGCGATGTACTGAATGATAATGGTCTCACAGGTGTTGAATACCGAGACTGGATCCAGTCTAATTGGGCCACAACCAAATGCGGGCTCTTGCTAACAAAATGGGAAGGAGCGTTCACTATTTCGTTCAAGGCAAGGGCTTGAGATATCTTCAGCTGGCTTTGAGGCCATTCCCGTGAGCCTGCCAGGATCGAGCTAGGTGTCCCGAACTGTGCAAAGGCGACATAGCCACCACTGTACGAAAGACTTGTGCTGACTTGTAGAGAATGATAAACTCCGTTGCCAAAGGCCCGACCTGCGAAATCATTAGCGCAAATCAATAAACTGGCAGTCTGAATGACTATGGATTTGTTGGGGAATCACCATGGTCTGTTCGCTGGAAATGCAGCCCCTCCCTCACTATTCCATGCCAATTAGGCAGCGGACTACCATGCCAAGCGAATAAGGTTGGATATTTCATGCCTGGGGTTGTTTGGCGGATGGACCTAACGAACCTCTCCTCTTTATCTGGCGCGCCCTGGGCAAAACGAAATTGCATCCAATTTGGCATTCCTGAAACCCGTTCCTCTGACTTCTTTGTCCCTCCATCGATACTGTCAACCTGCACGATACAGGATCTATTAGATGCAATGATCCAGCGAAGTATACCAAGCGCAGCATCCGAAATTCGGTCACACCAATGCCGTAGAGAGATCTCTTGCCCACCAGACTTATGCAAAAATTCCTTCATATCACTGACGCTTGGCAACGTGTCAAGTAGCATGCAGATAGAGCGTTGCTTTTTGGCGTCACTTAGGTCATCGAAATTCTGCTCATAGATGGAAAATTGAACCTCTTGGTAAGGTAAAGAGCTATCTGTACTTGCCACGGGGGGAGGAGTTGCAGCCGGTGTAATTGGTTTTGGTGTACTGCCTGAAGGTACAGCTGAGAGACCTTTGTGAGATATGCTGGTGGACGTAGTGGCCTGTAAGGGTATTGACTCAATCGCCTTAGGAGTGACAGGAGCGCTGATTCGGACAGTGGGATACATGATTTCCCTTACACGACAATGCGATACCCCATTTCCGGGACCACTGAGCTCCATGCTAATCCAACTTCCCAACTGCAAAGGTGCCTTCTTCCCAGGTTCGAATATAAGCTCCATTTTCCGCTTGTCGAGTCTCGCTCTGTACGGCTTCAAGACTTGAGCCTTAGTGCCCGGAGCAGACGACGGCTGACCTTTACCACTCTGCGGAAGGGCTGGAGCAGGATTTGAGACCCTAGACAGAGGACATTGTGACATCGCACTGTGTTCTGGCACGGCAGGCATAAGTGGTACCATGAGTGCCATTCCAATTGGTAGATATTTCATTCTACCGGCGCACGCACTCGAGTAGCAGAAGCTAACAAGAAGATCGACCACCAGAGGTTGAGTAATAATCTCGTGTTCGATGCTTGGACCAAAACCTAGGCTCATGTACTGATATAAACAGATATCTCTTGAACAGACGTATGGTTTCAAGGCTTCGAAATCGGCATTGACTCGACGATGGCACACAAGGCAGAACTCCGTGCAACGTATGAAGTGGCGCAGAGTAAGCTGCATTGCAAGCAGGGGAAACGATTTGTTCTTCGAATTGCTCTTCAGATGATCTTCAGCCCCGAAGCCTTCTCCAATCTCCTCTTCATTCCAATACGAATCGTCGGGACAATTGTCTTCCAAATCCCGACCTTGATGGTCGGCGTAGAAGCGTGTTGCACCATCCCAAGGCAAACTCATTGCGGTTCTGAACCCAAGGATAGGTACCAATCGATCATTCAGTAGCTCCTCAAGAGATGATCCGATAAACATTCGCTGGAGGCCGGTTCTGGATACAGAAACCGATTCAGTATTCCGTGTTGCAAATGCAGCAATGGCATCGTTCAATGTCAGTTTGTGCTTCTTATGTACGCCCACCTTGAACTGCACTGATCTCTCTTCCCGCTCGCCAAGCCGATCCAAAGGCTTGTAGCCCGCAGTAAAGTGTATAAGTAAGATGAAGTACTGGCTTGGTCCTAGATGCCATGCGTCCAAAGCCTCCTCTGGTATCGCAAGCTTAGCGATACGAATGGATATCATCACATAGGCACCTCGACCACCATTAAGAAGTTGGCCGATGTGGGAGACGCGGAATCCGGCCTCTTTGGCTGCACGAAGATCTTGACGAATCCTTGAGTTTAGAGCCGAGCCACTAGTGGAGCCGCCCAGAGACAGATTCGCAGCTGACTGCCATTGTGATTTGACAGGCTTTGGTGACCAACCGTCTTCGTCGGTATCGAAATGGTCCTGTTCTTCTTCTTCGTCGAGATCATGTTCCTCTGCGTCAAATGAATGCCCATCTTCGGACTCGGCGTTCATCATATCATCGTCTTCATCAATGGTCGTGGGATTATGTCTTGTGCCGGAAGTTGCCTGGTCTAGGTTCTTTGTGAATCTGTTTAAGAGGTCGAGTACTCTCATACCGGGGGCGACAGCCATAGCATTTACTGCTCCGTGGACAAGTGGATCAACGTGTTCGGCTTTCGTGTAGAAGATGTAAATGTGAGAGTCGGGATACTCGCCAAGATCTGTGATTACGTGTTAGAGGTTGGCGTCTTGATCAATTCGAAAAATCTTCCTAGACAAATCACGAACAACACAATCAAATTCTTAACAGAAAATTGATCAGAGATAAGACTATATCGCTGCATCAATTTTCTCGGGGCGTCCATGCGCATACGAGTCGGATAGAAGGACCTCGATGTAGTCTTGGCGGATTCATTCCGATGTCAAATGTGGCAAGCGCTCACACAACGTCTTGTAGTACCATCGGTTGTGCAGGTCGGCCAGCGACGTGAAGCAAAACGTAGAAAAAGCCGGTGGCTGTATCCAAACATAGAAGGAAGAGAAAGCACAAAAACTTGACGTACCTAACACCTGGCTTACAATCTCAGTGGCTACTCCATCATGTGAGTATTCGAAAGTGATCATCCCATCTTCCTCACCAGCCTTCAGATCAGTCACGTTGGATCTCTGAAATCTGGCGACAGCTTCCTGTAAGTCAGCTACAAATGCTTTGCGAGGCATGACGGGTGACGGTTGAATGATCTGGAGCGAATAGAATGTAAATTCATGGGATGGAATTCATGAAGATGATCCTGAGTGGAAGACCTAGAATTGGTGTAACGAGAAGCCGAGGTGGCAAGTAAGAAGACAATATTGTTGAGACCGCTTTGGAGTGATATGCAAAGCTCTGGAAGCCCAATTTAGTATTGCCTCCTCTAAGAACAAGGCTTAAGCATGCAGTCTTGAGGGTGGACTAGCGGCAAGATACGCATATGTAGCATGGGACAGTGGGACTGGGCCATAAATCGCAGTATGATAAGACTTGCTTTGGATGATTTCGTCCAATACAGCCTCACAATGGAGTCTCATAAGGCAGCGAGCAGCCAGCGGCCAGCAGCCAACGGCTCAAGGTGTCACTTGTTTACCCGCAGATCTTCCGCTAGGTCCCGTGCAATCTAATCTCATCTAGCTCCGGGTAGACCCTCACATCCGGCAGTCAATGTCAAAATCACTCTGTCAATTTGCTCCTCTTCTAAAATACCTTACATACACTTGTCCGCTCTGCTGTTGTTGTTCTTTGAAGTCTTACCTACCTTATACTGCGTTTCAACGGGCCTATAAAAATTACTTAGCCATGTGACTGGGAGACATTGATAATCGCAATTCCATTCAAGAGGTCAGGACGAGTGCTAATAACGACGAGCTCGTTTCCCCTACCCTAGGCTTATCTAAGGTACATAACTGTCCGCCATACTCCGTACCTTGTACATCTATCATGACTGCCATCCCCAGCATCCTTCGTACCAGCCAATCCAAACCACAGTCTGCATCCAAGTCGCAGCCATGGCACAGCTACCTCACGCTGGATCTTATCATCACAGTGTTATCAAGAACACTCTTCCATCCCTTTATCGCCTGTCTGCTTCCCCTCTGCCTACGCGCCCTCGCCGCCCCCTACAATTCAACCTCTTTCGTCGTCACCTTCGCGTTTGCCTTCTTGGTCTGCATCTACCATGTCTGGATGATTATAGACACACGAATCGCCTACGGCCCACCTCGGCTCATGGATTGGGAGAAGGAAATTGTTGTAATCACGGGCGGCGGCCAAGGACTTGGTGCATGCATAGCGGAGATCTACTCCCTCCGCAGCGTCGCAGTTGCGGTCATAGACATCGCAGTGCCCCAAGAGCAGGACGGGACAGAGGTTGAAGGCATATGGTACTATCGCTGCGACATCAAGCATTACGAAAATGTTGAAGAGACTTGGAAGCGCATAGTCAAGGCTGTAGGCACACCTACGATTCTGATCAACGGTGCTGCTTTTGTGAAGGCCTCTCGTTTGACAGAGACGCACTTTGAAGACGTACACAACGTCTTCCGTGTTAACACACTTGCACACTTCCAGCTCGCTCAATGTTTTCTGAAACGCCTGCTCAAGCGTAAAGTAGGCGGCACAATCGTCACAGTTGCTTCTGTGCTGGGACAGCTTGGTGCAGCAAACTTGACTGCTTATGCAGCTTCTAAGGGTGCCTTATTGGCCTATCACGCTTCTCTGTCTGCTGAGTTGGCTATAACGACACCTCAGATCAAGACCATCTTGGTGGCACCTGGCCAACTAGATACGCCGCTCTTCGGAGAGGTGCAGGTGCAGGGATGGTTACAGAACTTTGTTGGGCCCGTTGTTGGGGCCGGAGAATTAGCTGTCAAGATCGTAGAAATGGTCGATAAAGGGCAAGGAGGAGAAGTGAGGATACCAGCGTACGCGAGGTGGATCATTCCCTGGATGGGTGTCTTGTCTCCTGGGCTGCAGATGACGCTGAGACAATGGAGTGGAGTGGATAATGTCATGAGCCATGTTGGAAGACAGGAGATGGAAAAGAAAGACAACACCCAGCATTCAGAAGAAGCAAATAGTGAGACCAGCAATAGTGGAGACGACAGCGTGGGAGATGCCAATAGTGAACGGAGTTCAGCCTGACTCCCTCCTTCGTACCCTTCGGGCTCGCATTTCAGGAGACTCAAGTTTCCTTTCTTCACCCCTCCTTGTCCTGAACATAAGTGCGTTTCACATGGTACCATGCTGACACGGCGGCAAAGTGTTGAATGAATGAATTCTTTTGGGCAAGATAGATTCCGAGAGACTTACTACAGCCTTTGCTCCTCCCAAACGCCGAGATCCCTGAAATATCATGTTACCTGCAGCACTTTTCCATAAGCCGAAAGCATCTATCAAAGCGCCAAACGAAAGATTACCAGCTTCTACCACATCTGACGATCTATCTGAACAGCAAGTGAGGTCTCAGTGGCTACTCGTCTTACACAAAAGTCAGGCTTGAGATTTGGATCTGATCAAAACCTGACTTCTGCTATGACAATCATCAGCGCCGTCGAAGCTCGAAAACCTACCTCACGTGATCGACACCTCATTCTACAGCCACCCATCGTAAGAATGGAATCGGACAATGAGTATCAGCGCTGCGCTTGCTGTGGGAAGGAGGCGAGTCTTACGTGTACGGGTTGCAATCAAGCCCCAGATGGCCATGGGGAAAAAGTTGCAGTCACAAAATACTGCGAGTCAGCCTGCCAACAGGCCCACTGGGGTGACCACAAGAAGTATTGTGTTGCAGCCCGACACCGAAGAAGTCTCCATCGCTCTGCATATACTTTGCAGCAATTATACTATACTTTCAAGAGAATCACGCATGTATGGCCCATTTCAAAGGTCGAGAAGGATGGTATAAAGTGGATAGCCCACTTGAAACTGGTCGACCGGAACTTTCTGATGCCGATTCCTACAGACCTCTTCCCGACCGAGCGTGATCAGCAGACCGCCATGTGTTTCAATCAGTGCAGTAAATCTGTCGCACAAATGGGTGCAACGCTGAAGTCCATGCTCAAAGGTTGGTGTTTCCGCCGCGCGGGCGTGCAAGACTGGGTAAAGGCTGTCAATTCAACGAAGATACTGATCAAAAACGCAGGGACCTATTCCTCAATCAACGAGGTCACCTTCGCAGTCAACATGGAAAGCGCGCGCATCCACATTGTCGAAGTTTGGAACCCTAAAACCAATGTAGAGAAAGTACTGGGCGACTTGAGTTTAGGAAATCTGGACGCCGGCGAGGCTCGCGCCCACACCGCTTTCCGTGTCACGCTCAAGAACGGCGAGCAATACGCCATCGACCTCACCGGCGCTCAATTCGGGAATTATGAGACTATCGTGCCCTGGGAGCTCTACGCTGGCTCTCGCGTACGACGAATCCTGCAAAAAGGGCCACTTGGATCTAACAAAATGCGGCTGGAGCATCGCAACAATTCGCAGCCTCAAGGATGGACATTCACGGAAAGGGTGATGAAGGCATTCCAGGCCCAATTCGAGACCGCGGTGGCGAGATGGCAGAGCGAAAATCTGAGGCTTCACGTCGTGATGGGTTTGCCAGCGGAGAGCTACATGAGTAAGAGGAGGGCGCTTGTGGAGCAAGTTGAGGAAGCGTTGCAGAAATGCCGCGATGCTGGCAACCAGTCTAGCTGGCGGGAATATTTCTGATGATGCTTACGACACCCTCGAAGAAGAAACGTGAGGTCATGAAGGAATGGGAAAAGGGTAGAAGACGTCCAGCTGTGGCGCAGGGGTCAATCCAACGGACCACGAAAAGAGCAACCGGGCACTCACAGATAGATCAGTGCCGAGAACCGAGCGCAAAAAATTCTTCTTCCCCATCCTTTCCTTCCCGTGTACTCTTGCCACATCCCCCTAACTCCCTCAAACCGCCGTTTTCCCCATCCACTCCTCAGCCTCCTCCCCCCACTTATCCCTCCACCGACTCAACGGCGGCCTCCCCTCAACCAAATCCCCCGCCCCCCAAAGCACCCTCTTCTTATCCATCTCCTCCGTAACATCATTATCCGGACAAACTATATAAAACCTCCCCTCCCCCATCCTCTCCCTCAGCCGCTCCGCCACCTGCTCAGGCCACCACGCCCCCGCCGGCTTCTCCCCCCCAGCAGCGCCGGCACCAGATTTCCTCGTCATGCCCGTGAAGGTCCAGCCGGGGACGAGCAGGTGCACGCTGGTGGGTGTGTTGCGGAGATCGAAGCTCAGGTGCTCGGCGAGGGTGCGGATGGCGGCTTTGGAGGCGTTGTAGGCGGGGTTGCTGGGGGGGTTCGTGATGCCTTGTTTTGAGCCTGTGATTACGATGGCAGTCGGGGTGGTCTGCGTGCGCAGGCTGGGGAGGAAGGTGCTGATGCCGTTGATTACGCCGTAGAGGTTTGTGTCGAGGATCTGGAGAATCGTGGGTCAGTTGGAGCGCTGCTATTTGGGGGGCGGGGGGGTGGAAGCAAGAGGGTGTAAAGTGGGGAGGAGGGTGGATACTTTGTGGAAGCTGGATAAATCCTCCCAGGAGCTGGGGGGCCCGATGCCGGCATTCAGCATCAGAAAGCCCACGCGGCCGAAATCCATTTCGACCTTGGCGCGCAGGTCGAGCCAGTCTTTGCTCTTGCTGACGTCGGCGGTATAGGTTTTGACTTGGGCATCGGCGTTGCGGGTGCCGAAGTCTGTTTTGAGGATGCGGGAGAGATTGTCGTTGTCGATATCGACTAGGGCGAGGTTCATGCCGTGGGAATGACACAGTTTGGCTACTGCGAGACCGACTCCAGATGCGGAGCCAGTTATGAGGGCTGTGTGGCCAGGGGTGAAGACTGGGTGAGTGGGCATGATTGTGGTGGGTTTCTGTGGGCTGCGTCTTGAGGAAAGAAGTCGGAGAGAGGGGTGGTAATTGGACGAGATCTGTTACATATTCAATGGACGCAATTTACTGGACACTTTGTCGCCATTCGCCGTGTGCCAATATCATAATCTAAGCTCTCCATCACAAATTGGAAATGATGGTGTTCATAAATCATGATTCAATTCTTGCGTACTAATGCTATAGTGAACCCCATTGGAAGGTTGATCAGCAGAGAATCCGCCTCCTGTAATGCTGTCATGCCCCCTCTATCCTCCAATTTGCTCATCAAACAATGATAAGCATAGGTCAGAGTCTAGTATTGCTCTGTTGACTGCTTCTCAACATCCATTTCCCGTCCATAATTCATAATACCGTTGTCGAGCCCGATCATTGCGTCCTCCATGGCTCCAGCTAAGTTCAGTCCATGTCCATTTGACTCGCCATAGATTCAGAGACCATGTCCGACGCCATGTTCGTCCCATTCCCCTGTCCCGTTATTGGAGACTCCGCAGCCAGCATTTCCTCCGCCTCCTCAAAAGCGATTGGGTTCTGCTTCAGATTTCCCATCGCGTGCTCCCAATCTCGACCAATGAGCCGACATTTGCTCAAATCAACTGGCAGCAAGAACCATCCTCCACTTGCTTTGACCAAGCCCATGTCATTGCTCGTGTTCTTTGCCTTGACTTCGACATTGGAAAGAGGATAGTGCTTCTCGATATAACGGGCACACCCCCGTGCTGCAGCGAGGACATCTGGATCATCGCTGACCTTGGACCATCCGATGCCGAGCATCTCTGAGTACTGATCGACTTCATCATCTCCGGTTTCGATTGCTGACCCATTGCCAGCCTCCAAGGTCCCGGCAAAATCTCTAACGCTGGTGGACATGCTTGAGCGGACACGTTTTGAATCTGGCATTTCCTTGGGCATCTGTGGAGTCTCTATGGATTCCTCTACCTGTTGGGACTGAGAGACTGCATTCAGTCGATCCTGCAACAAGGATGCACCTGAAGTGGCCGCATCCGTCACATTCTCTGTCATTGGATCGATCAAGGCCATGCCCTGACCATGGATGTCGTGTGGACTGATGTTGGGTGTGCGTGAGGGAGGGAGGTAAGATGGGATATTATCGAGTGGGTTTTCAGGCTCGCGGCCGCGTTTCCTTGCAGTACTTGGCGTGTTGGTGTTGATGGAGTTGTCCCATGATCTTGAGGGCATGATTGGTTTGGTCGATTGATAATTGAGTGATGTGAGTGAATGAGCTGCTCTTGAAATTGGATCAAATTGATGCTGATATGGTGAGAGTACGATGACTGATGAGTCTGAGAAGTCGAGCGGAAGCATTTTGAGGGCGGGAAATGAATGTTGAACGAATGTTGAAGGTAGGCGTGACCAGGCGGGAAAGAGTGAAGAAGGCAATTGGACAAGCCAATTGTGATCAACGATTTGGTAGTTGAAGAAAGTAGGGAAGGAACGTTGTGGCGCGTCCAGAACCGATGTATGGTGTTGGTGAGTATGAGGTGAGGTGTAGAAAATAGAAAGCACAACATCGGCTGTTTGCACATTGAATGCGCGTGGAGGGAGAGATGGAATTCTGGACTTTTTACCGAGTAGGGCTGGTCCAATCAGCATGGCGGTTGTGGGGTTTAGCGTACCTTATGCAGGGATAAGGGAAGGCAAATCTTGTGCCTCTATGCCATAATCCACCATTGTTACCGATCGAGGGAGAGGACCTCCAAACGATTCGTATGTGTCTGTATTCAAAAATATTTCCGATCCCACAGGTAAGGGCAGGTCCAGATAACCACAAGGACGATATCGCACAATGCCAATAGTCAGCCCTCCAGCAAAAGCAACATCCACAGTCAGGCACGCGACCACGTGGAGGAAAACACTGGCCAGGATGACGAAGGTCAACTCCATGCGCATTCCAAGGAAACTCAAAGTAGCCCCAGGCACCGTCGATGAAGTCTTCCGCCTGAGCTATGGCGCTTCCCATGCCTTAGGATGCGAGAGCCCAAAGACAGCAGGAGTACCAGGTGTGTCTAAGGTTAATGTGGATGCAGTGAAGGGCCTGTGCTCTAGGGAAATTTAGCTCCAGAATTGTCCACCATCAGCGTCTCCGGGAATACTCCTGAAGCTGGGACTCAAGCCGGCCGAGGATCTAGGGAAGAAGCGCTGGTACACTTAGAAGGAAGACCCAGTGCCAAAAGTGGAGAGACGTTCCAGGAATCAGGTGGGTGAAGACTAATTCATGTTGCTGGAAAAGACCGTGCCAAGAACATTCAAGAGGTCGATGTTGAGCCAAATTTGTAGTGACGAACGCGTGCACGTTTGTTCACATCTTGCTATCGCAACACCTAATTGAGACAAGAGACCGCCGCGTATCATTGACAGCTCAACTATGATCTTCTTTCTTCATGTTCTAACTCAGAGCACACTCTTGATCTCAGCGACGAAGATGATTCCGTTTTGCTTCAGCGTGTTGCTTGCGGCTGTCAAATCATGACCTGCCGGATGAGGAGTGAGACAACTGCTGAGGAAGCGAGCTGTGAGCAGTGATGTGACTATCTTGGGGGAAGGTATTGCACTATGGTTAGAGGGAGCATTTTCACAAGGGAACGATCTTTTAAAGGAGCCTTCTGGCGGGACCCTTTCATCATTAATTCAAAGCCGTCAACATCGATGGATTCGTAATACCATAGCACAAAAAAGGCATTAGGAAGCTTAGGAGGCGTTTTCATTTCTAGCAGCCACGTAAAGCTAGCTACAAGTACTTGATCATCTCAACAAAGTCTCCGTTCAAAATCCTATGAGACTATTAGTGAGGTATTCCATCGAGGCCGCAGAACAAGGGCACAAACTCAAAGGCGTAAAGAACCACCGGTTCTTTCCAGTCGTGTACCTCTCCTCCAGCGATTTCTTCACAGTCTTCTTCGCCTCCTCCCTCTGACTGACCTCCTTGAACGTATCATTTGTCACCACACCTTTCAGCCCCTCCAATTCCAGTGTGTACCGTGTAGGCATCAGGTGATTGTAATTGATTGTCTTGATGAATGGCTTGACTTTGCTGCGCTTAGTTTGACGTGCTTTGGACATGCGGCGCGTGATTTGGGATGGGTAGCGTTCTATGCCGGCAACGAGGGCGTGGGGGAATGGATGTGTCTTGGATCCGGTATCGAGAGGCTGAATAATGACAACCTAGATTAAGAACCGTCAGTGTGAAGCCCTTCCCATAGTAGAGGCTATGAAGCTGTCGCGCAAGGGATAGCAGCACAGTTTCGACCAACCTTTTTACCAGCGTACCGGCCTCTTGTGATGATGGCCACTCGGCCAACTTTGAGGACTGTAGGACGAAAGAGTCAGCTTTACATTCACAGATTCTTTGACGAGCAGGAACTTACACTTCATGGCTGATCTCCTCGTTGTTAATGTCGTCGAATGCTTTGGAGGACGATCCCGAATCCAATGTCTGTGTGGGCAGTCAGCCCTACGAAAACCCGCTTCCTGCCGATATTTAGCCGTTCGCGCTTGCTACTTTCGGTCCCATCGAGGGCGCATTGTTTACTTTTGATTTTGAGAACTCGACACAGTCACAGTCTTTAGCTCAAGGCAACCTTTCAACCGGAGTCTGAAGACTTTTCGCCTCAAGGCGTTTGAGCTTGCTACTATCGCTCAATTGCAATTGTATGGCGGAGTAGTATGATCTGCGACCTCCACAGGCCATGCGCTGGTGAACCCATTCCGCAATAACATTCCTCGCTACGCACACGACAGCCTACTGAGACATCTACCCAAACGAACACAATGCCGTCAAGCGAGAGAGATGAGTCTCGTGACCGCGAGCTTGTGCTCAAGCATCAGCCTTCATTCTCCGATTCTGGGCGCGCTTCGGTTCCTATGTACGCTAATCCTATCGTGCCCCAGCACATGGCAATCTCGTTTCTACTGGCCATTGCTAACTCATATCTACAAACTTCAGGTGGGACAGCTCTGACCCAGACCGTGCACCTCCACCTCTACCACTCAATCCCGGATCCTCGAGTCCTGCCTCAAAACCCAACACCTCAAAAACCATTGCTGCAGCTGCCGAGGCACTGACAGCCAAAGCCAGAGAGAGCGCTTACACTATAAATCCACCTCCTCAGAAATCGCCCGAGAAAAATTTGATCAAGGGCCAACACCACAAACGTCTGCAATCGTTCCAGGATGGCAATCTCAAGGACCGGAATTCCTATACAGACGTATTAGGGTCGCTCAACAGATCGCCAGAGCGATCTCCCGAGCGCTTTCCACGCGGAACGGGTCTAGACTTTGACAATCGCTCGCCGGAAAGGAGTCCAACAAGGTCAGGAACGCCGACCCCTGGCAGTAAAGACACGTCGAGAGACACCCCTGGCTTGAGACCCGCCAGACCTCCCCTTAAGGCAATCCTGGGAGAGAACACACCTCCATCAGCCACAATGCTCGCTCTGCAGAATATGGCTGTTCCAAAAGATTCAGGCTCGTCACTTGCAGATGTCACGAATCATTCTACACCAACCATGAAGAGTGCTCAGACTTTCGACGCCATATCAAGCCAGATCTTGGGTCTTACAACTATTGCTACAAACCTGCAAAAAGAGATGACTCAACTTAGCAGGCGAAGCAAGGACAATGCAACAGATCTCGTCAGTTTGAAGGAGGCTACAAATTCTAGAGACGAAGACATCCGCAAGAGCCTAAGAGACCTTGCTCAAAATGTGACTGCGCGAATACATGAGCCTGGGCCAGATTATGGCTCTCGCGCTGCGAGCAATTACAGTCGAAGCCCTGGAAACTTCTTACTAGACAGCAAGCCACACAATTTTGAACCAGGCATGCCCAAAAGCTACTCACTTCCTAGACTTGGTAGTCCTGGACTTACTGGATCTGAGCTTTCGACGTCCTCATACAACATCGAGGCACCTGCGAGTATTGCACTTTTGGAAAAAATATGGAGAGATATGGGCACCAAAGAAGGCCAAGGGCAGCTGGTAGTTGCTTTGACCGAACTGAAGGATCAGCCAAAGTTGAGCAAATCCGACCCATCGATTGTGAAGAAGCTAGAAGAGATACTGGGATTCGTGAAAGACAGTACGGGCAGCCGTGCACTGGTAACTCGAAGAGACAATGGTAATGGTGGGGGAAATCGGGCACCAAGCTTTTCTCTTGACTTTGATCCAAAGCCAGCCCCTCTGTCGCGCTCTTCACGGGAGCTCACGCCCCAGCGCGAGGCTCCTCAGCAGAATGTGAATCCTGCGGCTGCTACTTTCGTTAATGAAGACTTGCAAAAATTGCTCAAAAAGATGAAGGACAGTATAACGGAAGGAGGTGGTATAACTGCGGAAGTCAAGGCACATCTACGGGACCTTCGTGGTGAGGTGCTCGGGATGGGACGTGACATTGCTCGGAAATTGGATCAAGCAGAGTCAACAAGTCAGGCCAATAGGGGCGACGCTCATGGACCTGGGCGTGAAGAGATTGCGCAGATTGTACAGGATGGTCTTGATGAGCTAAGGAACCAGATGGAGGAGCTGGTACGCGAGAAGCGTCGCCAATCCTCGGCTTCTGTTGCATCGCGGCACTCGGTTGATAGTCAGGAGGTTTATACAGCCGTGAAGAACGCACTGACGGAGTTTCCGCTACAGCAGCAAGTAGCTTTGCAACATGCCGGACCTGGGATTGAACGAGAGGAAATACTCGAAGCTGTTCGTGAGGCATGGGAAACCTACAAGCCGGAGATTGAGCTGCAGAACTTTGGCTTGGAACGTGACGAAATCCTTGAGTGCTTGAAAGAGGGTCTAAAACAGTGTCAGCCGCACGACCAAGATCACGAAAAGGGAGGTGTAAGCTACGACGAGGTCCTTGACGCTGTCCGTGAAGGCTTGCAAGATTTCAGGCCCCCTCCGATTGAGACCGAGGCCAGCATCACCCGAGAAGAAATCCTGGAGAGCGTCAGGGAGTGTTTGGAGACCTTTGAGTTCCCAGTACCCAGTGTTGTAGCACCAAGAGAATTGGAAATAACAAGAGGCGATGTTCTGGACGCCGTCAAAGAGGGTCTTTCCACGCAGGCGCCCATATCGAAAGAGATTGAGTTCAATCGAGAAGATCTGTTTGACGCCGTAAAGGCTGGGCTCGAAGGGGCCCGCACTCCCATGGGAGGTGTAGGCGAGAAGGTTCTCGACAAGATGGAAGATCTCATTGACGGGATGAGAGTCGAATTCAAGCAGTACTCGGTTGCGAACGGCGGTGATACCGAGCAGGTTCTTGATGCCATGAAGGACGGTCTCGAGGTTTTGAGAGCGGACATCGAATCTTACGTTGATCGCGCTGCAGATGTGACTGGAAAGGACGAGATCATCGACACCGTAAGGCATGGTTTGGATCACCTTCGAGTTGATCTCGAGGGCAGCATTTCCAACAATTCTCATCCCTCGGCGCCCACTAACAGTAGCGAACTTCTAGATGCTATGGAAAAGGAATTCGAGCATCTTCGTCAGACTATTGCCACTTCAATGATCCGTTCTGGAGACCAGGGTCTGGAAAGAGAGGAGGTCCTGGACGTCATTCGAGAAGGACTCGGGAACGTGAACAACAGCGTATCTGGAGATGTCCGCTCAGACACTAACGAGGAGATACTCAATTTCATGAGAGAAGAATTCGAGCATCTTCGCGAGACCTTGTCATCGACCATTGTGAGAGGCGGCCCTTCAGGAGATAGGGACGAGATGCTTGACGCTATTCGCGAAGGCCACGAATCATTGCGTGCTGATCTTCTCGCAAAACACGATCGGCCCGAGAGTATCCTGTCTGGAACTGGCGAGATCTTAGATGCTCTCAACGAAGGTCTCGATGGCATTCGAGCAGACGTAGAAAAGGTGGTGACTAGGCCCGTTGACATGACTGTCAACTATGAGATTCTCGAGACACTTAAAGAAGGTCTGGCGAACGTCAGAGCTGATGTTGATCGCTTGCACACCACACAGGGCCGATCACGTGGTTTCTCCACCGCTGGGGAAGGCGAAGTGATCATCGCTGAGAACGATGGTGAAGGTTTGCATAGGAATGACATTGGTAATCTGGAAATGATGATCACGCAACTCCGAATCAAGGTTGAGGCATTAGACAACATGCCACCGCCTCCGACTTCTTATGCTGCCGAAGGTTTGGTCTCGAAAGAGCATATCGAGGGTCTCGAAGCAATGCTGCGGGACGTTCAGTCTGCTGTGACAGACATTGTCCAAAAGGAACACTACCAGAATGAGAACACCGTCACCAAAGACGACACGGAAGCCATTGAGACTCTCCTTCGCAATACAAAGGCCAAGATTGACGAGTTTACTTCGTCGAAATCGGAGAGTATTGCAAAGGTTTCCCATATCGAGTCATTGGAATCCATGATCAATGACACCCATGATACACTACACGACCTTGGCTCTGACAGCGCTTCGAAAAAGGACGTCAGTGTCTTAGAGGCTTTGCTGAAGGAGGTGCGTGCCGGGCTAGAGGAATTGCGAGAGAAGGGACCAGGTACAGACGATGGCGATAGGGTTGGTAAAACAGACATTGAAGCGCTGGAGACCCTTTGCATGGACACTAAAACTCAGATTGCTGAGCTTCCTTTGCCGGATGTGGATACCATACCAACGAAAGCGGAGTTCATCGTGTTAGCCGACCTCGTTCGCAGATTTCATGAAGAAGTTTCGGAAGAGCGTAGTCTTACCGCGCAAGCCTTCGAAGCTCGCAAGATCGAGCATGGTGGACTCGCTGACAAGATGGAAGACGTCAAGCTGATCTTTGAGGACGTCCGAGAAGAGCTTAAAGCCAAGATCAAGGAGGGCAACCACAGTGTCAAAGACCTAGCCAAGTCACTTGAGCTGGTCGGCGAAACTGTGACAGCCAGTGACTCGACTGGTACAGTCAACGAGCTTGTGGAGATTGTCAAGCGCGAATTCCAGTCGCTCCACACCGCGTCTGAGAATATTAAGGAACACAGTGAGTCAAACCATGCTATTCTGCTCGGCAAGCATGCCGAACACAAGGATGCAATAGTCAGCGACCTAAACGCCAAACTCGACACCCGCTTCGATGAAATAATGACAAAGTACGACGATGCGCAGCTAGCCGCTCAGGAGAAGGAACGTGCTCTAGGAGGCAAGGACAGCGAGCAGAAAGCCACATTGAGCGCAACCAAGGCCGCAGCTGAAGATTTGAGGCTATTAGTCGATACCCTAGGCTCGACTATAACAGAATCCTGTGATCGAATGAGCGAAGATTCCAAGACAGTATTCAACCGCGTCGAGGAAGTTGGCCTAAGGCTGGACGATCTCCTTGCGTCAGACGGCAAGGCCGAACATCAAAAGACGAGAGCTGATGTTTCTAAAGTTCTGGCCAGTGTCGAAGGTATTCAGGCTCACACCAAAGAGTATCAGCCAAAAATTCTTGAGGCCGTGAAGGACGTTCTGGGCATGGTCGGCCAGCATTACGAACAATCACGAACATCGACAGAGGAAATCAAAACAAGCGTGCAGGCAATACCTGGATCCATCCCATTGCCAGCCATTGCCCCGTCTAACCCGACCACCGAGCTCTTCAGGGAGGCACCAGTCTATGAGAAGTACGACGACACTACAATTCACTCAAAACTCGACGAGCTGATTGGCCACGCCACGGACGCGGGCAAATCGATTGCTGAAGTAGCCATGCTTGAGCAGCTCCGGGAGCAAGTCGCTGCAACATCGACTCAACTCAACGGCGTCGCTGCAGCCCAGCAGGCGGCCATTACAGAGACGAAGGATACAAGAGCTAAAGAAGCTGAAGAGGCTGCTATTGCACTTGAGGAGAGGAATGCGCAGAAATCTATTGTGGAAGCCGACATCATGCGGCTGTCCGATGACAAGGCTGGGCTGAGCAACGACGTCCAGAAGCTCTTGAAAGAAAAGGATGAGCTAGCATCTCTCAAATCGAAGATGCAAGCAGATCTTTCTTCGCTGGAGACTGCCCTCCAGATTCGGCGGGAAGAGCTTCACATCATGGAGGCCAGAGCTGATGGTCTAGAGCGAAGAATCTTGGACGGAGTCTTGGACCATTCGCGTTCTCTGTTGACAACATCGAGACCGCAGTCTAGTCTGAAGGAAATGAACCTTAAGCGAGTCGCATCCACAGCTAGCAATGTCACTGCCACTACAAGAGCAAGCACTGGGACAACAGTGCCATCATTAAACCCGAGCGCTGTAAGTAGCGGCGTTGGCATGGCGTTGAAGAGACGACAAGCTCCCAGGACCTCCGCAACTTTCACGACAGGGAAAACCGATCGACGCATCCTTAGTCTTAGCACCCTCGGTGCCAACAAGGGCGCGGCTGCTGAACGTAGCATAGTTCTCGCCAATCCCTCAGTTGCCAGTGGTATCACTCGAGCAAGTGGTGCAGGTGCAGGTAGCATGAAGAGAAGTCATAGTGTCAAATCCAACTTTCCACACCGGAAGACGAGTTGGGGTGGAACAAAAGCGCTCGGGATGCACGCAGACGATGGTGCAGATGACGGCGAAGACAAAGAGAACAGTGTGCTCGATGAGGAAGACGAAGGAAACGTGGAAGGCAGTGAAGCTGGGACGGAACGAAGGACAAGCTACGGGACATACACCGGCACCGGGAGCTATGGTGAGGGCAGTGTCGTGTCTAACGGCGACAAGCGTATAAGCTATGACGCTTCGACTATCGGCACTGTTGGTACTAAGGATTTTGCTGTGACAGAAGACGGCGAGAGCGAGCCGGAGCACGAAGCCGACGAAGAGATGGAAGAGGAGAACGATGGCTTATACGTGCCAAAGGAAGCATATCAAGGGGATACTGCCGCGAAGGGAGGAATCAGCAACGCGGGCGAAATGATAGTTTTTGGTCAGCCGAGTGATAGTGGGATTGGGACAGATCCACCGACTGCTCAGCTGGAGGGCGGTATCGACTATTTCAAGAGAGTTTAGGAGGTTTTCTGGGTAGTCCGTGCCAGGTGTTCAATGGCCATGGAGCAAATGATGAGAAGGGGCTCCACTGGTTTGTAATTGCTTGGGTGTCTTTGCTTTCCGTAAACTTCAGCGTTGGTGTCCTTGGAGTGCTCTATTGCTGCGTTTATGACGTGTACTGTTCGAGCTGGCATCACGAGCCAATGTACATAGAATTTAAACAGAGGGATATCTTCGCATTCTTCAATCAACATGTCGTAAATGTTTCTTCCATGGTTTATCTGGTTGTGGGTGGACGGACGCATGTTTGACGCCAAGATTCAAACAAATTGGGTTAGCGGCTTTCACGCGAGGCTCTTGAGGCGCCGAGTACTTGACAATCCAAAGACAATTGGAAGTTGCACTCCAGACCCCACTCTTTCTTATAGGTAGACCTAGCTAGCCGTCGCAAAGATGAGTTCCGCTATGCCCCCCCAGTATAACCGAAACTCATATCCGCAACAAAGAGTTCAGCAAACACATGGCCGACGGGGAGGTCAAAGTAAGCCCAACCCATGTTCAGAATTATACCAGAGCTTACGCTGACGTAACCTGCACAGTGCCTCCAGCGGGGATGCCTGAGAGCCAGCGGCTCGAACGAGAACGGCAAGAACGCGACGTAGCGAGAAGAAAGATGATAGAAGCCGAAGCTGAGAAAAGACGCGCAAGGAACCCTACGGACAAGACTATACCGGATGGTGTAGAAGATCTCGTTGTTGGAGATGGAGTGAAACAGTACAAACAGCTGCGGGATGTGGAGAGGAAATTGGACTCGGTCATGATGCGGAAGAGACTGGATTTACAAGACTCGGTACTCAGCCAGACCAAGAAACTCAGCAAACTGCGAATATGGATCTCGAATACAGTTGAAAATCAGCCGTGGCAGGGGAGCAGTATGGATGAGAATGCTTTTGATTTCAACATGGGTGTTGAGGCTACATACAAGGTCAAGATCGAGGGTCGATTGGTGGAAGAGGACGAGGAGGACGATGTCTCGGAGGAAGACGAAGAGGAAGAGGAAACAACGAATGGTGATGCCATGGATCACGATGCCCAAGAAACATCAAAGCCGCCTCTGCCACCTCAGCCGCCAAAACGTACCAAACTTTCCCATTTCTTTAAGTCAATCACGGTAGACTTTGATCGAAACAAGAACCTTCAACCAGATGGTACCACTCAGGTGGAATGGAGGAAACCCGTGGTACCTGCCAACGCCCAAGTCCTACCCAAGGAAGCAGACTTTGACAGCCTAGAATTTGAGCGCAAGAGCGACGAAAACATCAACTGTACAATCAATCTCTTCCGTGACGAGAGCCCGGAGCGATATAAGCTGTCGAAGGAGCTAGCGGATCTCGTTGACACCGAGGAGGACGATCGCACGTCAGTACTGGCCGCAATATGGGAGTACATCAAAGTAAATGGGCTACAGCAAGAGGAGGAGAAGAGATCGATAGCAAAGGATGACAAGCTAAGAGCTGTACGTCCTCCCTTCGCTCTCCAAGCAGTTTCTACAACTTCGCTGATATCCTTCTCCAGGTCTTTCCGCATGAGCCTCTCGCATTTCCCCACATCCCCAGCCACCTGACCTCACACCTGCAACCCCTTCCCCCATTATCCCTCCCCTACACAATTCGCGTCGATCCGGAGTACCACAACCTCGCGCCTTCCGAACGCTACACAGTCTACACCCTCACCATCCCCACCAACGCTACTAACCCTCTTCTCGGGCAGCTCCTCTCACCTGTCTACAATCTCGGCCCCCTCAAACGTATATCAAATTACGACACCCGTCTCGCTCTCCTAGTCCAAGCGATTGGAACAAGTAAGCGCAAACACGCTTTCCTTTCGCAGATGGGAAGGGATCCAGTTGGATTCGTAAAGAGGTGGATGGCGAGTCAGCGAAGAGATCTGGAGGTGCTGGTTGCGGAAGACGGGAGGTTTGCTGCTGATGGGGTTGGGGAGGCTAAAGGATATAGAGGAGAGTTTGGAAGGGGTGGGAAGGAGGGCCTTTGGGGGGGACGGGAGGTGGAGGAGGCGGTCAACATTATGGTACAAAGGGTGAGGGAGGGGAGATCGTTCTGAGCTGCACCTTGCTTACTTCCCAGACAAAAGTGAGGAAGGAGAAAGGAGGGCGCAAAGGCCCAGGGCTGGTCACGGCGCCCCGATTGCAAAGTGCAAGGAGCTGAAGACGGGTCGTTGTGAGACGGCGTCGTTGGAAGTGTGAGATCTCAATAGTAGCGAAGATCTCGACAACAGATAAGACGGAGAAAAATCCGCTCATATGCATCATGAATAGTAACATCTCATTCCCAACGCAGCAGCTGAAACTCCTCCACACTGCTCCTTCTCCAGAAACACTATTTGACGCACACGTGGGCACAGGGTGTAAGATGGATACTGTGTCGATGATCGATAAAAGACTGGAAATAGCAGCCGTGGTGCTGAGTTGACAGGTCACGAGATCTGTGGCTGTAATTGAGGATGAGGGTGATGGGTATAATTCCCTCAACCTTGTGGAGAGCCTTTGCGTTACGGCACAAGGCTTGTGACGCGTCCATCATAGGTAGGATGCTTAGAGCTGAGGATTTCAGAGCGGGAGAGAAATGCACAGCTGTTTCCCTGGTAACGAGCCAATTCATATAAGCGACGAAACGGTACATTTGCACAGAGTGAAACTTTCCCAGTAAATTCTCCCTCTGCGACCCACGAAGAGAATGATTTGAATGCGCCGATAAAAATCAAATTGACGATCGATGCTCAAACAGATCGGGTGATAATCGTATGCTAAGCTTCAGCTAACGGAGCACTGCCGCGATTTCGAAGCCAAATATTGTGAAAGAAGGGCAACAAGCACAGCCCCGGGAATGGACGCCTTGTCGCTCCTTACCCGCTTGCAGTTAGAGCAGTCAGCGCGGGGGAGACTTTGTGTGCTGCAGGTCAGTGAAGGGTTTGCGAAGAGGTGGCATGACTTGGAGGGGAAGCTACCCTTAGGGGACATATAATAAAGAGAACATCATCGACCACGTCAAGACTTGATACCCTATTGAGGTCCTGCTTGCCACGTACTCGTATCATCATCATCATCAACACCTTCTTCATCTGGAATTCTTTATCAGAATCTTCACTTTTCGCCTTCTCTACGCTTCACCAAAAGAGCATCTCTTCATCAGCACTCTTCATTTTAAAACACCCTCTCCACCCTCCCGTCATCAATCGCCACAATTAGCACTTCAACATCCAGAATGGCCACCATGGACAACGGCAAGAGCGCCGAATCCAACGGCCTTCGCAATGGCGCACACGTCGGTGGCGCCAAGAGTAACCTCATCAGCGTGCAGCCTCCTCGCCGCGAAGACCTCCAACCAGCCTATGCTCAGACCCTTCAAGGCGAGAGTGAGAACGAGGCCACCCATGGGTGGTATGGAAACATGAGTGAGCACATTGTATCTCCCAGCGCATACTGTCACTGAAATTGTGCAGTCAATACCCTAGGTACCATCGTCGGTGGCTGTGGTGCCATTCCTTGCTGCGTCGTCTGCCCCAACCCATACAAGCCAGTCAGCCAGGGTAACGTCGGATTGGTCACCAAATTCGGTCGTTTCTACCGCGCTGTGGACCCAGGTCTTGTCAAGATCAATCCGTTGTCTGAGAAGCTCATCCAAGTCGACGTCAAGATTCAGATCGTTGGTATGTTACATTTGCCACCCGGCTTCTCTCCTACCATTTTCGCTAGATGAAACCATGCACTTCTCTAAGTTCATATGCTGATCATACTTGTGATCGCAGAGGTTCCCAAACAAGTCTGCATGACAAAAGACAATGTCACCCTTCACCTCACTTCCGTCATCTACTACCACATCACCTCCCCTCACAAAGCTGCCTTCGGTATCTCCAATATCCGCCAAGCCCTCGTCGAGCGTACCCAAACCACCCTCCGCCACGTCGTCGGCGCGCGCGTTCTCCAAGACGTGATTGAGCGCCGGGAAGAGATTGCGCAATCGATCGGCGAGATAATCGAGGACGTCGCCTCGGGCTGGGGTGTGCAAGTCGAGAGCATGCTGGTCAAGGACATCATCTTCAGCAACGAACTCCAGGACTCCCTCTCCATGGCCGCCCAAGCCAAGCGGATCGGAGAGAGCAAAGTCATCGCCGCACGCGCCGAGGTCGAGTCCGCCAAACTCATGCGCCAAGCCGCCGATATCCTTTCCTCGGCTCCAGCCATGCAGATCAGGTACTTGGAGGCAATGCAGGCTATGGCCAAATCTGCAAATTCCAAGGTCATTTTCTTGCCAGGTTCGTCGTGATCCTTTTCCCACTACAAAATACAAACATTGACATTCACTCAGCGACGAATCAAACCGTGCAGCAGCAGCTAGCCCAGGCTGATACCTATGGCGAGGGACCGAGCTCGTCGCAGGGAAATGGCAAGAGCACCAATACGTTCAACGGCGACACGAACGACGGCTTCCAGCAGGCCATGAACGCTAGGGTCATTGAGAATATCTAAGGTGATGGGTTTCAAGATGGTTCGACGAAGCGGATGGAGATGGAAGGACGGTAATGCAGTGTGACGAGCTCGTTTTCATTCGTGCTGGATGCTATTTTCGCACTTTGGTTTGACGACGGGGATGTGGTAGGGTGGTGGGGCGGCTTTATACCCTCTCTTTCTTCTCTCTTCTCTCTACCTGGATTTTTCGCATTGGATCACGTTTTACGGATGATGGATGGTTGTGAACGAGATACCCTCATTCTGTCGGTTCGGATACCCCCAAAATTGAATTGAATTATAGTTTTGTTCTGTTTTAACTATGATCAGCTTGAATGTTATCAATGATGCAGAAGTAGCGTAGCTTTCTCGCCTCTTTTTCCTCAACAGCATTGTTTCCTCACCTCTATTCAATGGTGTTGGCTTAGGTTGAAACAGTCACAAAATCCAGCGAGCTTTTCTCCCACTCCCAGCCGGTGCCCACACTCTTTACCCACGCTCGTAACCCACGCTTATAACCCGCACTCATAACCCACGCCCCTACACACCCTCCACCCACTCCCCCTCCCCCTTCCAACCCCCCTTTTCCCCTCCATCCTCCCATTTCCACCCCCAGCATCCAGCATCCTCAACCCCGCGACTCCCTACCTCTATCCCAACCCCCCTCCCTCCCTCCCTCTATCTCTTCCCTCTCAACCCGCAACGAAAGTCAGACCCCCAGATCTGGTTTGAAGCATACCCCAACTGGCTCTTTATATGGTAATATTTATTTA
>JAABUQ010002348.1_pt1 | contig 37652 bp, 25 predicted proteins | sample 5560001 | NCBI WGS metagenome assembly JAABUQ01 (sample SAMN10711888, study PRJNA513371) | rock metagenome | isolation source: Antarctica rocks | place: Antarctica: Victoria Land, Finger Mt nord | collected 2015-12-18 | reverse complement strand
ACGATGCACTACACACCCGAACTGCATGCAAAATTAGAAGGATTGTTGGGGCAAGGTGCCATTGAGACGCAAATTATCGCGAGATAGGAAACCTTTATTCTCTTTTGTTCGTATATCCCTAAGTAGTTAATGTTACATGCTTCATCACCACCCAAAGAAAAGGCTAAAATAATCGTGGGTTCCGAATATATGGGGCCATTATCAGACCCCGATAAACAGCAATTTGCGCGTAACAATGTAGCACCTGTACACACGAATAGCTCACCAGGCCAGGAACAGCACGAGGAGCCTAGCTATCGTGAGCATGTGACGCAACCACTTGGCGCACCTAGATTTCAACCTGTTCCTATGCCATATTCCGCACCGCAGTCTGTTTCGCCGCCACAACCATATCAACAGGCACCACAGCAACAAGGGCAGGGCTATCTACAATACCCGCAACAGAGACAAGGCTATCCTCAGCAGGGACAGCAGCCACACTATCCCCCTGGTTATCCTAATGGTATGTATCCAGGGCAACAGCAAGCGCAGTATAGCAACAAGGGTTATCAACAATATCAGCAACCGCAGTACTATAATCCATATAATAATGGCTATGCTGTACCACAGGGCTATCCTGGCTATTATTACGGTTATCCGCCCTATTATGGTTATCATTACCCCGCGCAGCCTGTGCGTCCTAGCCGTGATAGGTATTTGTTTGTCATCTCCATCTTGGCGGTGATTGGGTCCTCACTTGCAACGCTTGGTGGTCTTGTGAGTGCAGGTATTCTTTTGCTGATCTCACTTGTGCCGTCGAGTAGCTTTAATGGACAGCCAGGGCAACTATTTAGCGGGGTTGTGTTGTTTGTCGCGCTCGCTATTGCAGGTGGCTTAGGTGGCAGCTTTGGGCTGTTTCATAGTATTCGTTCGCTGCTTAGAAAGCCATCGGTGGATTTTAAGTTGCCAGGCTGGTGGATTTTTTTGGCATCGTATGTGGTGGTGATTGTTATTGCGGCTATTCTACGTGCTAATGGATTAGCGGTTGCCAACCTGCCCTTAGCAGTGTTCTTGATTGCACTTGCTGGTTTGCTGCCTGCACTCACAATTCTCTCGCTTGGTGTACGGCGTTTACACTTTCCGCGCGATGCACGCTGGCCTACGCGCTGGCGACGTTTCGCACTGGCTCTTGCCAGTGGTGCAACACTTGCTATTGTGCTGGCGCTTGTCTTTGAAAGTATTTTGCAAGTAGTTGCTGCAGGAGTGCTGCGGACGAGTTCCGGCTTTTCGCTGGATAATCCTAATCAACCGCTGCCATCGGACCTACGGGCTCTAGGTTTTATGTTTGTGCTTGTGTCTGTGATTGCGCCAATTGTCGAAGAGGCGGTGAAGCCACTTGCCGTAGTTGCTATAATTGGGCGTATTGAGAGTGCAGCGGAGGCATTTGTACTTGGTCTCAGTTGTGGTATCGGCTTTGACCTGATTGAGACATCGGGCTATATCAGTTCTGGCTATCAAGACTGGCTTAATGTGGCACTACAGCGCAGTACGGCAGGACTACTACACGGTCTTGGTGCCGCGATGGTTGCTCTTGGTTGGTACTACCTGACGCATCCCAAGGCCAGCCATCACCGCTTTCTGCTTGGCTTTGGCTGTATGCTCTATGCCGTGTTACAGCATGCGATCTGGAATGGTTCGTTTGGCTTGCAATTATTGCCCGCACCGATTGGTCCCTATCTTGCTAATGGTGTTATTGGCAGTGGGGCGTTTGCCTTTCCATCGTTCTTGCTGGTCTATATTGTCGAGTCAATTCTGATGCTCACATTTTTCATCTTCGTAACGGGGAAGATACGTAAGAACAATACACTGACTCCACCAACGGCGGTGCAAAGCGAACGGCAGCCAGCGCCAGCAGCAACTGGAGGCTTTCAGCAAGTAGGTGGTGCGCGAGTGTAAATAATATATTCAATGAAACAGCCCGGGTATCCTCATGGATACCCGGGCTGTTTCATTGAATAGTATAATAGGCTTCTATAGAACGCCTACGCTATCTTGTAGATTTTGAGGTTGGAGAAGCTAGCCTCACTATAGGTGGTTAACGTATTCGTACTGGTGGCAAGCGCGAGTCCGCCGACGGTATAATTGTTGTCTTGTAGTGGGCTACCGACAGCGATACCGTTGATAAAAAGTCGAAAAGTGCCACCGTTAGCAATGATGGTAAGCGTGTTCTTTTGTCCGAGCGGAGCAATGCTATTGCTCACTGTGGGGTTAAGGATGTAGGCGTAGTTGTTGCCATCACCGGGAGCATGGCGTCGGAAGAAGCATTGCCCTTGATCGGTGATTTCAAAATCGTAGAATTGTTCGCTATTCATGCGTAGTAGCATGCCTGCGCTGTTCCCACGTAGCAGAGTGACGTCAACCTGTAGCGTAGCGTTGTCCTGTACATGTTTCGTCAATGGACAGGACTGAAGGAAATTTGTTTGGAGTGCCTTAACATGATACGCATCACCTGCGAAGACGCAGTGAATGGCATCCTCGGTCCATAGCCCATCAGTATTGCTGGTGAGACGATAGGCGAGCGGTGTACCACTCGTAGCTGCTGCGAGAATAGCTGTTGCTGTTCCCTGTGCTTGTACTCCTCCTGTTTGAGCTGTTGCGTTTGGTGTATTTTGCGTTTGGGGTGTCGTGGTTGGTTCCGCTTGCGTTGGTTGAGTTGTATTTGTTGGCACTGGTGTTGCTGTAGGCGTCGGCTTGGGATGCGTATTAGCAAAATAAGAGATAGCACCTATTGGAAGCCCAATAAAGAGTAGTAAGCCAACGGTTATGATGATAAATGTCAGCATATTTGCTCTTCTGCGTGGTAAATGAGGCGTAGTATGAATACTCTCTGTTGTTCTACGGCGCCCTGGCGTCACGGGATCAGCAAGATTGTTCTGCATCTCTACCGTCTGATGGACCCCGACGCCTGAATTTTCGACGATTGGCGCAGTAATACGTCTTCTACGTGAAAAGACAGTGGTAGGGGTAGCCATTGGATTCCCAGGTAAAATGAGTTTACTCCCTTGCGACGAGGGGTTGCGGCTTTGACGTGCCTGACGTGCTTGTCGACCAAAGCGACGCGATGCTGGTATTGGTGTATCACTTGCACCCTGACGCATGGTCTCCTGTATCGTTTTATAGGGGGGCATCTCTTGCGTCTCATGAATAGAGGGCGTCAAGCGTGCCTGCTCAAAGGCATCGGCGAGTTCTTGTGCGGATTGGTAGCGGCGTTGCGGGTCTTTTTCGAGTGCACGCAGCACAACCTGATCGATGGAATGCGGGATACTGGAATTATAAAACGAAGGTGGGAGTGGTTGCTCACGAACATGTTTCATGTAAATAGAGACAGGTGTCTCACCTGTGAAGGGAACACGTCCTGCAACCATTTGGTAGAGGAGAACGCCCAATGCATAAATATCGCTGCTTGTTGTTGCAGGTCCGTCTGCCAGGTCGGGGGCCATATATTCGGGCGTGCCGAGCAACGCGCCCGTTTGAGTAAGTTCACTTCCTCCCTCCAGCGCTTTTGCAAGGCCGAAGTCTGCGAGATAGGCATAGTGTTCGTCACGCAGCAGAATATTCGAGGGTTTGATGTCGCGGTGAATGATGCCATTGTCATGTGCGCTTTGCAGCGCTCCCGCGATTTGATTCAGCATCTCACCCGCATCCTCTAGCGAGAGTGCGCCTTTTTCTAAATGGTGGCGCAGCGTACCATGCTCAATATTGGGCATCACAAGGTAATGCCACGGCTCTTGATCGCCGTAATCATAGGCGGGTAGAATGTGAGGGTGATGCAGACTGCTGATCGCATCGGCCTCACGGTGGAAGCGTTCCAGGTAGTCCGACTGGCTACTGCTTACAACTTTGAGTGCGACATTTCGGTCCATGCGTTCGTCATATGCAAGATATACTTCTGACATTCCTCCGCGCCCCAACCGTCCCAGAAGTTGATAGCGCCCTAAAGATGTTCCCTCTAATCCGGGCATGTGCGTTTATGTTCCTTATAACAAGTAGTAGTTATGTAAATATTAATTCATGTATAACACGTATAAACTTAGCTTGATAGATGCAAGTATAGGGCTGATAAGGACGTATGTCAACGTTTCTCGATTGAAACTAGAGCATTTGCTTAAGCTTTGTTCGTTATCTTCACCTCGACGCTGTTCTTAATTTACATTCTCACTTATGTATACGAATATACGAGCGAATCTGCGTCATAGCATCTTGCAGTACTAGCGAAAGCTTTATACGTTCTGTTCTCGAAGATGTTGTGTTGTTAACAGGGTGTGATAAAATCAGACCCGTACAGATATAATGAGTTATTAAGAGGAGAACACTATGTCAGATAATGTTGTCTATTCAACCGAGAGTGGTCGAATACACCCGCGCCCTGATAACACATCATCCGGGGAACCAGCGAAGAGAAGTGATGGCATTGTGCGTATTATGCGTGATCGCAAGCAACGTGGTGGAAAGACAGTAACAGTGATTACAGGTGTTCCCGCTAGTGAAGAGGTATTGATAGGACTTGCACAACAACTTAAGAAATTGTGTGGCTCTGGTGGTACGGTCAAAGATGGCACTATTGAAATACAGGGCGATCATTGTGATAAAGTACAGGCAAAGCTGAGCGAGCTGGGGTACAAGGTGAAACGTGCTGGAGGCTAATTGCTTCATCACGTCGCTACACAATATGTTGTTGACCGCGATCTGTTATAAACGTTATAAGCATTTTCTGCTACTTCTGCACATTTTTCCACCTAGTTATCCACAATCACTGTGGATAACTAGGTGGAAAAATGCTTTATGGATATGTCTGACACACAGATGAGGTCCACGTATATATCTAAGACGTAGTTATGTATGGCATGGAAAGAATTTTTCTTGTCTGTATACTAATCTTTAGAACCGCAATAGCAAAAGGAATTGTTTCATGTCATATCTACGCAACACACTTGTACGCATTGGATTGATCGTACTTGTTTTGCTTGCTGTTCCAATGCCAGCCTCGGCTCACGAAAAATGGTTTGTTGATGGGCGGTTGTATCCAATACACATTGAACTGCTGTTTACACTTCCCGTTTTACTCATGATTGGCCTCGCTTGTTTGGGCGTCGGCAGCTTAGCACTACTACGGCATCTAGCGGGCGGTCACAACCGCTTTCTACAAATTGGCTTTCTACGCTATTATGACCGCTCTAATCGGGTGATTCTTGCGATACAAACAGCTATCAGTCTGGTTGCCGTTGCCGTCTGGTCACACGTTTTTGCGATAAACCTCTTAACAAATAATGCGATTGTGAACACACTTTTTGCAGCCGTTGAATTGTTCGTTGCCTTCACCTTTGTCACAGGCTATCTAACACGCATTGGTGCTGCTGTTTTGCTTGGTCTGTTCGTTGTCGCATTCTTCTTTTTTCCGCCCTGGATGATACTCGAACAGAGTGTGTATGCCGGTATTGCTCTGTATCTTTTGATTATGGGACGTGGACTGACGAAGCCTGGGGCAAAACGTGAGCCACTTGCATACATGGCTCGCTATTGGCGGATTGCACCGGTGCTGCTGAGTATTGGAGTAGGAGTCTCTATTGGTATCCTTGCTTTTACTGAAAAGCTGCTTGACCCCGCGCTTGCGCTGGCATTTCTAAAGACACATCCCAGTTTCAATATTGCTCAGACGATAGGGCTTACCTGGTTTACAAATGAGCGTTTCATCTTCGCAGCCGGAGCCGTTGAGCTAACGATTGGTTTGGCCCTTATCAGCGGCATTCTGCCTCGACTGGTCATTCTTGGCATGTTTGTACCTTTTAACTTGACGCTCCCATTTCTCCCACCGACGGAGTTACTTGGGCATTTGCCGATCTTTGCCGCGATGTACGTCCTCTTTTTCTTGCCACCAGCGGCAGTACAGAAGATGGATGCAGACCGACTTGAGACAAACATCGAAGATACAGAAGCCGTAGAGGATACTGTGAAGCTGGTACGACCAATGTTTCCCTTTGGTGGCAAGTTGCGCAGTAGTCATCCCTAATGAATATTGATTTGTAGACACTCTCTTATCAAACGAAGATGATTAAGTATTATATTTAGGTATACACCCTTGCTTCTGTTGCTTTGAATGTCGCGTAGACTATTGAGCCTTCGTGCAAGTTAAGACGTGCTGAGGACGCTTCAGTTATTTCGGCGGTAAGTGGTGGCAGAGTTGCGTCAATGAGCAGGCTAACGCGGAGAACGCCTTCGTTCACTTTGTTCGAGAGAGATGCACTTCCAACTCGGAGTATTTGCGTGACTTCGCCACGAAAGGTATTGCGTGCTGAGCTATCAGGTTGCGCCTGGTAGAGCGTAATACTGCGCGGCTCGACAATGACATATGCCTCTTCCCCGTTCTGAGGTTTGAGTGCGTCTCCTCCTTGCTCGTGTAGTGTTGCCAGTATCTCTGTAGTTTGTGGGACGCTCTGCATTTGCAGAACACATACTGTAGGCGATTCATAGCGTACGATACGCCCATGAAAGAAGTTGACGCCAATGAGTTCGGCAACATAGGCCGAGCGAGGATGCTCTAGCAGGTCACGCTGTCCACCTTGTTGTAGTACATGTCCCCCTTCAAGCACAAGAATGTGTTGCCCAAATAACAATGCTTCAAGATAGGTATGTGTCACTATCACTGTGGTGATATCAACTTCTGCAAGAATACGCCGCAATTCCTGGCGTACCTCACGACGCGTTTGTACATCAAGCGCTGAAAGCGGTTCATCCAGTAGCAGGAGTTGTGGTTGCAATGCTAACACGCGTGCGATAGCTACGCGCTGCTGTTGCCCACCAGAAAGCTGCGCTGGCCGTCGCTGCTCAAGCCCTGGAAGACGTACCTGTTCCAGGGCTGCACCGACACGTTGACGAATCAGTGAGCGTGGCAGGCGCTGCGCTCGTAGTCCAAAGGCAACATTCTCAAAAACGGTAAGATGTGGGAAGAGGGCGTAGTCCTGGAAGACATAGCCAAAGGGCCGCTCCTGGGGGGGCACATCTATGCCTTGTTCGCTATCGAAATACACGGTGTTCCCAAGCGAGATATGCCCCTTTTGTGGCTTCAGCAGACCAGCGACAATGCGCAAAACGGTACTCTTACCAGCACCACTTTCGCCAAGCAGAACTGTTGTCTGCCCTTGTGAGGCAGCAAGATCCAGAGAAAGATGAAACGTATGAAGATGAGTATTCAGTGAAATATTCAGCATATTTTTATCATATATTCTTTATATCTAATTTCGATGAACAAAAGTGATGATACCACATATAATGTGATGTTAGCCATCGCTAACAAGTGCTAAGTCACAAAAGTCAAACAGCCTTCTGTCCTGCCGAGTCACTAATAAAATGTAAGATACAAGAGTTGCGTTAGAATAATTTCTTGTGGTATACTAGGTACTATGTAGTCCTGTTATCATATACATTTATCCTGGTTTGTTTGTGAGCAGAACGGACTAGAAATGGCAGGTTAGTATGGCAACGAAGCCGATAGAAACAACAGAACTCAATACAGCACTTACACATATTTGTCCGCGTTATGAGCATGCCGTGCAAATTCTCGGCAAGCGTTGGACAGGTTTGCTGCTGCTCGCTCTCATGGATGGGCCACGTCGTTTCTGCGAGTTGACTTCTCTGGTAGAGGGACTCTCTGACCGGGTGTTGAGTGACCGCTTGCGAGAGCTTGAACTGGAAGGAATCGTCAACCGTATCGTGTATCCGCAGATTCCTGTACGTGTCGAATATCAATTGACTGAGAAGGGGCGTGCGCTCAAACCCGTGGTCGAGGCCATTCATGCATGGGCGGAGCAGTGGGTCTCAGGACCGGAGGATGTTGAAAAGCAGGTAGTATTGCCACAAGAGGATTGTACAAACTAACGAAGGATATAAGGGTTGCTGCGAATACTCTAACGTAGTATGTCGTGCAACTCTCTTTTTTTATGCGGAGCGTGTTTAATGGAGAACTTATGGGCACCGTGGCGCATGGCGTTTATCACACCCAAGACCGAGCCTGCACCAGGGTGTATTTTTTGTACGCAACCAGCCGCCAACCGTGATGATGAGTATCATATCCTCTATCGAGGTGAGCGTTGTTTCATGATGCTCAACAAATATCCCTACAACAATGGGCATCTCATGATTGCGCCTTTTCAGCATGTCGGCAGTATTTCGCTACTCGACGCAGACACACTCGCCGAACTGATGGCACAGGCCCAACTTGCGCTAAAAGCCATACGTTATGCCATGAACCCCGACGGCTTCAATATGGGTATCAACGAAGGAAAGGTTGCTGGTGCAGGCTTTGCTGACCACATGCACTATCACATCGTACCGCGCTGGGATGGTGACACGAATTTCATGCCTGTCATCGCGGATATCAAAGTGATGCCAGAGCATCTTGATAACGTATACAAACAATTAAAGGAAGCACTGGCGCACGTCCAAGAGTGAAGCTGTACGACGTGTTATGTATACATTCTTGTTTTATGCGTGTGGAGGAACGGCTGGCATAAGATGGTATTGCATCTTGAGGGTAAGAATGCGTGTTGCTGCCTCATCCACGCGTGCCTTCGAGAGGATGCCGTTGTGTAGAGCGGTCTTGAGAGCATCAAGCATGGCAATCATCTGCTCAGAACCAGTGGGACCCAGCAACATGTCATTTCCAGCATTTAGGGCTAGCACCGCGGCATCCGGCATACTCCATGTATGTGAAATGCCTTGCATGTAAAGGGCATCGGTGAGTACGACGCCATCGTAGCCGAACTCATGGCGTAGAATGTCTGTCATAAAGATGTGTGAAAGTTCCGCTGGCATCGTGGGATCGATGGATGGCATCAGTACATCGGTTGGCATAATCATCCCAGGATTGTCGAGCTTGTTTTGTGACTGAATAAAGTGCTTGAAGGGCGCAAGTTCGACGGAGTAAAGTTGATCGCGTGTGCGATTGACGACAGGAAGACCGAAGTGGGCGTCGATACTGGCGTCCCCCAGACCAGGATAGTGCTTGATGCAGGCAACAACACCATCGTTTTGCAGCGCTCGCATGTAGGGGCCAGCATACTGAATCACAGAATCAGTTGTAAAGCCATAAGTACGTGTTATCTGGTCAGGTGCATTGGGAATGAGTGCCACGTCTACATCGGGCGCAAGGTTTTCGTTGATGCCAATAGCCTTGAGGTCATGTGCAACCTGATGTCCCTGCTGCGTCGCAACGTCAGGATTACCACTTTGATAGACCGATAGAGCTGAGGGACGCGGTGGATAGACATGAATCAGGCGATGAACAATTCCGCCCTCTTCGTCGGATGAGATAAGTAGTGGAAGTTTTGCATGCAGTTGCATTTGTGAAATATCGTGTGCGGTTTGTGCCGCGGTCTGCATCTGGAATTCGTACATAATAACGCCACCGGCGTGCAATTTATGAATCATTTTGTCGAGGTCTGGCGAATAGTAGGTATCATCATATTCGACCATGATAAGCTGCCCCAATTCTTCATCGAGGCTCATGTGTGAGACATAGAGGCTGGCAAGTTGCTTATATTGCATATGACTGACGAGATGCTGTAAGCCATAGATTTGTGCAGCATTGAGTGGTGGCTGCACAAATGTGCCATCGGCAGCCGTCGTACCTCCTAAAGGCATGCTTAGTGAGCCATCCAGAATGTGTTGTCCGATGATGCCGCCAACAACAAGAAGCGCAACCAGCAGGGTCGAAACAATTAGTGCCACATGGCCTCGATGACTGCTATGTGGCGGTAGGGGAACATGTGGATTGCTTGTCGTCATGAACGGAAACTCCCTGTCGTGTTTCTTCCCTTGTGTCTATTTTTAGAACGCGATTTGCCAGGTGTCACCGCTTTGGTAGTCTTCGTAGTGAATAACGTCTCCCTCGAAGCATGTGCTGCTGTCTCTTCTGCATCAGTGTGAAGCTCTTCCTCATCTCCTTCTTGTAAAAGGTCTTTATGCTGGTTTTCTTGAAGCGTCTCCTCATACAGAGTAGGTTCCTCTTCCAACCAAATCTCTTCAGGAAGAGGGGGTATATCAAGAGGTGCAGGTGCGTCTGCTACATCAGGTACGTATTGTTCCTCCGGCATATTCTGCTCTGCATGCATAACATCAAGCCATTCAAGGTCGTTTAACGGTTCCTCACCAAATGAGCCAAGAGCTTCTGCTCCCTGTTCTATTGTTCCTGGAGAAGTATGTTGCGTTATCTCTTCTTCCACATGGGATGGAACATGGACAGCCTCGGCAGACGCGTAAAGCGGCTCTTCTACTTCTCCTAGTGCTTCTTGCTCTGGCTCGATAACCGGTGGCGCGGGTTGTATAGGAAAAACATGTTCTTGTCCTACAACTTCAGATACTACAGGAGGAGCTTCGAGTTGCTCTTCTACTGGTTCTGAGTCAATAGCAGATACATTGGTCCCTACAGGCGTTTCCTCTCGTACAGGTTGCTCATCTTCAAAAAATTCACTGTTGGAGAGAGAAGGAATAGAATCTTCTTGTATTGCCAATTCAGGCTCTGATACGGCTTGCTGCAACTCGACGGCGGGCAGTAGCGCTTGCTCTTGTACTACTGTAGCAGGTGTAGCAGGTGTTGGTACAACGCGTGGAAGCTGTTCGATTGTAGTAGTTGGTGCAACTGGGGTAATGGGCATCCGTGTAACGGTATACTCAGATAGTGGCTGCACAGGTTCTTTGAGAGCCAGGTCTTTTGTAATGAGCGATGTTGGAGAAGTGAAATCAACAGTAGTTTGTCTGCGATGGCGTGCAGAGGCACGGACATTTGGTACGACTGAAGCAGGGAGAAGTGAGTAGTCAAAGACAACCTTGATTGCGCGTTGGTCGCGTTTGTCTATAGCAGCCATAAGCGCTTGTCGGTAGTTGTTCAGTGCGAAGTGGTGTGTGATAAGTCGCTCTGGGTGCAGCAGACCATTCATCATCATGTCTGTTGTAATATGAAAGGTAGAACGCTGCTTGTCACTGCCAATCGGCCATGTTTCCATGCCTTGCCCTAATGTACCAATCAGGTTGATTTCCTGGTACCAAACAGGCGTGAGGTCAATATGCATCAGATGCAGACTCAAGCCAACAAGCACAACAGTGGCTTTGGCACGTGCCCAACGCAGAGCATTATGAATGGTTCGTTGATTGCCAATCGTATCATAGATCACGTCATAGCCGCCCAACAGCATCTGGTTTCCTAACAAGCCCGTATACAGTTGTGCTTGTGTTGCCTGTTGTACACCAGCATAGCTATCTTGTGGATAGATGATATGAGCAGCACCCATGCGTGTAGCCTTCTCAATTTGAAAGGGATAGCGTGCCTGAACGCTGATTTCTGTCTGTGGTGCGAGGGCACGTATGGCTTGCAGCGTGAGTAGTCCGATAGTGCCAGCGCCGATGATGAGTACGCGATCTCCTGCTTGTGGAATATGACGTAACACGGTGTGAACGGCGACAGCACTTGGTTCTAAGAGGACGGCTTGGGCGTCGGTCATATCGGATGGCACGCGGAACAATTGTTGTTCGTGTAGCAGCATTTCTTCGCTCCACCCGCCGCCGATGGGTTGTGGACCAGGGAGCGTGCCGCGTTCACATAGGCCATAATTGCCAGAGGCACAAGAACGACAAAGAGGCTGAACGCCTGCCGAGAGGCAATTGACGCCGTGTTGTAGCACCACACGGTCTCCGACCTGGAGTTGTTGTACATCGTCGCCGATTTCGATCACCTCACCGACGACCTCGTGACCAAGGTAAACACTTGCATGACCAGGAAGGGCGGCGGGAGCAACGCGTAGATCGCCATCGGCGTAGATTAAATGTAGATCACTACCACAAATACCAGCCAGGCGGTTGCGAACCCGTACCCAGCCTGTGTCAGGAAGGGGTTGACGAGGAGTATTCAGTACACGTAAAGGAGCAAACGCAGAGAAATACGCACCGCGCCAAAATCGTCCAAGCAGATTTGTTAGAATGACCCGTCTAGGGCTGAGGTCTAATGTAGAGGTCCACATTGTTATATCTCACCTTTGCTCGATCAGAAAAGTCGTACGTATTTGTTTATCTACATAATAAAAACATATATATTATATCCTTTTGTCGCAGTGTATCATGAGTACTACGAGTGGTCAATTGTTTAGGAGTTTTGCAAGAACATCACTCTGCGGCTACTCTTGTTCCTGTGTTGCTAATCGACGCAGGGAAGCTTAACTGTAAGGGTTGTGCCTTTGTCAGGTTCGCTATAGACGGAGATGGTGCCATGATGTGCGCGAACAACGGCAACAGCGATAGTAAGGCCCAAACCTGTACCAACAGGAACAGAAGATGCACCGTTGGTTGCCGTGGAGCGTTTCTGTTGTCCGCGATAGAAGGCATCGAAGATGTGGGCAAGATCATTGGACGCAACTCCCTCTCCGTTATCGATCACGCGCACAATCGCGTCTTTGTCTATGCGATCCAGTTGTACTGTAATTGTGCCTTCGGGGGCAGGAAGCCCGTATTTTACTGCATTGTCAAGCAAAACAAAGAAAAGTTGCCGTATGCGCTCTGGATCACCCTTTAGCCCCAGGCGTTTCTCTGTGAGAATGGAGAGTGCAATGGGGTGATTATCTTTGGCACGGAGCCGCGTCTTTTCGATTTCTTCTGTTGCGATGGCAAGAAGGTCAATATACTCTTTTTTGGTAGAACGACTATCATCAAGACGCGCTAAGGTTAAAAGATCGTTGATGAGAAAGGTCATGCGCTCGGCCTCACTTTTCATCAATTTAAGCACGCGCACAGACATCTCTGGATCGTCTTTTGCACCGCGCATGAGGACCTCGGTAAAGCCGCGCAGAGAGGTGAGTGGTGTACGTAATTGATGTGAGGCATCAGAAAAGAAGCGTCGAAAACGTTGCTCGGACGCAAGCTGCATCTCTTCCGCGCGCTCCAAGCGTGTCACCATCTCGCTGAGGCTACCAGCTAAACGGTCAACCTCATCCTGTGGAGGAAGGCGTAAGGGAAGACGTTCGCGCTGTTTTAAGTCGCCCAGCGCAATCGCCTGCGATGCATCCGTAACACGCCATAGCGGTCGTAGTAAGAGCGTGTTCATAAAAAAGGCCAGCACGATTCCACCTGTGATTGTGGCGATAGAGATTCCACCTGCATAGGCACGTGAGACGTGCTCATCATAGAGTAGCATATAGAGAATGATGACGACGAGACACAGAACAATGCCGTAGGCGGTTGTAAGCTGTGTGCGCAAACTGAAAAAGGGACGAAGCCAAGGCGGAGCGTTGTCGCCAGAGACGCGCTGTTCCTCGAACAGAGGAGTGCCAGGGACTTTTTCGCTTGACGGTTCAACGACATAAAAATGCTGTGCGTCGTTCTCCTTGCCATTTTCTGTGCTGGTACTTTGAGCCTCTGCCATAAAAAAACCCACCTTTTGATGGCTTTATTATAGATCGCCTTTTAACACGTAGCCGACGCTGCGTACAGTATGAATGAGGCGTGGCGTACTGGGTGAGTCTTCAATTTTCTCACGCAGGTAGCGCACGTAGACCTCAATGATGTTTGTTTCGCCAAGGAAGTCGTAGCCCCAGACCTGATTGAGAATGGTCTGGCGATCAAGGACCTGACGTGGATGGCGCATGAACAGATGTAACAGATTATACTCTGTTGCGGTTAGCTCGATGAGGCGACCTCCACGTGTGACTTCGCGTGTGGCGGGATTGAGTCGTAGATCAGCGAATTGTAGCACTTGTCCATTATTATCGCTGTCACCATTCAGACCTGTCTGAGTAGCTTTTGCGCGGTTCTGACGACGCAAGATAGCACGAATACGAGCGAGTAACTCGTCAAAGTCAAACGGTTTTGTGAGATAGTCGTCGGCTCCTGTATCGAGTCCGGCGATGCGATCACGTACCTCGTCCTTTGCTGTAATCATAAGGACAGGTACATCACGCGTGGTTGGGTTCGCACGGAGGCGGCGGCATACTTCTAACCCATCAATGCCGGGCATCATGATATCAAGCAATATAAGATCAGGATTGATGCGCTGTGCCAGCGTTACACCTTGCTCACCGTCGGAAGCCGACTCGACCTGAAACCCCTCGTAACGCAGTCCAATCCGAACCAACTCCACGATATTTTCCGCGTCGTCGATCACAAGAACTTTCAAGAGCGGTTGCTTCTCCTGCTGTCCTTGCCAAGTTGTGCCTTGTGGCATGGGAGCACCCCTTTGACCAATGAAATCAAATAAAAAGTAGCTAATGGAAACGTCTAAAAGCATGAGAACGTCCGAATACCTTTTCATTATAGTTGTCTTGCAGTACAGGCGCAAGTGTGTTGCAGTTTTTTTCTTAGAATTCTCAGCAATTTTTAAGCAAAGGATGCAGGACCTTCAAAAGTTGCCGATTGACGTGGTGGGAACAGAACAGACGGGCGACCACAAGGGTACGCCCCTACTATACACCAGTATGCATTGCACATGCCGTCTATAGTAGGGGCGTACCCTTGTGGTCGCCCGTTACTCGCCGAAAAGGATGTTAAATCACTTGACAGTACTCCTTATCATCAGTATACTTACTCGTAACCGATACCGAGAGCGGTTACGGGAACGATTACGCGGATGCGAGAAAGTGTAGGAGAATTGTATGTCGGGGAAGCCTACAATTGATGATATTGCTCGCTTAGCTGGTGTGTCAAAGGCTACGGTGTCCCGTGTGCTTAATCGCAAGCCGGATGTAGACCCTGCGACACGCGAACGCATTTTGCGTATCGTAGAGGAACAAAACTTTGTTCCTAGTGTTACTGCATCTAATCTCGCACGAGGCAAGAGTCGGCTCATTGGTGTCCTCATTCCTTCTTTTACCCAACCCTTTATTCAAGACGTGATGCGTGGTGTGGCTGAAACTATCGAACAGACACCCTATGAACTTGTGCTGTATAGTGCGAACCGCACCATGCATGATAAGGATAAGAGTCGTCTGATCGACAATATTTTGGCGACAAAGCTGACTGCTGGTGTGCTTGCGATGTTTATGGGTCAATCTGTGCATCATCTTGCTGAGCTACACAAAAACGGGTTTCCTGTTGTCGTTATTGACGACCAGGAGCTTCCTGATGCGACGATTCCGTGGGTAGGTGCTGATAACCACACAGGGAGTTATGATGCTGTATGCCACCTTCTTAGTCTCGGTCATCGGCGCATTGCTCATATTCAAGGCCCAATGCGCTACCTTTGTTCACAAGAACGCTATGAAGGATACAAGCAGGCATTGATGGAGGCGGGCATAGCGTTGGACGAAAAGCTGGTTATGGAAGGCGAATTCCAGCCTAATGGTGGGCGGATCGCGGCTAACACGTTCTTCGCTCTTCCAAAGGAGCAAAGGCCTACCGCGATTTTCGCTGCAAACGATCAAATGGCTTATGGGGTGCTTGCTGCTGCTGAGGAACACGACCTGCGTATTCCTGGTGATGTTGCATTGGTGGGCTTTGATGATATCTCTACTTCCGCACATATTCGTCCGCCACTCACGACAGTCAGACAACCTTTCTACGAAATGGGGCAGCGTGGTATTGAAACTCTGTTGTCGTTGCTAAACACTTCTGTCCCCTCTCTTCATACTGGTGCTGGATGGACCGCTTCCATGCCCGCCAGCTCTAGTGATGGTGAACAGTCCATGCGTGTGCAATTTGCTACCAGCCTTGTAGTGCGTACATCTAGTGGTTCTTCTCAACAACTCGCGTCTCCAACTCCGAACCTGTCCTTGTAAGATTCGTATTTCACGTAATCATTGATGCTTTTATGGATCGACGTTTGATCCTGTTTATGTATGGGCGTACTATACGTCCACACACTACTTCCAGCGCGAGGAGGTTTTCCGTGTTTTCTACCTCTTTATCTGCTCCATTTGGAGTCAAGACCAGGACAAGTGTAATTGTCACATCATGCCTTGTCGTTCTCGTTATGCTCCTCTCTGCCTGTGGTGGTGGTAGTACTACTACCAAGAATAGTGCTAAGAACGCAGTTCTTACACTTACTACTGGACCTAAAGGAGATTTCACCAACAACTTTAGTCCGTATGCTCCAACTGCTACCGATGGTACACAAGGGCCAATTTATGAGACATTGCTGTTCTTCAATCGTATGGATGGCAGTGTGAAACCCTGGTTGGCATCAAGCTACAAGTTCTCAGATGACGCGAAGAGCCTGACCTTCAATATCCGCCAGGGCGTCAAATGGACGGATGGGCAGGCGTTCACCTCAGATGATGTGGTGTTCACACTGAACGCCATCAAGCAGTATCCAGCCGCCGATAGTGGTGGTATCTGGCAGTACATCAATACTGTGGCGGCACCAGATGCTAATACCGTCACCGTTACATTCAAGAAAGCCTATACCCCCATCATCTGGTATCTGGGCGGTCAGGTCTGGATTTTGCCAAAGCATCTCTGGTCGAATGCTGGTGATCCCACTAAGTACGCAAATACCAGCCCCGTTGGTACCGGCCCATTCAAGCTAAAATCGTTTTCGCCACAACTGCTCGACTACGTGAAGAACCCTGACTACTGGCAACCTGGAAAGCCAGAGGTTGCGGAGTTAAAGTATCCTTCGTACAACTCAAACACTGGCGCGGAACTGGTGCTATCACAAGGGCAGCTTGACTGGACAGGTCTGTTTACACCCAATGTGCAGAAAACATATGTCAATCGCGATCCTGCACACAATCATTACTGGTTCCCATCGAGGAACGTCATAATGCTCTACCTGAACACAGCAAAGGCTCCATTTAATAAGCTTGCAGTGCGTCAGGCGATCAGTAGTGCACTTGACCGTGAGCAGATGTACAAGGTTGCTGAAAGCGGCTACGAGCCTGTGGCTAGTCCAACAGCGCTTGTACTGCCTTCCAACAAGAGTTATCTTGCATCTGAGTATGCGAACTCAACTTTCTCAATTGATACCGCCAAATCAACACAGTTACTTGAGAGTGCTGGCTTTAAAAAGGGCAGCGATGGCATTTATGCCGATGCAAGTGGCAAAAAACTTGCCTTTAACATCAACGTTGTCAATGGTTGGACCGACTGGGTGACAAACTGTCAGATCATGGCGGACAACCTCAAGAAGATCGGTATTGACGCTAAGGTGAACTCGGTTTCGTTCAACGCCTACTTTAGTGCGATGCAACAAGGCACGTTCGATACCGTCATCTCCTGGACCAATGCAGGCCCTACGCCATTCTTCATCTATAACTCGATGCTGAATAGCAGCAATACAAAGCCATTGGGCCAGACCGCAATCTCTAACTGGGAGCGTTGGAGCGACCCTGCGACTGATGCGCTGCTGAATCAGTATGCGACCTCGAATGACCAGAGCGTACAGCAACAGGCGATTGCAGGTCTCCAGAAGATCATGGTGGAGCAGGTGCCAAGTATTCCGCTCGTCTACGGTGCAACCTGGAACGAGTACAGCACAGCCCGCTTTACTGGCTGGCCTACTGCTGACAACCCCTATGCGTCGCCTGCGCCGTTCGATTATCCTGATGCTGAGACCGTGCTGTTGAACCTTCATCCCGTCGCGTAGAGAGCCCGTCGTAGTCTGTTACCTTTGCTATAACAGATTTGCGTAGGGACCAAATCTGGTCCCTACTAGTCTACCAATCTTCAATCGAGAGGAAATCACCGTTTGCAGAGGGCAGGGAGACCGCAAGGGTCTCCCCTACATCTAGGAACGGCGCGACGTGCGGGCAGACCCTTGCGGTCTGCCTGCATGTCGCGTCCCATCAAATGACGATTGGTAGACTACTACAACTGTCCATATGAACTGTAACAGACTATCACATTCATAGAAGGAGTCGTAAAATGCGTCACTTACTTCGCCGCATCGGGTTTTATCTGATCGCGCTGTGGGCGTCGGTTACCATCACCTTCATTATTCCGCGTCTCTCGCCTCTCAATCCCGCGGAGGCTTTGATTGCGCGTTTTCAGGGTAAGTTGCGTCCAGAAGCGTTACATTCCTTGGAGGTTGCTTTCGGCGTGAGCCATGATCCGTTATGGATACAATATTTACAATACCTCAACCAGTTGGCGCATGGCAATCTCGGCGTCTCGATCACCTATTCTGCTACACCTGTAGCGGCGGTAATTGGGCAAGGATTGCCGTGGACATTGCTGCTTGCAACCGTCTCCGTTGTGATTAGCTTTGTACTGGGAACGCTGTTAGGGGTGGTGGTTGCATGGCGACGTGGTTCTGCCCTGGATACTGTTTTTCCGCCACTGCTGACATTTTTCTCCGCTGTACCTTACTTCTGGCTCGCTTTAATTTTGTTATATGTGCTCGGTTTTACGCTTAATTGGTTTCCTATCACCGGTGGCTATGATATTGGTGTCGCTGTAGGATTAACGCCAGATTTTATCTTGAGTGCTCTTTATCACTCTATTCTGCCAGCATTTACTCTTGTTGTTGGTTCTATCGCGGGTTGGGTGCTTGGCATGCGTAACGCGATGATTACAACACTCTCTGAAGATTACGTATTGATGGCAGAGGCGAAGGGGCTACCGGAACGTCAGGTGATGTTTGGGTATGCCGCACGTAACGCAATTCTGCCGAGCGTGACTGGCTTTGCGCTGGCCCTGGGTTTTGTGGTCGCGGGTCAGCTTGTGACGGAGATTGTGTTCTCGTATCCCGGTATCGGTTTCAGGTTATTGCAGGCAGTCTCCAACTCTGATTATGCGTTGATACAAGGCATCTTCCTGGTTATCGCGCTTGCAGTCCTGGCAGCAAACTTTCTCGCAGACCTACTTTATACAGCACTTGATCCTCGTGTACGTCAGGGAAGGGGGTAGTTTTTCATGAGTGTTCCAACATCTTCTCAGCGCACACCATCACCTGATGACAATGGGCGGACCCGTCCAGTTGTACAGGAAACCAACGATGGAACAGTTGCAACAACTAGCTCAGACACGAGTGCCGTAGCAGTCGTTACAGACGGCGTTGCTGGTACTGGAATTACCGCGGCACCTTTGCCAGGGGGTGGTGCCCCTGTTGCGCAATCGACGCTGTTCGCAGGACGCCTGCGTGATATATGGCGTCTTGTCACGCTTAATCGTAAGGTGGCGTTTGGAGCAAGTATTGTTGCTTTTTTTGTATTGATTGCTATGTTTGGTCCTTTGCTTGTGCGTGGTGATCCAAATGCGCTTGGACCCGACACGTTGGTAGGACCATCATCTACACACTGGTTTGGGACGACGCAGACAGGGCAAGATGTGTTCACCCAGGTTATCGACGGCACACGTACCTCGCTCATCCTCGGTTTTGTCATTGGTATCATTGCTGCCGCCGTCTCTGTAGTAGTCGGCATGACGGCAGGATACTTTGGCGGTGTGATTGATGATGTGCTATCGCTTGTGACTAATGTGTTCCTGGTGTTGCCTGCGTTTGCGCTAGCGGTTGTGATGGCTTCCTATTTTCCCTTTAGGGGACCGCTGCAATTGGCAATCATCATTACAATTACAAGTTGGTCATGGGGAGCGCGTTTGCTACGAGCGCAAACCCTATCCATGCGGCAGCGTGACTTTGTAGAGGCCGCACGCGCTACTGGTGAGAGTACATGGCGTATCATCTTCTACGAAATTCTGCCCAATGAAATTGCGATTATCGCTGCAAGTCTACTCGGTACTATAACTTACGCAATCCTGGCGGAAATCGGCTTTGAGTTCCTGGGTCTGGGCGATGTGACGATTCCAAGTTGGGGCGTGATGCTCTTCTGGGCGCAAAACAATGATGCGCTCTTACTTGGCGCGTGGTGGTGGTTCGTCCCACCTGGTTTGTGCGCCGCGCTAGTGGGTGCTGCACTGGCCTTTATCAACTTTGGTATCGATGAGGCAGCAAATCCACGCTTACGGAGTGAACCTAAGAAGAAAGTCGTGAACGTAAAGAAAAAGGGGGTGGCATAATGGCTGTTGCGGTTGATACACATACTCTGCTTGAAGTGAAAAATCTTAGTGTAGACTACGCTGCTGGAAATGGTACCGTTCACGCGGCAACCAATGTGAGTTTTACGCTAAAGCGTGGTGAAATTCTCGGCCTCGCGGGTGAAAGCGGCAGCGGCAAGTCAACGCTTGCCTATGCTATCTCACGCCTGCTACGTCCACCCGCAGAGATTGTAGGGGGTGAGGTCATCTATTATCCACGCTCGCATGATGATGCTGACGCTGTTCACATCACGCCGTCGAGTTCACGTTTGAAGGGGGGAAAGCGTGTGACACACGATGGAGACGAAACGGAGCCGATTGATATATTGCAATTGACGCCGGCGCAGTTGCGCGCCTTTCGCTGGAGCGAACTTTCCATTGTTTTTCAGAGTGCTATGAATGCGCTCAATCCCGTGATGAATGTCGGCAGGCAGATTATGGATGTACTCAAGGTGCATCGGCCTCTGATGGGTCCTGATTCACGCAAGCGACGAGCGCTTGAGTTGCTCAAGCTTGTAGGCATTGCACCTGATCGTATTACTAGTTATCCGCATGAGTTGAGCGGTGGCATGCGGCAACGTGCTGTGATCGCTATTGCGCTGGCCCTCTCACCTGAAATTATCATCATGGACGAGCCGACAACCGCACTCGACGTGGTGGTGCAGCGTGAGATTTTGACGGAGATTATCCGCCTGCGTGAGCAGTTAGGGTTCTCAGTCATCTTTATCACACACGACCTGTCACTGCTGTTAGAGCTTGCTGATAAAGTTGCGATTATGTACGCAGGCAAGCTAGTTGAAACGGCGTCGCGTCACGACCTGTATTTGCATCCACGCCATCCCTATAGTTATGGCTTGCTCAAATCGTTTCCCACTATTCATGGGCCGCGCCGCACGATGACAGGTATTCCTGGCTCACCACCAGACTTACGCGATGTACCAGTGGGATGTGCGTTTCACCCACGTTGTCCCTTTGCCTTTGATGCATGTCATAGTATTGTGCCAGCTTTGCAATCGTCCGCAAGTGAGAGTCCCAATCAGCTTGCAGCGTGCCATCTCTATGATCGTAAACTTGCGCCAGATGGTCCACCGTCGACGTCAGATTTCGCGCAGAAGTATCAAGCTCCACTTGTAGAAGGGAGACAGGCCTGATGAGTATCGCAAATCAACCATTGCAAACACGCGAGCAGCCACGGCAAGAGGGAGCAATTCTCGAAGCTGAGCATATTCGTAAACTGTTCCCATTGCGACAGGCCAAGTTGTTTGGACCAGCACGTGCTGTACATGCAGTAGAGGATGCCTCGCTCGCTCTCTATCCTGGTCGTGCTACCGCGCTTGTTGGTGAGAGTGGCAGTGGCAAGACAACGGTTGCGCGCATGCTGGCGCGTATGTATGACTTAACCTCTGGCACGCTGCGCTTTCATGGCAAGCCTGTGGAACTCAAGGGCGGAACCTCGCTGCGTCAGTATCGTCGGTATGTACAACTCGTGTTTCAAGACCCATTTGCCTCGCTTAATCCTGTGCATAATGTGCGCTATCATCTCAGTCGTCCCCTACGCGTACATGGTCATGTAAAGAGCGAACAAGAGGAGACAGAGCAGGTATTGGCGTTGCTCAGGAAGGTAAGTCTGAGTCCTGCCGAGCAATTTATCGAAAAGTTTCCACATCAATTGAGTGGAGGACAGAGACAGCGCGTAGCTATTGCACGCGCTTTGGCGGCACAACCAGAGGTGCTGCTTGCCGATGAACCAGTCTCGATGCTGGATGTGTCGATACGCCTGGATGTACTCAACCTATTGTTGCGTCTGAAAGAAGAGGAGCATCTAGCGCTACTCTTTATTACGCACGATATCGCTAGTGCACGATACTTTGCGGAAGATACGCTGGTGATGTACGCGGGGCAGACGGTCGAAGGCGGCCCAAGTGATGAGGTAATTCAGCAGCCGAAGCATCCCTACACGCAACTGCTCATCTCTGCCGCGCCCGATCCAGATAGAGTGAGTCTTGATGGAAAGAGTCTTACTGAACTGCCTGCACGCGGCGAAATTCCCAGCCTTATCACTCCACCAAGCGGCTGTCGTTTCCATCCACGCTGCCCATATGCGATGCCTATTTGCAGTGAACGCTTTCCTAAGAAAACCGACCTGGGAAGTGGTCATTGGACAAACTGCTTTCTCTATGGCGATGGAGGCACAAATACCGACCAAAAACCATTGATTAGCGTTACGAAGCCATCCGATAGCAAGTAGGAGCATGCATGAGCATTACCAACGATGTCCAACGCCAGACGTTAACAGATGAGACCTCTACCTTTCCTACGACGTTTTTGTGGGGAGCCGCGACCTCATCCTATCAGATAGAGGGGGCAACACATGAGGATGGGCGCGGACAGTCTACGTGGGATGTGTTCGCGGCAACGCCAGGGAAGACATATCACGGCGAAACCGGCGACGTGGCAGTAGATCACTATCATCGTATGCCGCAAGATGTGGAGTTAATGGCGCACCTTGGTATAGGGGCGTATCGTTTCTCTCTTGCGTGGCCTCGTATCCTCCCTGATGGAAGGGGTAGTATCAATGTCCGCGGTCTCGATTTTTATGATCGTCTGGTAGACGCGCTGCTGGCAAAGAACATTCTTCCCGTTGCTACACTGTATCACTGGGACTTGCCTATAGCTTTGTACAACGAGGGTGGTTGGCTGAACCGCGACACGGCATATGCGTTTGCTGACTATGCTGAGGTGGTGGCGCGTCAACTGGGAGATCGTGTTAGCATGTGGATCACGCATAACGAGCCGTGGTGTTCTGCCTATCTTGGTTATGGTGCTGGTACACATGCCCCTGGCATGCAGGATATGCAGGCTGCGGTGACGGTAGGACATCATCTTCTGCTCTCGCATGGGTTGGCGGTGCCGCGACTACGTACTCATACGAAAGCTGGAACACAGGTGGGCATTGCGCTGAACTTCACCCCTGTTTATCCAGCCGACGATACGCCCGAAACGGCACAATCTGTTGTGCGAACTGACACAATTACCAACCGCTGGTTTGTTGAACCAATTTATAAAGGGGCGTATCCAGAGCATCTTTTTGAGGATATAGGAGTAAAGCCGCCACCAGTACAGGAGAGTGATCTCGCGGTTATCGCAACGCCAATTGATTTTCTTGGTGTCAACAACTATTCGCGTATGGTTGTACGTAGCAATCCATCGAAACCCAATGGCGTTGAGTTTGTTGCACCTGTCCCTGATGCCTCGTATACGGAGATGGGTTGGGAGGTCTACCCACAAGCGATTGGAAGTTTGCTAACAAGGTTGCATAAAGATTATCGTGTGCCATCGCTGCTTGTTACTGAAAATGGTGCAGCGTTCGATGACACGGTAGGCGATGAAGATGAGGTCAGCGATCCACGACGCATTGAGTATCTACGTGAGCATATACGCGTCGTTGGGCGTGTGCTAGCGCAAGGTGTGCCTGTACAGGGTTATCTTGTCTGGTCGCTGCTCGACAATTACGAGTGGGCGGAGGGCTACAGCAAACGCTTTGGTATCGTCTATGTGGACTATGCGACTCAGAAGCGTATTATTAAGGAGAGTGGGCACTGGTATGCAGCATTTATTGCGTCGCATAAGCAGGAATAGGTAGTATATTGAGCAGCCCTCCAAATACGTTTATACCCATTGACATACAAGTGTTACTGATATATCCTTAGCCCTATAAAAAATGAAAACTATTTTCATAAAGCCCAGGAGAACAAGGTGAGAGCGTGTGCTAGAAGACACTAAAACAGGAAGCGGCTCTGAGAAGCGCAGGATTATTGCCATTGTCGAGGATGATGTGCGGTTGATAGAGATGTTTTCAGATATGTTAGCTTTTTCTGGTCAATGGCAGTTGCACGCATTCTTCGATGGCGAATCGGCACTTGATCAGATACCAGACCTCGGCGCACAGCTCATTATTCTGGATGTTGGACTTCCTCATCTGGATGGCGCATCCCTCTATAAAATGTTGCGTGGACATAGCAAAACACGTACCACTCCCATTATCGTTGTCACAGGTAGTCATGACTGGGAACTGCACCGCATGGGTCTGCAAGCAGGATTCCTCTTGCAAAAACCATTTAGCCCCACCGACCTGCTCAGTATGATTCACGCGTTGGTACCAGATTACAAGCAATAAAAACTCTATGTAAACCTTTATCTACCTTCGTTCGTTAGGACAAGTATATTACTTGGTGAATAGAGGTTAATATGAGGCAGTTGGCAAGCAATACATATACGTTTTATCAAGACCATACCGCGTATGTGCGTACTCGTCGTTTGGGATGGCTATTGTGTGGTGGATTCTTTCTTACATCTCTGATTTCTCTTTGGCTAGGCTTGAAGGTTTGGGGGACATACACCCATGTTTTCACATTTTACCTGAAATGGCAAGATGCATTGGTCGCACTACTCTGGTTTATTCCATTTTTAACACTGTGCGGCGGTGTACTCGTCCTACGTTTTCAGTACGCTGTACGTGTAGGCTACATCAAAGGCGTATTCTCGCTGATGAATACGACGCATATAGCGGTGCGTGATATCTCTTCAGACAATCTCGCCAGTATTTTTTGGATGCTCAACGCCTCGTTTTGGTGTTTTGTGGCTGTTCTTGTTGGCCTTGTACCCATCATTTTGATTGGTTGGACGCTGCACATTACTCCTGTTCCGTTAGCCATTGTCGCTACTGCCTTGGCAATTTTGCTGAGTCTTGCCGGTTTAGCTTTAAGTGCAACCATTAGTAGTTTTATCCTCGTTGGCTGCTTCGGTGCCGTGTCCTTCTGGCAAAAGCTAGGACTGGTGCATACCTATAAGTTGAACACTCACACCACTCTGCGTTGTGATGATAACATTCTCACTGTTATCTATCCCGATATGCCGGAGTCGATGTTCGACCTTAATACGCTCGACAAGAGTGATAAACACTTGTTGCTCTCCTTGCTCCGTGAACGATGGCTCGCCTCGGAAGGGCTTTGGACACTTTCATTTGATAATGAAGAGGGCGAGAAGATACAAGAGGCGGGGTCTGCGTCGAATATTGTACTTGTCTCTTAATGTGGAATAAAAGAGACAGGCAAGACGTTATTAGATGTAGAAGATACTCATATGCATCATAGGCTTTTCATTTGTCGTGAGATTGTATTGAAAAGTGTTGACATATGTAAAGTAAAGTCGTATAATACTCTCTTGTCAGAGCATGTATACTAGTAACAGTGGCGTTATAAAACAGATACTCAAAGACAAAATCGCTATCATTCCCCAAAATACTTGAGGACACTACCATAGACCACACACGTATGTGCTTTCGGTATGGCCCGAAGGTACCGCAACGAAAGTAATTGATAGTCAAAGCACTGCATTGTTCGTTATGCCTTTTAGTAGGTAGAAATGAGAATGGAGTGTGTTTTGCTGTCCCTGTATAGATTGTATCTTATCTAAACATTTGTTGTATGTTTTATGCTATGGTATCGACCAAACGTGGCATCTGTCGCGTGTTTAGTGTTTTTCTTGGAGGGGAACGCTATGTTGGGTAGTGACACACATGAATTTGACAACACCTATCCAGACATCTTAGACCAAGCAGCTAGGAGTAACCACCCATAGACCAACTGTGGGGGTTGCGCTTCTATTAATTATCTAATTTTTCCTTTTTTTTTCCGTTACTCGAAAGAGGAATGTACGCATGTGCATTTCTCGGTTCCTCTATGGGACGTGTGGGGCGTGAGTAATCAAGCCCCTACAGTGTGAGAGGAGATCTCCAGGTATGGCAATCAGTACGAGAGCCGTCGCTCTTCCAGAACGTGTTTCATTTGCACGTATTCCAGACATTCGGACCATGCCGGGCCTGATTCAAATTCAGCTCGACTCTTTTGAATGGTTTAAGAAAGAAGGTTTACACGAACTCTTTCAAGAAATATCACCAATTGAAGACTTTACCGGCAAGAATCTGAGTTTGGAATTTATCGTTCCACAAGAACCCTTTGGTAAGCCAAAGTATTCTGAGGATGAATGCCGTGACCGTGATGCTACCTTTGCTGCACCTCTCAATGTGAAAGCGCGTCTTGTCAATAAAGAGACGGGCGAAATCATTGAAAAGGATATCTTCATGGGCGACTTCCCTTTGATGACAAAGGAAGGAACCTTCATTATTAATGGTGCTGAACGCGTCGTCGTTAGTCAGTTGGTCCGCTCCCCTGGTGTCTACTTTACCGTGGATGAAGATGCCACAACAGGCAGAAAACTCTACGCCGCAAAGCTGATTCCTGGTCGTGGTGCGTGGCTTGAATTCGAGACCAGCAACAAAAACTTGCTCACCGTCAAGATTGATCGCAAGCGTAAGCTTCCGGTGACAACATTGTTACGCGCCATCGCTAGCCTTGCGAAGGATCAGTGGCATGCCGAGGACCTCGATCTTTCAACCGACCAGGGTTTGCTCGACGCGTTCAAGGATGTTGACGATGATCCCAATATCCGCTACATGCAGGCAACGCTTGACCGCGATCCTGTGAAGCGTGAGGAAGAGGCGCTGCTCGAACTCTATAAGAAGTTGCGTCCTGGCGATCCTGCTACTGTTGACAATGCGCGCTCATTAGTCAAAAACTTGTTCTTTAACCCACGTCGCTATGACCTGGGCAACGTTGGTCGCTATAAACTCGACCGCAAGCTTGACCTCTCGATTCCACAAAATCAGCGTATCCTGACGCAGGACGATCTGGTGAATATTATCCGTCGTTTGATCGCGCTCAACAATGGGCATGGCAAGAAGGATGACATTGACCACCTTGGCAACCGTCGCGTACGTTGTGTTGGCGAATTGATTCAGTCGCAATTCCGTGTTGGCCTGCTGCGTATGGAGCGTGTTGTCAAGGAACGTATGAGTATTCAGGAGCCTGGACAGGCTACTCCGAATGCGCTCATCAATATCCGTCCTGTCGTCGCCGCGATGAAAGAATTCTTCGGCGGAAGTCAGTTGTCACAGTTCATGGACCAAACCAATGCTCTAGCGGAAATTGGTCACAAGCGTCGTTTATCGGCACTTGGTCCTGGTGGTCTGTCGCGTGAGCGTGCAGGCTTTGATGTACGTGACGTTCACGAGTCGCACTATGGGCGTATCTGTCCAATTGAGACTCCTGAAGGTCCGAACATTGGTCTGATCGGCAACCTTGCGACCTACGGACAGATTAACCCATACGGTTTTATTGAGACGCCCTATCGTAGAGTTGTCAAGCGTCTCGCTACAAATGATCGTCGTCTGATTGGCCGCGAGTTCCGTGGCGTTGTCGGACGTGAGCGTGATGATGTTGTAACCGCGGATGGGGAAGTATTGATTAAGGGCCGTCAACGGGTGCGCATTGATGAGACACTCTTCAATCAGTTGTCAGAAGTGCTAGGTGAGACAGAGGTACGTATCCGCTCGTATGTTACCGACGAAGTGGATTACCGCACCGCCGATGATGAAGAGAATTTCTGGATTGCACAGGCCAACACCATTCTCACTGAAAACGATGAATTTGGTGAGGAGCGTGTGTTATGCCGCTATCAGGGTGAGTTTGCGCTAGAGAGTGCTGACAAGGTGGACTACATGGATGTATCGCCGCGCCAAACAGTGAGCGTCGCTACCGCCCTTATTCCATTCTTGGAGCATGACGACGTGAACCGCGCACTGATGGGTGCGAACATGCAACGTCAGGCAGTGCCTCTGCTCCGTCCACAGTCGCCAATTTGTGGCACTGGTATCGAGCGGCAGGTAGCAATTGACTCTGGTCAGGTTGCACTTGCTCGCGTTACTGGCGAGGTAGTATCGGCAACAGCCCGGCGCATTGAGATCATCGATGAGCATGGTGAAGTACATGGTCATCGCCTACGCAAGTTTGTACGCTCCAATGCTGGCACGTGTATCAATCAGCGTCCATTAGTACGCAAAGGTGATTTTGTCACTGTCGGACAGGTGATTGCTGATAACACATCGACTCAAAAGGGTGAGCTGGCATTAGGCCAGAATATCCTGGTGGCCTTTATGAGTTGGGAAGGCGGCAACTTCGAGGACGCCATCCTGATCAGTGAGAACATTGTGCGTGAAGACCTCTTTACCTCGATTCACATCGAAAAGTATGAGGTGGACGCACGTGACACCAAACTGGGACCAGAAGAGATTACGCGTGACATTCCAAACGTTGGTGAAGAGGGACTCAAAAACCTCGATGAGCGCGGCATCATCTATGTCGGTGCTGAGGTTGGGCCACAAGATATCCTAGTTGGCAAAATCACACCAAAAGGCGAGACCGAGCTAACAGCGGAAGAGAAATTGCTGCGTGCTATCTTCGGTGAAAAGGCGCGTGAGGTAAAGGATACCTCGCTGCGTGTACCACACGGTGAGCGTGGTAAGATTGTAGAAGTCAAGGTCTTCTCTCGTGATGCGGGCGACGAGCTACCTCCAGGCGTCAACCAACTTGTGCGTGTGAGCATTGCGCAAAAGCGTAAGATTGGTGCAGGCGACAAGATGGCAGGTCGTCACGGCAACAAGGGCGTTATCTCACGCGTGTTACCGATCGAGGACATGCCATTCCTGCCCGATGGAACACCCGTTGATATCATTCTTAACCCGTTGGGTGTACCGCACCGTATGAATATCGGTCAGATCATGGAGACGCATCTGGGCTGGGCAGCTAGTGTGCTTGGCTTCAAGATTGCTACTCCTGTCTTCGACGGAGCAACCGAAGAAGACATCGAAGAATTCTTGCGCAGAGCAAACCTGCCAGAAACTGGCAAGGTACAACTCTACGATGGACGGACTGGCGAACCATTCGATCATCCCGTGACCGTCGGCTACAACTACATGTTGAAACTGGCTCACCTGGTCGAAGACAAGGTACATGCACGTTCCACTGGTCCATACAGCTTAATCACACAGCAGCCACTGGGTGGTAAGGCGCAATTTGGTGGACAGCGCTTTGGTGAGATGGAAGTATGGGCGTTGGAAGCGTACGGCGCGGCAAACATTTTGCAAGAGATTTTGACCGTCAAGTCCGACGACGTAGTAGGCCGTGTGAAGACATACGAAGCCATCGTGAAGGGCGAAAACATCATGGAGCCAGGCGTTCCAGAGTCCTTCAAGGTGCTTGTCAAAGAATTACAGAGCTTGGGCATCAATGTTGAGGTCCTCAACGAAGATGAACAGAAGATACAGTTTGTTGAGGATGCCTCAAGCGACGTGATGCCCGAACTGGGTATCAATCTTTCCGGTTTTGAGGGAGACCAATAAATCTTAGTAACTGTGTAGCAATGTGTCACAACACGACACATTGCTGCACATCTGCTAAAAAACTGGCGCGATTTATCGCGCCTGTGGAGGTAGCATGCTCGAAGTAAATGATTTTAACGCTATCCGTATTAGCCTTGCCAGCCCTGAGCAAATTCGCGGATGGAGCTATGGTGAGGTCACGAAACCGGAGACGATTAACTACCGCACACTCAAGCCTGAGAAAGACGGTCTGTTCTGCGAACGCATTTTTGGACCGACGAAAGACTGGGAATGCTACTGCGGTAAATATAAAAGAGTTCGTTTTAAAGGTATTGTTTGTGATAAGTGCGGCGTCGAAGTCGCACGCTCAAAGGTGCGCCGCGAACGCATGGGCCATATCGAACTGGCATCCCCAGTAAGCCACATCTGGTACTTCAAGGGAACCCCTAGTCGTATTGGTCTCTTGCTGGACCTCTCGCCACGTAACCTGGAGCGTATTCTGTACTTTGCACTGTATGTCGTTACGCATATAGATGAAGAGGCACGCCAGCAAGAACTCATGCGCATCGACGAAGAGGTTGTTGGCCTCGATCAGGATCAGGACGGCAAGGTTGTCGAGTTTGTCGAGAGCTTGAAAACGCGTCGTGATAATGAGATTAGTGCTATTCAGAATCACATTGCAGAAGATCACCGCCGAATTGAGCAAGAGCGCGAGCAAGCACTAAGTGAGGCAGAAAGTGCTGAGAGTGAGACTCTTGCACAGGTGCGTGCTGATATAGGCAAGACGGCGGAAGAGGATATTGTGTTTGCCACGGGTGCCACGACACACACGATTGTGGAGCAGGGCAAGACGATTGCAGCAAAAGATATCGAAACGTTGTCCCGCCTCGCTGAGGTGACACGCAACGATATCGCAGAGCAAGCACGCACAGAGCTGCGTGAGGCACAATCAAGCAGCGAGAGTGATATCGAGCGTAAGAAACTTGAATATCAAGCTCAAATCGATAACGCTCAGACGCAAATCGAGAAAGAGCGCAAGGAAAATCACGTACGTTTAGAGCAACAGCGCCGCGATCTGGAAGGCATCAAGAAGCTGGACCTGCTGCAAGAGAATCGCTATCGCGAACTCAAAGACGCCTTTAGCGATGTCTTCCGTGCTGGTATGGGTGCCGAGGCTGTGCGCGAACTCATCGGCGATATCGACCTGGAAAAGCTCGCAAATGATATGCGCCGCGAGATCAACTCTACCGTTGGACAGCGACGGAAGAAGGCTACCAAGCGACTCAAGGTTGTTGAAGCCTTCCGCAAGTCAAACACCTCACCAGAGTGGATGATTATGACGGTGTTGCCAGTGCTTCCGCCCGATCTGCGCCCAATGGTGCAGCTCGACGGTGGTCGCTTCGCCACATCGGATCTGAATGATCTGTATCGCCGCGTTATCAACCGCAACAACCGTCTCAAACGTTTGTTAGAGTTGGGTGCGCCAGAAATCATCATTCGCAATGAGAAGCGTATGCTGCAAGAGGCATGTGATGCCTTGATCGACAATGGGCGTCGTGGACGTGCTGTTGCTGGTTCCGGCAATCACAAGCTCAAGAGCCTGTCTGACATGCTCAAGGGTAAGCAAGGCCGCTTCCGTCAAAACCTGCTTGGTAAGCGTGTTGACTACTCTGGTCGTTCCGTCATCGTGGTTGGTCCAGACCTGAAACTGCACCAGTGCGGTTTGCCAAAGCGTATGGCACTTGAGCTATTCAAGCCATTCGTGATGCGCAAACTGGTAGAGCAAAACTTTGCGCATAACATCAAGAGTGCTAAGCGCTTCGTTGAGCGCGTCAAGCCAGAGGTGTGGGATGTCCTTGAAGAGGTCATCAAAAACCACCCGGTCTTGCTGAACCGTGCTCCTACGTTGCACCGTTTGGGTATTCAGGCATTTGAAGCCGTCCTTGTTGAGGGTAGTGCCATTCAACTGCACCCATTAGTATGTTCGGCATTTAATGCTGACTTTGACGGCGACCAGATGGCCGTTCACGTGCCTCTTTCTGAAAAGGCACAAGACGAGGCACGCCGTTTCATGATGTCAACACGTAACCTGCTTTCACCACAAAGCGGTGAGCCGTCGATTGGTGCTAGCCAGGATATGGTGTTGGGCTGCTTCTACCTGACGCAGCAGCGCCCCGATAAGAAGGGCGAAGGCCGTGTCTTTACCGACACCCACGAGGCTATGCTTGCCTATCAATCAGGCATCATTGAATTGCAGGCACCGATTAAAGTACGTTTGAATGGCATAGATGTCTTTGATAATCCTCCGCCATCCAAGCCGAATGTGACGAGCAAACTGGTTGAGACAACTGTCGGACGTATCATCTTCAACGAGGCTCTTCCTGAGCGTCTGCGTTTCAAAAACTACGCAATGAAGAAGGAAAATCTTCGACAGGTGATCGCCGAGTGCTTTAAAGAGTACGGGCGAGTGAAAACGACTGAGTTAGCTGACGAGATTAAGCGTCTCGGCTTCACATTTGCAACAAAGGCTGGTGCCACCATTGCGATTAGCGATGTAAAGGTTCCAGCAGGCAAGCAAGATGAGCTGGCAAAGGCCGATGCGAAGATTGTCGAGCTCGAAGAGCAATATCACGATGGTCTGATTACGTCAAACGAGAAGTACCTGCAAACAATCGTCATCTGGAACGATGCGACTGAGAACGTCAGAAAGATGGTTGAGACCACACTCGATCCATATGGTTCAATCTACACCATCGCGAATTCGGGCGCAACGAAAGCAAAGTTCCAACAGATTCGTCAGTTGTCTGGTATGCGTGGACTGATGGCTAGCCCATCTGGTCGTATCATTGAAATTCCTATTCGTGGTAACTTCCGCGATGGCCTGAGCGTATTGGAGTACTTTATCAGTAGTCACGGTGCGCGTAAAGGTCTGGCCGACACCGCCCTGCGTACCGCAGAGTCGGGTTATCTCACCCGTCGTCTGATCGACGTGGCGCAGGACGCTATCGTCACGGAAGAAGACTGTGGTACAACTGACGGTATTCTCATTACCGAGGCCGACAGTAAGGACATGATGCAGTCCGACATTCGTGGTCGCTTGAATGGACGTGTGCTTGCAGAGGCAATTCCCGAACTGCCACATATCGAGGTCAACGAAGAGTTGACAGATGAGACCATTGATGAGATCATCGCCGCAGGTGTCAAAGCTGTACGCGTGCGCTCAGTCTTAATGTGTCAGGCACGACGTGGTATCTGCCGCAAGTGTTATGGACGTGATCTTGCAGCAAATGCGCTGGCTTCTATTGGTATGGCAGCTGGTATTGTTGCCGCTCAGTCAATTGGTGAGCCAGGAACACAGTTGACCATGCGTACCTTCCACTCTGGTGGTATTGCAGGAGCGCAGGGAGACATCACGCAGGGCTTGCCGCGTGTTGAAGAGCTGTTCGAGGCGCGTGTGCCTAAAGAAAAGGCGGAGATTTCGGAGATCGATGGTGTTGTCGAGATCGTGAAGGACGAAAATTCTAGTGCGCGTACTGTACGCGTTGTCTCGATTAACGTCTTCTTCGACGAGTATCCACTGCCTGAAGGTGCCAATAAACTGGTTGCTGATAAGGACAAGGTGCAGAAAGATCAGGTCATTGCGATGATGCCTGCTGAAGCAGGCAGCGAGCCGCAGCCTGTGATGGCACGTACCGAGGGTGAGATCGTCATCAATCCAGATGGCCTGTTAAGTATTCGCTTTGAGGAGCGTGAAGAGCGCTCGTATGTCATTCCAGTGGCGCGTAGCATATCGGTAGAGAATGGTCAGAAGATTCAGGCTGGTACAGCACTCACTTCTGGTCAGAGAGACCCACAGGATGTCTTGCGCATCCAGGGACGTGAAGCCGTTCACCTGTATCTGGTCAAAGAGGTACAGCGTGTCTATCGTAACACAGGTGTGTACATCAACGACAAACACATCGAAGTTATCATTCGTCAGATGCTGCGTCGTGTGAAGATTGATGACTCCGGCGATACCGAGATGTTGCCAAATGACCTGGTTGATCGTTTTGTATATGCAGATAACAATGCACACGTACTGGCCGAAGGCGGCGAACCTGCCAAGGCGCAAACGGTCTTGCTGGGTGTCACGAAGGCATCACTCAACACCGATAGCTTCCTCGCGGCGGCTTCCTTCCAGGAAACGACGCGTGTGTTGACGGAGGCAGCGATTGAGGGCCAGACAGATCACCTGGTTGGTCTGAAAGAGAATGTTATTATCGGTAAGCTCATTCCCGCCGGGTCTGGCATTGCACAGCGAGAACGTGATTTGATCGCGCGTCAGCAAGCAGCAGCGGCTCGTATCGCTTCTGCTACAACGGTCGTAAGCAGTAACATTCCAACCGCGATAGGCAGTAGTACCCTTGGCCTGACACTTGACAGCCAGGGCGAAGAGTGATACCATATGCAACTGCATAAGTATGATGTTAGGGCGCATTTTTATGCGCCCTTGCAGGATAGAAAACCTAAAGAAAGACAGGGAGGCTTGTTCCTTGCCGACAATTAATCAACTGGTCCGAAAGGGCCGTTCGCAAAAACAGAAGAAAGTAAAGGCCCCAGCGTTGTTGTATTCATACAATGCGCTGAAGAACCGTACCTCCCGTCTACGTGGATCGCCACAAAAGCGTGGTGTTTGCACTCAGGTACGTACTATGACGCCGAAGAAGCCAAATTCGGCTATGCGTAAGATTGCACGCGTTCGTTTGACCAACCAGATGGAGGTCACGGCGTACATTCCAGGCGAGGGTCATAATTTACAAGAGCATTCAGTGGTACTCATTCGCGGCGGGCGTGTAAAAGACCTGCCAAGTGTGCGTTATCATATCGTTCGTGGCACGTTAGACAGTGATGGTGTTTCAAAGCGCCGTCGTGGTCGCTCCAAATATGGGGCGAAGCGTCCAAAGCCCGGTCAGGCGGCAGCGCCAACCAAGGGCAGACGGTAGGGGCCAAATACTTTACGTCCTGTGCTATACGCAAGAATTGTAGAGATGTATAGTTCTTCTCTACCCGATACCACCTGAACGCCTTCAGGTCCGTCGGTTATCACACATCATCAAAGAGAAAAGCATTAAGTAGTTTCTCTTGATGAGAGTCAGGTGTCCTCCTAACAAGGATAGGTACCTGTGTGTAGGCGTCCGTAGGAGATTGCAAGGCATTGCCTTGCGATTGAATCGACGCCTTTTCTAGTGTCCTGACACAGTTTATGTGATAGCAGGGAGACCGCAAGGGTCTCCCCTACATGTAACGTACCTAATGTGTAGGGGAGACCCTTGCGGTCTCCCTAACGATACTTTTCCCGCTCATAGAAGGCAAGCGCTATGATGGAACGAGCAACGGCCAGAAGCAGAGCAGTAATAAAAGCAACTAGGGAACAGGCGCTATGCAGTCACGTAGAGGGGCAGAGGCCAATATACCCGCTAGTTGATGAGGAGAGAAAACTTGCCAAGACGTAGGAAAGTAGTGCATCGGCCCGATGTGCCAGATGCACGATACAAAAGCCGGAATGTGGCACGCTTTATGAACAAGCTGATGCTTGATGGCAAGCGTAGCCTGGCAGAGCGCATTATCTATGATGCCTTTGATGCCATTGAAGCGAGGCAGAAGCGATCACCATTGGATGTGTTCGAGCAGGCGTTGAAGAACACCACGCCAACCACTGAGGTGAAACCTCGTCGTGTTGGTGGCTCAACTTATCAGGTACCCGTGGAAATCCGTAGAGATCGTGGCAACACGTTGGCAATGCGCTGGCTCATTCGCTCTGCGCGTTCTCGTACTGGAAGATCAATGGCGGAGAAACTCGCCAGTGAGCTAATGGATGCTGCGGCGGGTCAGGGCGCAACCATTAAGAAACGTGAAGAGACCCATAGAATGGCGGAGTCAAACAAGGCCTTCGCTCATTATCGCTGGTAAAAAGATATCATGTCAAGAGAATTTCCACTCGAAAAAACGAGAAATATTGGTATCATCGCTCATATCGATGCTGGCAAAACAACTACCACAGAGCGTATTCTTTTCTATACCAAAAAGATTCACCGTATTGGTGAGGTCCATGAGGGCGCAGCCACAATGGACTGGATGCCTCAAGAGCAGGAGCGCGGTATTACTATCACGTCCGCTGCTACAACCTGTTTCTGGCAGGACACGCGCATCAACATCATCGATACGCCTGGACACGTTGACTTTACTGCTGAGGTGGAGCGTTCGCTGCGAGTACTCGATGGTGGTGTTGTTGTTTTCGACGCCGTTGCAGGTGTTGAGCCTCAATCTGAGACTGTCTGGCGTCAAGCAGACAAATACAACGTTCCACGTATGTGCTTCGTCAATAAGATGGACCGTACTGGGGCAGATTTCTGGCGTACCGTCGAGATGATCCGCGAACGCCTGGGCGCTGTTCCTGTGCCAATTCAGATTCCGATAGGTCGCGAGAGCAATTTCAAAGGCTTTATTGATCTGATCGAAGGCGAGGCAATTGTATTCACCGATGATTTGGGTACAAAGTCGGATCACACCCAAGTTCCAACTAGCATGGAAGCTGAGTACAAGCAGCATCGCGAGTTCCTTATTGAGCGTGTCGCTGAGACTGACGAAGAGTTAACACTCAAGTACCTCGAAGGCGAAGAGATTTCAAAGGAAGAGCTAATCGCTGCTCTACGTAAAGCAACCATTGCTAACATGTTGGTACCAGTTTTGTGCGGTACTGCACTCAAGAACAAGGGTGTACAGGCTATGCTTGACGCGGTAATCGCGTACTTGCCATCGCCACTTGACATTCCTGCTCCAGTGGGCGTGAACCCTGATACAGGTGAGACTATTGAGCGTGCAGTCGATGATAAAGCACCATTTAGTGCGTTGGTGTTTAAGATTGTTTCCGACCCATTCGTCGGGCGTCTTTCCTACCTACGTGTCTATTCAGGAATGCTTTCCAAAGGTTCTGCTACTGAAAATAGTACAAAGGGCAAGCAAGAGCGTATTGGACGCTTGCTGCGTATGCATGCCAATCACCGCGAAGACATCGACGAGATTCGCGCTGGCGACATCTGTGCCGCAGTGGGGTTGCGTAATACCTTCACTGGTGATACACTGTCTGATGCCCAGAACCCGATTGTGCTGGAGTCGATTACCTTCCCTCAGCCGGTGATTGAGATCGCCATTGAGCCGAAGACGAGAGCCGACCAGGACAAAATGGCACTTGCGTTAAATAAACTGGCGGAAGAGGACCCAACCTTCCAGCTTCACACCGACCTTGATAGTGGTCAGACCATTATTGCCGGTATGGGTGAACTTCACCTGGATGTTATCGTGGATCGTATGTTCCGCGAGTTCAAGGTCGAGGCAAATGTGGGCCGACCTCAGGTTGCCTATCGTGAAACCATTACAAAGCCAGCACAGGCACAAGGCAAGCACGTTCGTCAGACGGGCGGTCATGGGCAGTATGGTGATGTGTGGGTCAAGGTTGAGCCAAACGAGCGCGGCAAGGGCTTTGAGTTTGTCAATGCCATTGTTGGCGGCGTTGTGCCGAGAGAATACATCAAACCAGTCGAAAACGGCATTAGAGAGACATTGGAGAACGGCATCATCGCTGGTTTCCCAATGATCGACGTGAAAGCAACGCTTTATGATGGATCATATCATGACGTTGACTCAAACGAAATGGCCTTTAAGACCGCTGGTTCACTAGCAATCAAAGAGGCTACACGCAAAGCCGCCCCGGTTCTGCTTGAACCTGTGATGCTGGTGGAAGTGACCACCTCAGAGGAATTCTATGGGGATGTAATCGGCGATCTCAACCGACGCCGAGGAACTATCCTAGGCATGGAAAGCCGCGGCGTGCAGCATGTGGTGCGAGGACATGTACCCCTTTCCGAGATGTTCGGTTATGTAAATGACCTCCGTTCGATGACAAGCGGGCGTGCAAACTACTCGATGGAGTTTGACCACTACGATCCCGTGCCGAGAAATATTGCTGAAGAGATTTCTGCGAAGGCTTCTCGCTAAAATCGTATTGGGGAATGTCTTCCCCAAGCAATGCGGGTATTAGGGGCTTGATGTACGTCAGGTCTCTACTGCTTGTTCAACACAAAGCAAAATGTGTAATTTTTTGCGCTGTCTACCTAAGCTTGCTCAGTGCCGAATCAGGGAACAGGCCGCCTGAGCATCAGTATCTTTTGTTGTGCCTTTCACAATAGGTGAGGGGCGCATAAACATATATTAAAGAGGAATGAAATGGCAAAGAAGAAGTTTGAGCGGACGAAACCGCACGTGAACGTGGGCACGATTGGACATATCGACCACGGCAAAACGACCCTGACCGCCGCCATCACCAAGGTCTTGGCGACGTTTAGCAGCAGTA
>JAABUQ010002347.1_pt1 | contig 37673 bp, 36 predicted proteins | sample 5560001 | NCBI WGS metagenome assembly JAABUQ01 (sample SAMN10711888, study PRJNA513371) | rock metagenome | isolation source: Antarctica rocks | place: Antarctica: Victoria Land, Finger Mt nord | collected 2015-12-18 | reverse complement strand
GTAGGCGCGTGAAAATATCGGGCGCACAATGGAATCGAGAGAATGTACCGCAAGTCCTGAAACAGCGCACTGCCTACCTTAATGGGATACTTTCAGCTTAGGCTATTGCAAAACTGAGATGCTGCCCCTGGGAACCGCCTCAACCCAATCCACCGCCGTCCACAAGCCAGCCGCACTTGTGTGATATTTGCCCTCAGCAGAGAAAGTGTCAAAGCTGCTTTAATTTTGATGAGGTTAAGCTAGATGAAGTAGATAGCACCGGTAAAGAGTTGGTTGCTACTCTTAAATCCTTTGGCATTGGTGTTGACTACCAAGGAGCGGCTGTTGGTCCAGCTTTTATTCGAGTGAAGCTCAAACCCCATGCCGGAGTTAAAGTTAGCTCGATTCTGCGATTGTCTAATGATTTGCAGGTGCAGTTAGGGCTAGCTGATTCTCCCCTGATTACGCCACAGCCTGGCTATGTCAGTGTTGATTTGCCCCGTTTTGATCGGCAAGTTGCTAAGTTTGAGGATTACATTCAGCCTGAGACAATGTTACCAGATGCGCCCGTGCGAATTACGATTGGAGTGGATCTAGAGGGGCAGTTGGTAGAGGCTGATTTGTCCGATCCAAATACATGCCACTTTTTGGTTGGTGGCACGACTGGCAGTGGGAAAAGTGAGTTTTTGCGATCGCTTCTCCTTAGCTTACTTGTCCGCCATTCCCCTAATCAACTAAAACTCGCTTTGGTTGACCCTAAGCGTGTGACGTTTCCAGAATTTGAGCAGATGCCTTGGTTGTACTCACCAGTCGTCAAAGACAGCGATCGCGCCATTGAACTTATGCATAAGCTGGTGGCAGAGATGGAGAGGCGTTATCGGCTGTTTGAGGCATCTGGGTGCGCTGATTTGAGTGCTTATAACCAACGGGAGTCTCAGCTGTTACCACGCATTGTCTGTATTTTTGATGAATATGCAGACTTTATGGTAGAAAAAGAAACCAGCACGGCGCTAGAACAAAGCATCAAGCGATTGGGTGCAATGGCACGAGCCGCTGGGATTCATCTCATCATTGCCACTCAACGCCCCGAGGCTAAAGTAGTCACCCCCCTAATCCGTTCTAATTTACCTGGGCGGGTTGCCCTCCGTACCGCTAGTGAAGCTGATTCAACCATTGTGCTGGGGGGAAAACAAACAGCAGCAGCCTACCTTTTGGGGAAAGGAGATTTACTTTACCAAGTTGGTTCTCAGCTGCATCGATTGCAGAGCTTATTGGCGTCAACGATTCAACTGCCACAGGTGTTCTAGATGTACTGATAAGGTTTGTCACTATTTCGTTGGTGCTTCCTCTAGACATTTTGCCTGTAGGACAACCAACTTCTTTGTCTCGAAAACAGTACAACGCTTTATCAGCCTTAACAGGGCTGGTTTAGTTCCCTGCTTAAGTTTTGCCATAGCCTCTGTTGCTGGCTGATACTGTCTCATCCAGTTGTCAGCTATGTACTCAGGTTTAAATGCAGCGCGATCCAGAAGCCAGAAGTTTACGCCATATTTGTGAATAAAGCCTTTCACCTGGTTGAGATCCGGACTGTACTGAGCATTGATCAGGTCAAGGGCGCGTGGGCGAAACTGAGCGTAGTACCTTGTGTGGAAGGGCAGCGCATATTCTTTTCCAACTAAAATTGAGCGTTTGGCAAAGGTGGGTAAGTTATCTGTCTCACTTGTCAAGGAGGCGATGAGACTATCTTTCGGCTGCTGCTGGAAGAACTCATACAGTGCTGGCGCTCCACCCACTACATATTGAGTTTTGGGAAAGACTCTTAAAGAGCTTGGGTATAGTATAAGTGCTGTTAATACCACAGCTGAAGTAAAGAGCGCCAAAAACTGTCGCCCTGATTTACTGGGCTTAGTTCGTTGCTCTGACCAATGGAAAACCGCATCCAGCATCAGGGTTACTGCTATTCCACCTGCAATGGAAAATACCATTTGAAAGGTATGAAATGTATATCGGCTGGGGAAATGAAGCTTAAACGCCAGAGCATGCGCCACAAAGAACATGGCGACGGACGCTATCACAATCTGAAGCAGAATTATAACTGTACTCTTAACCCGCTTAGTTAGGGGAAATCGGGACTTGTAACGTAGTATAATTGGTAACAGCACTCCAATAAAAAGCTGTGGAGGACTGAGCAAGGCTAAAATCCCACTGTCCCTACCGAGGAGCCAAAAATCTACAGGATTAAGGTAAAAATATCTCACCCGTCCGCCTAACCAGTACTCTGGCATTGCCCTGGCAGCAGATGCCGTGATTGATGGACCAAACTCAGAGGATGCCAGCATGTAAGGCAAGATTGCCAGCAGGGCAACACTCACCCCCATGACGCAGAACACATAATCCTTCCGATCTTGGGAACGAAGCTGCCCACCCTTCCAGTCAATCAGGCGTAAAAGCAAAATCCCTGAGCTGATGAACGGAATTAGGGGATAAAACAGCGCTTGAAGTGCGATCGCTACTAAGCAAGGCAGCAATGAACGCTTCAGCAAATAGTACACAAACGCTAAAAACAGCGGATAAAAGAAAGCTCTCGGTGTTGCAGAGACAATGTCATCATGCATCGAGAGAGTCTGATTTAGCAGTAACGTGGCGATAAATCCGGCAATTGGCACTGGAAAGATTTGCATACAGACTGCAAAGCAGTAGCCTGTCGTAATTAGTCCCAGCGCGATTGGTAAAAGTTTACTTAACAGAACTGGAGTGATGCCTACACCAGCTATTAGGTGATATAAAGCAGCATATCCACTAGGTGTAACGGAGTGAAAATAATCAGCAATTAAGTCGTGTGGAAACAAAGCTGGGTCGAAGAACCGATGCATCCAAAACAGATACTCTCGCGCATCCTTGCCCACGACGTATTCACTACTTAAGGCTGACGGTAGTGCCATAATGCTATAACCAGCCGCAAAACTCAGGCTTAAAGTGAACCAGAAGGCCACAGAAAATCTAGAGTTACTGTTTTGGTGTTTTTCCGTGATCGGCGCGGTTGCAAATCTGCGCAGTTGTGTAATCCCCATGGCGTTTCCATGTCATGAATAAAATTTAGAATACAGAATTCAGACGTCACAACCTAAAATTTTTCTGAAAACACACTCACCCCGATTGGATAACCGGGGTTTTATGTCATGATCGCAAAGTAGACGAACTATCTGTTTTGTACTTATGGCCCTTCGATTAGGCGACACGGTGCCCAACTTCACTCAAGCCTCTACAGCAGGCGAAATCAATTTTTACGACTGGGCAGGCGACAGTTGGGTTGTGCTGTTCTCTCACCCCAAAGACTTCACCCCGGTTTGCACAACTGAACTGGGCGAAGTCGCCCGCATCAAGCCAGAATTTGACAAGCGTAACGTAAAAGTACTGGCTCTCAGCGTTGATGACGTCAACTCCCACAAAGGCTGGGTCGGTGATATTGAAGAAACCCAGGGCGTTGGCCTCAACTACCCCATCTTGGCAGACCCGGATAAAAAGGTTTCTGACCTTTACGACATGATCCACCCCAACGCCAACGATACTTTAACAGTTCGCTCTGTCTTCATCATTGACCCCAAAAAGAAACTGCGTCTGACGTTTACCTACCCTGCCAGCACTGGGCGCAACTTTGACGAAATCCTGCGGGTAATTGATTCGTTGCAACTAACTGATAACTACAGCGTGGCAACTCCAGCCAACTGGACAGAGGGAGATGACTGCGTGATTGTTCCCTCCATTAAAGACCCGGAAGAGCTGAAGCAGAAATTCCCCAAAGGCTACACCGAACTCAAGCCCTATCTACGGACAACCCCTCAACCGGACAAGTAAATAGAGAGACATCTAGACTGGATGACTGAAAACAGCTTGGCAGGTTGCCCACTAAAACCTGTCAGGCTGTTTTCTATGAATGTGTACACCAGCAACTGTCGTCAGCTAGGCTGATAGAAAGCGCTGCTATATATTCCACAATTTTGATAGGGAACATTTAGGTAGTCTCAGAATGGATATCAAAAACGGCTTTGTAGGCACCGTTGGTAACACGCCGCTGCTCCGGTTAAACAGCTTCAGTGAAGAGACTGGGTGCGAAATACTTGGTAAGGCAGAGTTCCTCAATCCGGGTGGTTCAGTTAAAGACCGGGCAGCGCTTTATATCATTCAAGATGCGGAAAAAAAAGGCTTGCTCAAACCAGGCGGTACGGTAGTGGAGGGAACAGCTGGCAATACTGGCATTGGTTTAGCCCATATTTGCAACGCCAAAGGCTACAAATGCCTGATTGTGATTCCTGATACTCAGTCGCAAGAGAAGATGGAAGCCTTAAGGACACTGGGCGCTGAAGTTCGTCCTGTTCCATCTGTGCCATACAAGGACCCAAATAACTACGTGAAGCTGTCCGGCAGACTGGCGCAGGAAATGGAGAATGCCATCTGGGCGAATCAGTTTGATAATTTGGCAAATCGGCAAGCCCATTACGAAACCACTGGTCCAGAATTTTGGGAACAGACCGACGGCAAGGTTGATGCTTGGGTAACGGCTACGGGGACTGGGGGAACATTGGCTGGTGTAGCAATGTATCTCAAAGAAAAAAATCCCGCGATCAAGACGGTTTTGGCCGACCCAATGGGTAGTGCACTCTACAGCTATATCAAGACCGGTGAAACTAAGTCAGAAGGCAGCTCGCTCACAGAAGGCATTGGTAATAGTCGCGTGACGGCAAATATGGAGGGCGCTCCCATTGATGATGCAATCCAGATTCATGACGCTGAGGCTGTGCGGGTGGTTTACAGACTACTCAAACAGGAAGGTTTGTTTGTGGGCGGCTCCACGGGAATTAATGTAGGAGCGGCGGTGGCATTAGCTAAGCAAATGGGGCCTGGTCATACAATTGTGACTATTCTCTGCGATAGCGGTGCTCGTTATCAGTCGCGGTTGTTTAATCGAGAATGGCTTGCAGCAAAGGGACTCTTGCCGGATTAAAAAGCTAAGGAATTAGTTCGCGCCTAAATTGTGTTGGGATCTTCTCCTAGAGCTTTCAAGTGGGCCGCCAGTCGCTCAGCTCTAGCTTGAGCTGCTTCTGCCCGTTGATGCTCCTGCTCAGCCCACTGTTGTGCCGCTTCTGCCCGTTGCTGTTCAAGTTCCGCTACTTCTTCAGGCAGCAAAACTAAATTCTTTTGACGATCATAGAACCGTAACCATTGATAAACTCCAGTTGACGGTTCGCGGCGGATGGTACCTGACCATGTCCCTAACCACAATCCTAAACTCTCACACCATAACCAACCGCGTTCGTTTGCCGCTAACGGCTGATACTGCTGCTTTGCATCTAAATGCCAGCCCTCTAATGATTGAGGATCGAACGGATCGTAAATATAGTAATCAGCTGTGTGAAACGTTCGTTCATAAAGCGCCTTTTTTACACCCTTGTCAACATGAGCGGTGCTAGACGACATTAACTCAACAATCACGTTAGGATATCGCCCTTCCTCCTCCCACGTCACCCAGCCCTTGTGATCGCGGCTACCGTCTACATCTAGAGCGACAAAGAAGTCTGGTCCTCGGAAGTCTCGGTTCATCGCCTGAACTCGGCTGTAGTAGACGAACATATTGCCGCCGGCAAAAAAGTCTGATCGCTGGGCTAGTGCTGTCAGCGCCGAGTCGATCAAGACGTTCATCGCAATCCGGTGGCGATTCGTTTCCAAAGGTTCTCCATCATCAAAAATTAAGTCAGTTGGCGGTGCGGGCGGTTCCCAACCCGTTCCTTGCAGCAGAACGTCCTGCTCAGTTTTGGTTTCAATAGACATAGCTTCACTAGGGGTAACGTGCCAATCAGCTTGTTTTATGTGGCTGAAACCAGTAATTGACGAACGTAAACTAACTTATCCGTTCAGTTTCACCAATCATATCACTTGCTTTATATAAACTAAATGGGTCTTATTTAATAAGCTAAGCTGTAGTTGGACTACTCATTTCCGAAAACTACTGAAGTTTTGGCAACAGAACCCAAGGCATCCCTCAAAAGTGTTTTAGTTTGCCAGAACCGCACCTGCCGTAAACAGGGAGCAGGCAAAGTGTTAGCAGCTTTTCAGACGCATCCAGTTCCAGATGTCACAGTGCTTGGCAGCAGTTGCCTCGGACAATGTGGTAGTGGACCAATGGTACTAGTAACGCCAGAGCAGGTTTGGTATAGCGGTGTTCAGCCGGGTGAGGTGCCTGCGGTTGTAGAACGACACCTGCGGGGCGGACGACCGATCTGTGCGATGCTTTATCCCCGGTTTCATCCGCTCAGTACTGAAGCGAATTAAACAATTGACTTGCAGGCATGAGAGTTACAATATGACGGTTGTATTCTGCGGCGGACGTTGATCGAGCGTTATACCCTGCCCGAAATGGGCGAACTATGGACGGAAACCTACAAACTTAAGACTTGGCTGCAAGTAGAGATTGCAGTTTGTGAGGCTCAGGCTGAATTAGGTTACATTCCAGAATCGGCGGTTGAAGAAATTAAGGCTCATGCCAATTTTGACCCTAAACGTGTCCTAGAAATTGAAGCTGAAGTCCGCCATGACATGATCGCCTTTCTCACGAATGTTAACGAGTATGTAGGTGATGCAGGACGCTATATTCATCTTGGATTAACCAGTTCGGATGTCCTGGATACTGCTTTGGCGCTTCAGCTGGTTGCAAGTCTGGATGTGTTGTTGGCTCGGCTAGAAGATTTGATGACAGCGATTCGTAACCAAGCTAAATTGCATCGTCATACCGTGATGATTGGTCGCTCTCATGGGATTCACGCCGAACCGATTACCTTTGGTTTTAAGCTGGCTGGATGGTTGGCAGAAGTGTTGCGGCACCGCGATCGCCTCACCCGTCTGCGTCAACAGATTGCCGTGGGCAAGATTTCAGGTGCTGTGGGAACTTATGCAAATATTGAACCGCGAGTAGAAGCGATCGCTTGCCAAAAATTAGGACTAGAACCGGATACCGCATCTACGCAGGTAATTTCGCGCGATCGCCATGCCGACTATGTACAACAACTGGCTCTACTAGGAGCTTCAATTGAGCGATTTGCGGTAGAAATTCGCAACCTGCAGCGGACGGATGTTCTAGAAGTAGAAGAATTCTTCTCTAAGGGCCAGAAAGGCTCTTCTGCCATGCCCCACAAGCGTAACCCCATACGTTCTGAGCGACTGACAGGGATGGCACGAATTCTACGGGGTCATGCTGTTGCCGCCCTAGAAAATGTCGCCCTGTGGCATGAACGGGATATTTCTCATAGCTCAGTTGAGCGAGTGATTCTGCCGGATGCTTGCACTTTAACTCATTTTATGACAGTAGAAATGGCTGAGTTAGTGCAACAGCTATTAGTCTATCCTCAGAACATGGTTGCGAATATGAATTGCTACGGAGGCGTCGTTTTCAGCCAGCGGGTGTTGCTAGCTCTAGTAGAAAAGGGAATGAACCGAGAGGAAGCTTATGCAACTGTACAATCTTGTGCCCATCAAGCCTGGAACCAACCAAAAGGCAACTTCCACGACTTGATTACCAAAGACGCACGTGTTAGCCAGCTATTGTCTCCAGCAGAAATTGAGGATTGCTTTGACCCACAGCACCATCTAAAGCATTTAGACCAGATTTACCAGCGCTTAGGCATCTAACCGCATTGCCCTATGGTTGAACTCCTAGCCGCACTTTCTGCTTCTGCGGCGGCAGGAATGAGAATCGCCCTGCCCCTCCTAATTATTGGCTTGCTGCAGGGTGACAACCTTTGGTCTGGCGTTCCACTCTTATCTAGTATTCCCCCACCAATCGTGCTGGGTTTCCTAGTCAGTTGGTCGTTGATTGAGCTGTTTGCCTCCAAAAATTTACTAGGTCAGCGCCTGCTGCAACTGGTTCAGTTATTCTTGAGTCCAATTGTGGGAGCTATTATGGGCATTGCTGTTGCCCAAATCACCAATCCTCCGATTTCGTTAATCTGGATAGTTGGTGTGGTAGGTGGATTATTCGCTCTGGTACTCCAATTAGTCCAAGGCAGTTGGTTCTATCGTTTGCGAGGTCTACCCCTGTGGATTGTTTTTGTCCAAGATGCTTTGTGCATTGCTCTGGTCGTCTTCGCCGTCGATGCGCCTCAGCTAGGAGGACTAATTGCTTTAATCCTGCTGTGGTTTGCAGTTCGTAGCTCCAACAAGTGGTATCGTTCGCATGAAAGGAGTCAGGGACTATAAAATTCCTACTAAGTGTAAGAGTCCGCGACCAGTAATCAGCTCTATCAACAAAGCAATAAAACCAAGCATAGCAAGACGACCGTTCCAGATTTCAGCTGCAGTTGTCATACCCCATTGCCAGCGCTCTTGCGGGTACATTTTGACCTTTTTCTTCATCTGGGTCACTTGAGACAGCTTGAGGCTGGGAGCTTTTAACGCGTCAACTACCAGATCTACCATCGCCCCAATGAAAACCGGGTCAGTGTTGAGAGCAGGCACACGGCGGAAGTTGTGAATGCCTGATTGCTCTGCTAGCTCTCGGTACTCAATGTCAATTTCTTGCAGCGTCTCAATATGTTCAGAGACAAAGCTGATGGGAACAACAAGTAAGTCTTCGACGCCTTGCGCGCCTAGCTTTTTGATCGCATCCTCAGTATAGGGTTGGAGCCATTCCACTGGTCCCACCCGGCTCTGGTAAGCCAATGTGTAAGAGTTAGGTCGGTTGAGGGTCTGCATAATCAGGGCAGCGCAATCCTCAATTTCTTGCTGGTAGGGATCGCCGGCTTCTTCAACGTAGCTGCGGGGAACGCCATGGGCACTGAAGAAGAGATGAACTTGGTCAGGATTGTAAGACTGGTCGAGTTCCTGAGCAATCAGCTGGGCCATAGACTGGAGGTAGCCGGGCTGTTTGTACCAGGAGGGAATTACAGTGTATTCAATCCGGTTAAGTGTTGGGTCTTCTAGCCAAAGTCTTTCGAGTAGCCGAAAGCTAGAACCGCTAGTGCTAATAGAAAATTGGGGATAGAGCGGCAGAATTACCAAGCGTTCAATGCGATCGCGCTTGATTTTGACAACCGCTTCTTCTGTAAAAGGATGCCAGTAGCGCATCCCCACATAAACGCGGACTTCTTGTCCTTCTTGCTGCAAATGTTCTTGGAGAGCTTGCGCTTGCGCTTCGGTGATGCGCCGCAAGGGAGAGCCACCCCCAATTTGCCGGTAGTTTTCTTGAGATGTCTTAGTTCGCCGTGTAGAAATTAACCAGGCTAGGGGTCTTTGCAACCAGGTAAAGGGTAGGCGAATAATTTCCGGATCGGAAAATAAGTTAAATAGAAAAGGAGCAACGTCCTCTATTTGATCCGGACCACCGAGATTGAGTAATAATACTCCAACACGACCCATAGCAATTACAATACCCCAATCTTTTCAGCTTTGTTACTGAGTTTAACAATATCTCTTTATTATAGGAAGCGAACCGCCAAGACACGGAGGACGCAGAGAAGAGACTAGGGGCGGTGCCTTGTGTCCGCCCGGGGATCAGATGATAGTTGTTTAGTTCTTAGCAGCAGACTGGGCAGCGATTTCATCGGTTTTCGCTGCCATAATGAAATCGTTACGATGCAGTCCGTTGATCGCGTGAGTCCACCAGGTTACCTTCACCTTGCCCCACTCTGTGAGTAATGCTGGGTGATGTCCCTGGTTTTCTGCCTCCTCACCGACTCGCTGTGTAAACGCGATCGCCTGCACAAAGTCTGGAAACCTATATATGCGCTCTAGACGAGATTCTCCATCCTCCTCCACAATTTTCCAGTCTGGAATCTGTGGCTTGAGTTCTGCAATCTCGTCCTCAGTCACGCGGGGCGCATCTTTGTGACAAGCAGTACATTTTTGCTGTGTCAGTGCCATTGGTTCCATCCTTAGTTATATGAACTAAAACAACAAAGTGAGACGCTGGCGAATCCTGGCAACCAAGAAGTTAAATTCTAGTATCCTTAGTTTAGTACCAAGAGCGCGAAAGCTCCCAATCCTAATAATCCCAGATAAATTAAGTTGTAGCAGTTGAACCAGAGTTTAGTATCTCATCAATTCTCTACAACATCCTCCAAGGGACTTATACCGACAACAAAGGTTATGACTAACCATAAAGTCCTGTTGCTGGCAGGGTAAAGCCGAGCAAATAAGAATTAGCAAGTTATACAACGCCTCACTTGGGGCTCGTGATCGGAGGCTCGTTGACCGCTGAAATAGCCATGTCTATCATCTGCTGCTGAGATACCTCCTTGCTGGCACCACCTCCTACTCCCAAGGTATATTCCAGTCCATCCTGCTGCCAGAAGACATATTTGTTAGTGCTATTGCCGTTGCCTCTGGTGAGGTAGAAACCACGAATGCCATTTCTCAAGTCTACTGGAGTGACATTGTCTCCTTTGGGAGGCCAGACTTTAGAACTATCTGGTGTAAAAACGCCAAGCCCTCCAACCGTACAAGAAGAAGGGTGATTGGAGGAAGAACAATTCGGTGTAACTGCCAGGTTAACTCCAAAAACCTTGTTATCAGACAAGATGTAGGGATAAAGCCTTACATTGGGAGGAGGAGAAGGGAGAGAGGAAGGCAAACGTATTTTCAATCCTTGTGGCAACTGGCTGCGAATGTCATCGATTAGAGGTCTAAAGACAGGTGCAGGCTCAGCGCCAGATTTAGACGGAGCGCTCAAACCAGTGCCAATGACTGTTAGGCTGACTAAGCAGATTAGGAACATCTTGTGCTTCATTCACTTTCTCCTCACAAACAATTGCTGAGAGTAGCGTAGCGAAGGTAACCTCACAATCCTCATGTCTAAAGTCATCTAGATTCATGACGGAAGTCATGCTCTGATGTCAGCAGAGTGTTGCATGATATTACCGGTGTCCCTGAAAACATCTCACTGACTTTAGTTCAATGGAACTGCTTGCGAACCACACTTTCTTTCTCCGTTGGACAGTGCAATGGGTGAAGTTGATCGTGTTGCTAGCAAGTCTGCTTTCTGGCTTGCTCAGTACTCATTTTCGAGATAACCCTGATTTGCTGCCCGTATTTATCGCCTTTAATCTGGCGTTTCTGTTACTCAGCTTTTTCTTTCCGGTTAATCGTCCGTTCTGGCAAAGACGTGCCTTCATTACCATGGAGATGGCTTTAATTGTCTCTGCTGCATGGCTGCGTCTGTGGTTTGACCTCCTGATGTATTTCTTTCTTGTCAAGAGTTGTTTTCTCCTGAGTCGCAGAGATGTTGTCTTGACACTTATTTTGACGGGTGTTGGTTATTTATCCGGCAACGCTTGGACGCTACCGCAGCGGATTGCACAAGAGGTTGAAAAGCTTCACTCTCGCCCCCCAGAAGCAGTCTATGACCCATGGGCTATGTTTCTCGTTAACCTGGTAGATTATCTAGGAGCCAGCCTTTTTGCCACGCTGTTTGGCTTGGTTTTGGTAGCAGAACGCAAAAGCCGACAGCGTGCAGAAACCCTAGCCAGAGAGGTAGAGACTCTGGCAACAACTCTAGAGCGTACCCGCATTGCCCGCGACATTCATGATTCTCTGGGGCACACTCTCACGACGCTCGATGTCCAGTTAGAACTTGCCCAGCAGTTGCACCAGCGTGACCCCGCTCAGTCCCTAAATGCTCTAGATACAGCTAAGCATCTAGCTTATCAGTGTCTTCAAGAGGTGCGTCGGGCAGTGCAGACGATGCGGCAGCCAGACTTTGACCTCGGTCAAGCCCTAAATGGACTCATGAAACAGTTACAACAAAATCAGTCTGGCAAAATCAGTGTAGCGCTAAATCTACCGCAATTGCCGTTGCAGACTAGCCACCAGCTTTACTGTATTGTACAAGAGGGAATCACCAATATCCAAAAACACGCCCGTGCTTCTCACGTTAGTTTGCGAGGTAGGTTTACTCTTGAGCATGTGACTCTAGAGCTAGCTGACAATGGCAACGGGTTCGAGCCGAATCAAGTGCATTCCGGCTTTGGGCTGCGGGGGATGCGAGAACGGGTACAGATGCTGGGTGGTCAGATCAAAATCGAGAGTGCCCTAGGTCAAGGTACCCATATTTCGGTAACTCTTCCACGATGATTCGACTATTGCTTGTGGATGATCAACCCCTTTTCCGGCAAGGGCTCGCATCTCTACTTTCTTTAGAAGATGATTTGGAAGTAGTGGGTCAGGCTAATGACGGTTACGAGGCGATCGCCCTGACTGAGAAACTCCAGCCCGATGTGATTCTGATGGATGTGCGGATGCCGGTTTGTGATGGGGTAGTTGCCACTCGTGAAATTCATCAACGCTATCCCTGGGTACGCATTCTGGTGCTAACAACCTTTGATGAAGATGAATACATCTGGCGGTCCTTGCAAGCTGGGGCTTTGGGTTATCTCCTGAAGAGCACTCCCTCTAAACACCTGGCAGCAGGAATCCACATGCTGTATCAGGGGTATAGCCAACTCGGACCAACAATCGCCCCTAAAGTGTTTGCCCAAACCAACTCTTCTGCACCCAAGCAAACAAACTACCGCTACCTGTTCAGTGAGCGTGAACTTGAAGTGTTGATGATGCTGGGTCAGGGAAAAAACAATCGAGAAATCGCTCAGACACTCCATCTAACTGAAGGAACGGTTAAAAATTATGTTAGCCAAATTCTTTGCCAGCTTGGAGTGCGCGATCGCACTCAGGCAGCACTCTGGGCACAGCAGCATCTGAATCTGCATCAATAGGCTAGCTGGGGCAAATATAGCAGAGGATAGTCAAGACTAAATCCGGTTCAACATAGTCAGCCCCTAGCGCGATCGCTAATTTATAAGAAACCAGCCTATGCTCTGGACGGTAGCCACTAGCTCCCCGGTGCCCAATTACAATCGTTGTCATAAAAAAATAACTAATCTACTCACCTAGTCCACAATCCGGTTTGTCAAAGCGCTTCGCGGCCTGTAAGCCTTGTGCGGCGAGCATTGTGAATTTCTGCACTGCGAGAGTGACAAAAAAGAGGAATTTCCATATCACAAGGGTAATCATAGAATATATTATTGATAACGCTGATAACACACGGCGTTTGTATGTTGTGTAAAAGCAAGCCTGTGGGGGGAGCGAGACATGGGAACTTTTGTAAGAGCAAAAAAAAATAGTGAAAGTAGCAACAATCAGCAAGCTGCTTCCTGCTCCGCCTCCAGCAGAGGTTTCAAGGCTTCGACTCCTGACAGAATGGCTGTAGACTCCTACGCTAATGAACCGCTGGTATTGTCTGAGCGTGACAGCGAGTTTTTCCTGTCAGTAATGGAGAATCCACCAGAGCCTTCAGAAGGCTTGCTCTCAGTCTTTGAATAGCTTTGCAGTTTAATACATAAGAGGTTAATGCCTTGTGGAGTGGATAATACTTCCTATAGATTCTATAGGGCGTAGTCTTATTGACATCCTCCACCACCAACCCCTACGGGTATAGAGGTGGATTCCTAAGAGTCACCTCTTAGGGTTTCCTGTCTCACAGACTCTTAACTAGGTCATAACTCATGTTACAAACCCCCGCCAGACCGTCTCCACAGGCAATTTAAAGTCCACCAAGTGCCCCCAGGCAGACCGAACTAATCAAATGATTGTTCCACCTATAACGCACAAAGTTTTACGCAGACCGCGATTCAAGTCTGCAACCCCATACTTTGTTTTCAAGGTTCAGTTAGCATTAGCCAGTCTCAAAATGAGACTACGTTTCTGCCCTCGGAGTCCGGTTGAGGATATCCTGCATGGGTCGTCACCCGTACTAATGCCATGCGTATATTGTATTACGTATTAATCAACGTAACCTGTTTTCAAGTCAGTAGTTAGTATAGTCAGATATTTTGCTATGACATATGTCACCCAGTGGCTCCTGTCTGCGATTCACCAACAACCATAAAACGAGGGTACTCCCGACGTTTTATGGTTGCAGCACTCTCGCGGTTGAAAGTTGGGAAAAAGCTGTTGAGGCACGACGATTGAGAATGTAATAGATATCTCTCAGCAGGTGGGAGTCTACGCTATCAGAGTAGATGCCTCAAACGAAAAAGCCAAAGGGTATTACAAGAAACACGGCTTTTTTGAATTGCAGGATACTCCTCTTTCACTTTTTCTTCCTCTAGAGACGATTAAAGAGGCAATTAAGCGTAAGCAAGATTAAAGCGGCACAACAAAATGAAACTATCAGAGCCCCGCTCAAGCCAGATGCAACATGGAGAAATTTAGGCAGACAAAATCACGGCGCTTGTTTGCTCGTTTCGTTCGTCCAATAGTCTGAGCAACTCTCGGAAGTCGTCTACCATTGCTTCAAACACTCCTACATTCCGCAGGTAAGCGAAGAGATTAATTGTATTTTTTACTCCCGATTACAATTGGGAGGGCACCTGTTAAGGCTACTGTATTGTTAGATGGAGGTCTACTCCGTGGAATCACTGACTCTAGAGGTAAAACAACGAATTCAGGAACTGCGACAACTGCTGCAACAAGCAAGCTATGCCTACTACGTTCTCGATCATCCAATTATGGAGGACGCAGTTTACGACCAGCTGTATCGGGAATTGCAACAACTGGAAACCCAGTATCCGGAACTAGTATCGCCCGATAGCCCCACCCGGCGCGTAGGGGAGAAACCGGCGTCCCAATTTCACTCAGTCCGACACAAAATTCCGCTGTACAGTCTGGAGAATGCTTTTAACATTGAGGAGTTGAAGGCTTGGCAGCAGCGTTGGCAGCGGGTAGCGCCAGACAAAGGTGCGACGAACTCAGTTGAGTATGTGTGCGAACTAAAAATTGATGGCTCGGCTTTAGCTCTGACGTACGAGAATGGCGTTTTAGTTAGGGGAGCAACTAGGGGTGATGGAATTATGGGGGAAGAAATTACCCAAAATGTGCGGACGATTCGCTCTATCCCGTTGCGATTGAATTTAGAAAATCCTCCTCCCCTGGTAGAAGTGCGCGGAGAGGCGTTTTTGCCGTTGGAGGTGTTTCAACAAATTAATCAGGAGCGTAAGCAAGCTGGTGAGACGCTGTTTGCCAATCCCCGCAATGCCGCCGCTGGCACACTGCGGCAACTAGACTCCCGGATTGTAGACCGACGGCGGTTAGACTTCTTTGCTTACACGCTGCACATTCCAGGTAGAGATGACACTAGTATCGCCAGTACCCAATGGGAGGCGCTGGAGTTGTTGAAACATACGGGGTTTCGGGTGAATCCTAATCGGAAACTCTGTAGCTTGTTGCAGGAGGTCGCAGCGTATTACGAGCACTGGGATACCGCGCGGCTGAATTTGCCCTACATGACGGATGGGGTAGTGGTGAAAATCAACTCTTTTGCCCTCCAAGAACAGCTTGGGTTTACTCAAAAGTTCCCCCGCTGGGCTGTGGCGCTCAAGTACGCAGCAGAAGAGGCCCCTACCCGCGTTGAGAACATCTCTATCAATGTAGGGCGGACAGGGGCGCTGACGCCGTTGGCACAGATGCGACCAGTACAGCTGGCTGGGACGACAGTTTCACGCGCCACGTTGCACAACAGCGATCGCGTGCAAGAGCTGGATATTCGCGTTGGTGATACAGTCATTGTACGTAAGGCTGGTGAGATTATCCCAGAAGTGCTGCGCGTCCTCCCAGAACTCCGTCCAGCTGATACTCAACCTTTCCAAATGCCCGTAAACTGCCCTGTATGTGGTCAGCCAGTCGTGCGCTCGCCGGGTGAGGCAGTAACGAGGTGCGTCAATGCTTCCTGTCCAGCTATCCTCAGAGGGGCGCTCCAGCACTGGGTCAGCCGTGATGCATTGGATATCAACGGCATGGGAGAAAAGTTGGTGCAACAGCTAGTTGATCGAGGAGTGGTGCATTCGGTTGCAGACCTGTACAATTTAACGGCTGAGCAGTTAGAGACTTTAGAGCGGATGGGCAAGAAGTTAGCTCAGAAATTGGTCGCTGCGATCGCTCAGTCCAAAACCCAACCCTGGTCACGGGTGCTGTATGGGCTAGGAATCCGTCACGTCGGCAGTGTGAATGCTCAAACCTTAGCTCAGCAGTTTCCTCTGGTGGAACAGCTGGCTGAGGCAGAACCGGGTGCGATCGCCGCTGTTTACGGCATTGGCGCTGAAATTGCTCAATCTGTACACCAGTGGTTCCACATTCCTGCTAACCAAACCTTAATTGACCGCCTCCGAGCATCTGGGTTGCAGCTTGCAGATTCAGCGGTGGAAATACCTTTCTCGCGTGAGCAACCGCTGAGTGGCAAAACATTCGTGATTACTGGTACACTGCCCACGCTGAAGCGGGATGAGGCGAAAGCCCTGATTCAAAACGCTGGTGGTAAGGTGACAGAGTCAGTAAGCAAAAAAACAGATTTTCTAGTTGTAGGAGAAGAAGCTGGTTCTAAGTTGGACAAAGCTCAACAGTTGCAGATTACATGTCTTTCGGAGGCTCAGCTGTTGGAATTGCTGGAAGATAATTAAACTCGTGCAAAATTTACGACTAATTTTGGTCAGGGGTACAACAACACTTCTCTTCGCACTCACTTTTGGCTGTTCAACCCTTGTACCACGAAATACTGTATTTCCTGCCAGTCCCCTATCTGTCTCGATAACTCCTATGCCAGCGATCACAGGGACGGGACAGATAACAAAAACCAACGTCAAGCTCATGCCGTTAGGGGACTCGATAACGGCAGGATATCCTAAGTCGAATGGTGGATATCGGATACCGTTGCGGCAATTACTGAGTACCAACGGATATAAATATCATTTTGTTGGCAGTCAAAACATTCATGATCCGGCAGGAGTAGATTTAAAACACGAGGGGCATGATGGTTGGAAAATTGCCCAGATTAATTCAATTATTAGCAGCTCGCTCAAGAGATATGAGCCAGACTTAATCTTGCTGATGATTGGAACTAATGACATGAATTCTGATGCTTTGAAAGCCAAATACTACATTGCAAGCGACTATAAAACGCTTCTCAACCACATTTTTTTGATTAAACCATCGGTAAAGGTGATTGTTTCCCCAATTATTTATAACCGAATAATTAGTGATGAGGATACAAACACTTTCAACAATGCCCTAAAATCTCTTGTCGCCTCCTTGGCTTCGCAGGGATACCATATTACTTTTGCTGCCAGTATGTCGGCACAAATACCAAAGGCAGGTTTGCCCGACGCCATTCATCCAAGCGATGCACTATATGCAAAGATGGCGCAGGTATGGATGTACTATATTCAAGCGATTAAGCTAATCTGCAAATAAGATTGCATATTTTTTGTGTAGGCAGGGAGTGGCGAGTGGGTCCCGACTCCCCACCTTTGAATTGTGATTTTTTGCGGCTATGGCTTAATGAGATATTGCTCTGACTGTCGGTATTGAGCGATGAGGCGCGCTCGCTTTACAGGGGGATAGAAAATTATTCCAGTCAATGGCAAACCTGTTCCTAATAAGGCTGCTAACACAAATGGATTCCAGATTCCCAGAATTAAAGGAAGGCTTGAACTCATTCCTAAACCCACTGTCAGTACTAGGGTAGCAACAACAGCTTTTCTACTGAAACCTTTGTTCGCCATGCCAGAGCCGATCATTCTAAGTAAATTAACTTCCAAAACCGGAGCTAAAGTCCCAACTGCAACTCCGCTCAACAAGCTCCATGTACTTCTAAACCAATCAGCTCTATACCCTCCAAAATAGACCATAGCTATAGGACCAGCAGTAATCAAAGCTCCAAGCAAAGCTCCAAACAAAAATCCACCCTTAACCCTAGCCCAACCTATAGGCTTATCATTTGTCGCAGCAGCAATTGTAGCCCCGCCAGAGGCTCCAGCTACAGCCCCAATTAGAGCCCAAGGAGCCATGAACCTAAAACTACCAACAATTGTCGGAATCAAGCCAGCTAAAAAGACAGAAACCACGCCTAGAAGAACGAGGGATAAATAAGGCAGTTTTTTATTTTCTGATAGCTTTGCTGTCTGAACATTAACTGCTAAAGAATGTGTTTCTGGAGAAGAGTTTGTACACAATAAAACCTTGCGGCTGTAGAGCTTGCTCGCCATCAGTTTGCTAGTATCAATAGTGACTTCACAATCAACACGATTACCTGAAAACTTAGATGGACTAAATTCTATCCAAGCGTGTGCTGCTGGCGTATGTGGTGGATCACTCGGATGGGGTGCTACTTCCCAAGTTCCTTCAAGTAGAGTGTTAGGAGCAGGATTGCTAACAGTGATAATTTGAGTTAGCTTTTCGCCTATTTTTGTAGCTTTTACGTTCAAACTGGAGGGGCTTAATTTAGCCTCTGGCTGCCGAATTACATCAATCGGCTTGAGTGCTTCTAAGGCAGCAACTGCCGATGGATAGCGGTTTTTGGGGTTGGGCTGCACCAGTTTTTCTAACCAATCAATCCAACGTAGACTGAGCTTGGAGACTAGAGACTTGAAATTAATCCGACCCTCTTCATCAATCAAGGTGTCAATTGTGGCTGATTTTGTCCGAGTCAGTAAGCAAATCAGCGTCGCACCCAAGCCATAGAGATCGGTTGCTTCAGTAAGCTGGCGGTTGTAGAGCTGTTCCGACGGCATGAAGCCAAGCGTACCTAGTGCTACGCTGCTCATTGCTACTTCCCCGCCTCCAATCCGAGCAAATCCAAAATCCACCAGGTAAACATTCAGTTGCTCGTCAACCAAAATATTTTCCGGTTTGATATCCCGATGGATAATGGGAGGAATCCGATTTTGCAGGTAGACTAAAATTTTTAGTGCTGAGACAGCGATTTGCTTGATTTCATTCGGCTCAAAGCTGCGCGGTACGGCTAAAGACTGGGCGTTTTTATATTCCTGCACCATGCAGAAACCATCTGGGGTTTCAAAAGAATTCAGATAATGAGGGATGCCAGAATGACTCAACCCTTGCAAGACTTGAATCTCGCGCTCATAAGCTTTGAAGCCTGACCAGGCAGAGCTAAATTTGGCAAACTGAAACTGTTTAATGACTACTGGCTGCTTTTGAGTATCTGCCGCCAGGTATGTTACTCGACCGCCAGTATAGTTGTGCCCTAGTTCTTGGATAACCTGGTAGCCTAGCTGGGAAAAGTCTGGGAAGTCACTCATAAAAAAAGTACGGTAGCGTGGAAACCCCGCGCCTTTGCACATGACCTTCAAGCGTTTGCCTGAAGCTCCGGCGCTTCAGCCAGGGGTGCTGACAGTTGTTAGCGTGGAGGCAGGTTGCGATCATTGTAGTGCGATTACGCTCTTTATAAAGGCTAAGCGTAATGCTATTAGCTTTGTAGTCTCTCCTTTTACTTAATGAACCGTCTATTTCCTGCCTTTTCCACCGCTACTAAACCCACTCTGCTGCACTGGGACATCAATTCCATCAGCAAGCCACTCAGATGGGTGGGAATCGCGCTCTCGATTTGGCTGCTACCCACAGTTGGGACAATGCGTCCTGCCCTAGGAGCTGAGCGAATTTATTTTTCTTATGGAGCCCTAGAAGATTCCGTTTCAATCGCTTCTTTAGCTAAATACGCAAAAACTGGCAAAATTGACGAAAATTTAGCTGACTACACTAAGCGTCTTAACCGGCGGCAGCTAACTCAGTTGCGGCGAGTTCTGCTGACGCGAGTTGATTTGAGTCCGATTGCAGTTTCGCAGTTTTTCTACTCACCCATCGGAGAAACCCTACTGGAACGACTCGGAGAATTAATTCAAACCCCAGCCCGTCTATCAGGTTTTTATAGCATTCGGGGGGCACTCATTTTGGCAGCGGCTGACTCGCAAGGCTTGACACTGTTGAATGTGATGCAAAAATTTCCGACTAGAGGCATTTGGCTTGATTTGGCGCGTATCCTCCAGACTACTGGAGCTTTGGAAAGACTAAATAATCAAACGAATCGGGCAGTTGCGCTCGTGTCCCAGCAGTCTGCAGCACAAGCCACTACTCAGCCGCCAGTAGATTTCTCCCGGTTGCCAGATATACAGCAACGAGGGCAATTTACCTGGAGCAAACAGGCGCTGACGCTCTATGACTCCCGGCACTCAAACAAGTTTCTTGCCGATATTTATCTTCCCCGACTCCTCAACGCTAGAGCTCCAGTCATCATCATCTCCTATGGTTTAGGTGAAGATCGCCATAGCTTTGAATATTTAGCCCAGCAGCTAGCTTCTTATGGATTTGCGGTTGGTGTACCAGAAAATGCGGGCAGCGATGCCAAACAAGTTCGAGCCCTATTGGCTGGTCATGCCAATCAGGTGGCAGAACCGAGCGAATTTATTAGCCGTGCCTTAAATGTCAAATTCTTGCTAGATGAACTCCAGCGCCGTTCTCAGTCTGATCCCGCATTCAAACTCAACCTGCAGCAAGTAGGGGTGATTGGTCAATCTTTAGGAGGGTATGCAGCGCTAGCTCTAGCAGGTGCTCCCCTTAACTTTAAGCAGCTGCAAAAGAACTGCAAGACCCTGGATAATACTTTGAATCTGTCGCTAATACTTCAATGTCGGGTACTTGAGTTACTGCCCATCCAGTATAATTTACGGGATCGACGGATTAAAGCTGCGATCGCTATTAATCCCATTGATAGCAGTGTCTTCGGACAAGCTAGTCTTAGCAAAATTCAGGTTCCAGTGATGATTGTCAGTGGTAGCGCCGACACCATCGCACCGGCATTATTGGAACAGATCCGGCCTTTCACCTGGTTGACCACTCCAGAAAAGTATCTTGCCGTAATTCAAGGTGGAACCCACTTTTCCACTATTGGGCAAGCAAAGGCGGGAAGCTCCTTCTTGGCAATTCCCTCCCAAGCCATAGGCCCAGATCCCACCATAGCTCGTCGTTATGTCAAGGCGTTGAGTTTGGCTTTCTTCCAAACTTATATTTTAGGCTCGTCACAATACCGTCCCTACCTGAGCGCCTCTTATGCTAAAGCTATTAGTCAAGCCCCTCTTGACCTCAGTATTGTGCAATTCTTGACAGAAAATCAACTAGCACAGGCGATTAATAGTTCTAATAAAACAGCAAAAAAATAGGGGTCAGGGGTCAGTGGAAGGTTTTTTGAATTTAAACAAGCCAACTGGTATGACTTCCCACGATTGTGTAGCGCGGGTGCGGCGTCTGATGCGCCTCAAGCGTGTGGGACATGGGGGAACTTTAGATCCGACTGCTACCGGTGTCTTACCAATCGCATTGGGTAAGGCAACTCGGCTGTTACAGTTTCTGCGGCAGGAAAAGGCTTACCAGGCAACAATTCAACTGGGTGTAAGTACCACAACGGATGACCTAGAAGGGGAAATCATCGCCTCTCAACCAATCATAGGGTTGAGTCTAGAGCAGGTTAAAACTACACTTGGGCTGTTTGAGGGAACTATTCAGCAGGTGCCGCCCAGCTACAGTGCGATTCAGGTACAGGGGAAACGTCTGTACAACTTAGCAAGGGCAGGTGAAAAAGTTGAAGTTCCAGTTCGGACTGTAGAGGTTTTCAAGATAGAAGTTTTGGACTGGCGACCGGGGGATTTTCCTGAATTGGACGTAGCGATCGCCTGTGGTTCGGGAACATATATTCGGGCGATCGCTCGTGACTTGGGAGCCTGCTTACAAACTGGCGGCACCCTTGCTGCCCTCACACGCACTGAGAGTAGCGGCTTCAGTTTGGCAGATAGCCTCGCTTTTGCCGAATTGGAACAACAGCTGCAAGCTGGGACTTTTCACCCCATCCCACCGACAGCAGCGTTGCAGCATTTACCATCTGTTTATCTACCAGCAACAGACGCTCAAAGATGGTGTCAAGGTCAGCGTCTGCCCTGGGATGGCTCAACTAGCTTATCCACTGATGCTTTGCGAGTTCACCATGAAGATGCACGTTTTTTGGGCATTGGTCATTTTGTCAACTCGACTGATGGGCAGCAACTGATTCCCCAAGTGGTGTTTGAACAGCTTTAGTAAGCCAATTTGCATTCAAGTTGCACAAAAAATTGATGCTGACAACCTTGATTTTCTGTTGCAGTCTATAGAATCATTATTGGAAAATTTACAGATGGAAAAGCTCTAATGCAGAAATATGACGCCAAAAGATTTGATTTTAATTAAACAGAGACTAACCCCATACCTATTTTTGTTGCCTGCGCTCTTAATCTTAGGGTTGACTGTCTTTTGGCCGGCTCTGCAAGCGTTTTACCTGAGCTTTACCCGCTACAGTTATGACCTCACCCAGACACCGCAATGGGTGGGTTTTGCGAACTTTCGCCGCCTATGGTCTGACCCTATTTTTTGGCAGACCCTGCGTAATACTGTTCTGTATCTCATTGGCGTCGTGCCGATCTTGGTGGTTGCTCCCTTGGGACTAGCGATTTTGGTAAATCAAAAACTGCGCGGTATTCAATGGTTTCGAGCGGCTTACTACACACCGGTGGTAATTTCAATGGTGGTTGCTGGGATTGCCTGGAAGTGGATTTATGCCGAAAACGGCTTACTAAATCAATCCCTTAAACAGCTAGGTGTCTTAAGCTCGGGTGGAATCCCCTGGCTGACTAGCCCCAGTTGGGCCATCTTCAGTGTTATGGCGGTGACAGTGTGGAAGGGATTGGGCTATTACATGGTCATATATCTAGCTGGGCTGCAATCCATTCCAGGGGACCTGTATGAAGCGGCGGCAATAGATGGCTCAGATGGCATCCGTAAGCATTGGGACGTTACTTTACCGTTGATGAAGCCCTATTTGGTGTTGGTAGCGGTAATTTCTGCTATTTCTGCCACGAAGATTTTTGAAGAAGTCTACATTATGACTCAAGGGGGACCTCGCAATAGTTCAAAGACGATTGTTTATTACCTTTATGAGCAAGCCTTCCAAAACTTGGAGATTAGCTACGCTTGTACAATTGGGCTGGTGCTGTTTTTGGCAATTCTGGGCTTGTCAATTTTGAATCTCAAGCTGACACAATTGCGAGGTCGTATTGGTTAAAGATGACCGAAGGGTGTGTTCGCCTCAAAAAAGGGTAGTGCGTCAATTAAGCGTGGGATAGATAGCAAAGTCCTGCCAAGTCCCACTTCTCTAGGGCACAACCCGCACGACCATCACATCAATATTTGGGATTGCTATAGAATAACTAAATCTGCTCACCCTAGAAGAGATGTTATCTAAATTACGAGTTCAGCACTATAAGAGCCTCTTTGATACCAAAGTTGATTTGGAACCACTGACTGTATTCATCGGACCTAATGGTTCTGGGAAGTCAAACATTTGTGAAGCTCTAGCTACACTGTCTAATTTTCTTCAACGGCTTGTAGATAGTGGTGATAATGCAGCAGTTGTTAAAAGTTTTTTTGCACATTCTTTACAGGCTATAAGCAGGAAACAACTGAGTATTGAATCTAAATTCTGGCATGGAAAACCAGATTATCTTTCCTTTGAGGTTAGTACTCTTTCTCAAACAGAAAGCAATCCTTTTGAAGATTTTAAGAACATTTCAGAGCTATCAATACATTTTAATTATTCTCAACAAACTGTTTCTCTAAAATCTGAAGAATTTGGTAGCATTACAAATAATATTACAACTCCTCTAAGAAGTTTTTTGATTGGTTTCAAATACATAGATTCTTCAGTTGCAAATGCTTTAAAAAAAGTTAGTATTTACGATTTTTCCCCATTTGATTTATCTAATAACGCCCCATCAACTGGCAGCATGGAAAGAACAGGACAGGGAATTGCTTATGCGCTAGTTGATATCTTGCACTCTAATCGTAAAAGCTTTGATGAATTAGAGGAGCGTTTAACACTTCTTGTTCCTAACATACAAAGAATTTCATTGCCTCGTGGAAACAATCAAAATTTTTTACTAGAATTGGTTGACAAATATTCAAAACACCACATACCTGCCTCGGATATATCAGATGGGACACTTAGAATCCTAGCTTTTTTAACTGCACTTTATCAAGAAGATACTCCAAGTATCATTTGTTTTGAGGAAATAGAAAATGGAGTTCATCCATGGCTGTTGCACAAAATGATGGAGTTATTGAAAATTGTATCGACAGAAGGAATTACTGGTAATCCTGTTCAGGTTTTAGTTACAACTCATTCCCCTGTACTGCTAAATTATGTTGAACCCCATCAAGTTCGTGCTGTTGAGTTAGATAACGAAGGTAAAACTCAAGTTCATACCTTACCTACGGATTCTGCGCGCTTCAAAAAAGCATTGGAAGCTTACGATGGGGCGTTGGGTGAGCTTTGGTTTACGGATGTGTTTGGAGGCAATCCGGTATGAATCGCCCGATTCGTATTGGGTTAATTTCTGAAGGGGAAGCAGAACTGGGAGCAAGTATTCCTTACATCAAACCAGAAGATGGTGGGAAGGTTATTGAAAGAAACAAAGAAGGAGCACTCCATACGTTAATTAGGCGAGAGTTTGAAGATGCTGGATTACCCGACTGTGATTTTGTGCAGAGACACCCGTTAAGCACTGAAAGTCGGTATCTGAAACGAAGAACTGGGCATTCAGTCTTAGATCGAAAATATTTGGCACAGGTGGTTATCTCTTGGAAACCAGAGGAAGTCGATATGATTCTTATTGTGGTTGACGCAGATAATCATCTATCTCAAAGGCAGCGTGACTTAGAGCGTGCTTTAGACGAAATTCGCAATAATCACTTAGACATCAACGATCAACCAATCAACGACCGTAGCGCAGGAAGTTTAGCTATTAGAAATTTCGACACATGGTTATTGGCTGACACTCAGGCTGTCTCAAGAATTTTAGGTATAGAGCTTGAACGACTTGAAGATTTAGAGAACTTGAGCAACACAAAAGACATTTTAGAGAAAATAATTGCAGAATCAACATATCTCTCGGAAAAAAGTAGCAATTCACGCCCGCTTCAGATTCGATGGGACTTAGCTTTTGAGGTTGATTTAGAAACTATCAAGCATTGTTGTGTGATTGGGTATGCTACTTTTGCACAAAATTTAACGACGACTGCAAAAGTAGTTATAGACAGGATTACAGATTTATAAGCTGTGTTGCAAAAACAGGAGAGATGGTAGGGATTGGAACCAATTGCTGACGAAGAAATAAGGCTTTTATCGCTCTTCTGTCACTCTGATAAGAATATAATTAGTGGTAAGTGCTGAAACTATCGCTCCGCCTTCTGAACTTCAGGACGGGTTGAACGAGATGGGGGGCTAGAAGTGCGCTCAACCTGCAAACCTTGATCAAATCCAGGCACAGCATCTAAGCGGACAAAATTCAGGGCAGTGGCGAGCAAAACGTGTTGCAGATGAGTTTTCGCGTTTCCCAATGTATCGGGAACGTCGAAGAGCAGAACGCCTGACCCCTTAAGAGATAGCGCTTTCGACTCCAGCACGCTGATTATAGAGTTCTCGGAACTAAGAAATGTTTCACCAACAGTGTCTTCGCTACTTTTGGGCCTTTACCGCTGGATGGTTGGCAGTCTGAGGACATTAGGGAGATGTATAGACGATCGCACTCTCGGATTTTCACAGTGCCACTAGTTCGGTCACTTGTTAAAGATGACTGAAGGGTGTGTTCGCCTCAAGAAAGTTAGGAAAACTCCCCGGAGTCAATTCGGTTTGCCTCACTGACGATTGCACACTGCTTTGACATCATTGAGTTGTGGGAACTAAAAACTTAATCCCATTGAACAAAGTTCTTTTTAAGCATTTAGTCACTACAAAGCGTAGGCAACTGGAATTATGGCACTAATTCGTTGGCAACCCTTTCAAGAAATTGAAACCTTGCGTCGTCAAATGGATCAAATGTTTGATGAACTTGCGGGAAGTGAACGTCAGTCTAAAATAAGCTGGAAACCAGCGATTGAATTGCAAGACATTGAGGACAACTTGGTTCTACGAGCTGAAATTCCTGGTGTAGACGGGAAGGACATCGAAGTTCATGTCACTCGGGAAGCCGTTGCCATTAGTGGTAACCATCAATTTGAGAAGAAGGCCGAAGAGAAAGGCTTCTTCCGCTCCGAATTTCGCTACGGTAATTTCCAGCGTGTGATTCCCCTACCAGTGCCGATTCAAAACGATAAGGCTCATGCTGACTTCAAGAACGGCATCCTGACACTGACGCTGCCCAAGGTGATGGAAGCTCGTCGCACAGTCGTCAAACTTAACCTGGTAGATCATACCAGTGCTGCTTCAGAATTGAACGGTCAGGCACCTTCTGAAGCTAGTAACGCTGCAATGAATTAACAATACAGTCCGAGCAAAACACAAGTTGATTAACGCTTGAAATTTAAGTGGAGTTAAAGGTAACGATTATGGCATTAGCTCGTTGGCAACCATTCCGAGAAATTGAAAGCCTGCACTCGACTTTGAACCGCCTGTTTAATAGCCCGACACCAACTAGTCAAGACGGTTTCAATGGCGGTATTGCCTTTATGCCCGCTGTCGAACTGAACGAGACTCCCGATGCGATTCACTTGAAACTGGAAGTCCCTGGTTTAGAAGCAAAAGACCTCGACGTGCAGGTTACAAAAGAAGCGGTTTTTATTCAGGGTGATCGCAAGTCTGAATCCAAGACTGAAGAAAACGGCGTCACTCGTTCCGAGTTTCGTTACGGGTCTTTCCGCCGAGTGATTCCCTTACCGGCTCGGGTTCAAAATGAGAAAGTCGAAACCGAATTCAATAATGGCGTCCTCACTCTGAATCTGCCTAAAACTGAAGAAGAGAAGAACCGAGTTGTCAAAGTTAATCTGGGCTAAGGCTATTTCACCGCTGAACAAGGCTGAATAGAATTAAGTGGGAGCAGTTCTAGGAATTTTCTAGGACTGCTATGTATTTTTTTTGCAACTTCAGCAAATGAAAGTCTACTATCAAACTAGGAGACTACCTGTTAGAACTCAGCCGATGGAAGTGAATGATACTGATAAGGCCGCCGTTCGCTCTGTCATTTCTGGTCAACTTGAGGCGTTTGAAAAGGACAATGCCATCGGTGCTTTCTCTTTTGCCAGCCAAGAGATTCAAGCGCTCTTTGGCACTCCAGCAAACTTTATGAGGATGGTTAGAACCACTTACCGACCAGTCTACCGTCCTCGCTCTGTAATGTTTGAGGATATCACTACTATTGAGGGATTCCCTACTCAAAAGGTGCTGCTGCTGAACGAGGATGCGAGACTGGTGAGGGCGCTATATTTGATGCAAAAGCAGCCGGACGGTACTTGGAGAATTGCTGGGTGTTACCTGGTGCCAGTAGAAGGGGAAACCATTTGAACCCGCGTTCGCGCCGGTCGGGTTGCCCCAGTCGCCCTAGTTGAAAAACTTGACAAACTTTTTGGTGGCTTAACGCAGGGAAAGCGGTGGGCGATCGCCCGAAACGCCCTTAAGTCTATAGTTTTCTGCCAACAACTGCTCAGCTTTGTTTTTGGCATCATCTTGATAGCGCCAAAATATGGTTCAGGCTAGAGCGTGAAACCTGGAGCAGAAATGAATACCCCATCAACAGAAGACGCTACGCTGACAATTGGCCCGAAATAGCGCTCTCAGCGACTGAGAGCGCGCCAGAGCATGGCGACTGCGCTAAGGCGACCAGGGTGCCTCACCGGCGCGAACGCTTCAGCTATTCTCAGATGCCTTTTTAATAATCAAGTCTTGCAACAGTCTTGCACTCATCAGCGCATGCGTCGCCTTCATAGCTACTCCCGCCTCTGCTAGTATAAAAGTCTTTGCCTTTCCACTTCTCAGAAAAGCTATTGTAACTTGTTTGAGCATCTTTAAAGATCTCAGAAGCTTGTTTTTTGTTTAATGGTTCACCATTATTCTTGCAAATTGCGATGACTAGACGACCAATCATATATGTCTGCACGCCAGCCGTGGTTGCACCCAGGGCAACGAGCCCTGCCGCTGCCCAAACGCTGCCTGTTCCCCATGCAAGTAGCTTAGCGCCTTCGACGAATACCTCACGACCGATAAGATTCAGCACACCGACAATACTGAATGACTCCATGACAATATGAAGGTCGATCTGAATCTCAAAGATACTAGCAATGTCGCTTATCATTACGGTATTTTCTGCAATAAGCGCTACTGAGGTTGCGGGGACTGGTATTGCACCCGTTGCTGAGGCTGCTAGTACACATTGAGCCAGCTTTTTTTCTGCCCTATCCATAAGAGTTAGCTCTTGAGCCATAGTGACATTTCCTCACTATCAATTTGTTGCAAATCAAAAACAAGCCTTTCCAAACTCCTGGCCTATTCATTAATTAGGAGGAGACGGTCATTGACTATCAATGGAATAGTAACGTAAGCTAAGGCCACAATGTTGATATTGGATACGTTTGTGCGTCTAACTAACTTTGCTTACTTTGAACATAACTAGGCAAAGTTAGACATCGTTTCTACGAAAGAATCAGGGTTAGCTCTATATCAGAATAGATTAATTCCGTTCGTTTTTAAGCAAAGTTTGGCAAGCGCTTACATAATGATGACAATACTTGTCGCACCCTTTCTACTGATACTTGAGTTTTCCCTGACCATCATACTCTAGTTCATGCTTTACTCCGCCTAAGCCTAAATCGTATAGGCAACGCTGATAGTTTTTCAGTCCCATATCGAAGGGATTTACGCCATTAAGTCTTGCCCAATCAGCAACACGCCTTTGGTTTTCGATCTCCGGCCCTACTAACAACTTGATAATGTCAAACATACTGAGATTAGATTTTTACTTTTAGACTCTTTGAATCTGAGCGCTGATGACAGTGTCTTAATGGTCAGAAGCTCATCAAGACACTGCCGTTTTCTGTGCAGATTTATTGCTAGCCCCAACGACTGTTTTTGACCACATCCTGCCGCTTACCTTGACAGGTATATTGGCGAGAAAATATTAATTACAGCTTATTCAAAAATCTTCTTCAAGCCATAAGCAGCCAGTCCAACTACTGCGCCAGCAGCTATAACCGGAGCTGCGCCAATAGCAACAGCCGTTCCTCCTACTGCTAAACCCATACCTCCAATTACTTCGGCGGCAACTACACCCGCTGCTGCACCCGCTGCTGTGTATCCTGCGGCTTCCGCAGCTTTATCAAAATTATCTTTGTCGTGTTTTTGCGTCATGGCCTCTTTTCCTTGATTAGGGCGACCCCTTTATACTGGCTTCTGTAATTGCAGATTTGGTTTAGGTTCGATGAAGATCTACATGAAGAGTTTGTGTTCACTTACTTATTCAGACACGCCTTTTGTATGAAATTGTCTTCGCAATCTGAGAGTTGTCTGTGAGAATCGCCGTCAGGCTCAACATCAGCACTTATTAACTAGAGTGATCGCCACCAGCAGAAAGCTTCTTGCACGGTAAAGAACAGTAGAGTAAAGCCTTATAGTATGGTCAGTCAGTGCTAGATGTCCTTACATGGCGGGAGGTCGCCTGTCCTCAATCTCTTGGAGCTTTTCGCGGAACGCTTCTTCCATAATCTTGATGCTCTCCTCATCCAAGGGCGGGGGATATTGTTTGGCATTAGGATTGCGTCGCTTAACGAACAATTCATGTATGGCTTCTTCATCATCCCGGTGAGCTACGATGTACGCTCTCAACTCAGAGAATGACATTTGATCAAAGTTCGGTTTCATTGATAAACTCCCAGTTTCCATTACGTCTCATAGCTATCTGGATGTTAATTCCAGCTAGGATGAACACTTCACCTGTGCCCTCGTCAAACCGAAATAAAACAATATCCCGATAATAATTAGAGAGCATTTGGCAGACGCGCACACAAGACAAGCCTTGTTCTACTGTCGGCAGCAAAAACGTCTTTTCTCCATGGTGAACCTCAAATGGTGAGTTGGGATCGTTCTTTTAACTAAGATTCAGTCGGATCTTCATGCAGACTGGCAGGGGGTAGCCCTTTAAGTCAGCAGTTGCTTGAGCGTTTTTCCTCTCAAGCTTTATTATACACGTGCGATGTAGAGATTTTCATAGAATACGTGCGATTATGATACTCAAAGTTCACATCAACATGTCACAGCAGAAAGCCCTCCAGCAGGAACCTAGAGGGCTTAAGGATTTAGAAGAATAGGATTAAACTTTGAATTGAGGTCTTAGGTCATGGATCTTTCCGATGTAGACGTCAGCAGTTAAGCTGATAGACCTACGTGTCCACGTCCTATTTTTTCCATATACTCAGAGACACTAGTACAGCCAGCGGCTCTAGCGGCTCTAACAACACCCTGCCAGCCAGACTCAGTAACGGTCAGTGTGCGCTTCTTTTTGGGCTCCCCGTAAATCTCCTCACCACTGGGTCTACCCGAGTGGATCAGGTTGTCCAGTGAGTTCGGATTCTTTCCAGGTGCGTATTCTGACTTTCTCTCAGCCTTTTTAGCCATAGTATGTGCAAATATTCACTTCTCCAATATACCCACTTCTATCCGTGCTTAATAGCTGTGACAGTTTGAGTGACACTTATATCGTAATCTTACACGTACTATATTGAAATTCCATTAAAGTACGTATAGTATAGATAATAAGGCAAGGGAAACGAGAACACTCTGGGGTAAAGCACAGAACGCGCCGCTGCACATGGGTTAGTGAGAACTCCAAAGGCACCGGGAACGACAGTATACGATGGTTCTTCGTTACTAATAAATTAGACTAATTGTCCCCTATTGGCTGTACTGAACTCCCCTCCATCATTAGGATGACCGTCCGTTCTGGGGCTCTGGTACGATGAACTACACCTTTGGGTATGGTAAAGCCTTGGTGAGGTTCTAGAGTTATTGTCTTATCTTCAAGGTCAATCAGAAACTTACCTTGAAGGACAAAAAAGAACTCATCTTCCACATCGTGTTTGTGCCAGTGAAACTCTCCTTGCATAACACCAAGTCGAACCACGCAGTCATTCACCTGACAAAGGGTCTGGTTGTACCATTGCTCCTTGCACGCAGCAGCAAGGCTTGGCACGTCGATTAGCTCCAAGAAACCGAGCTTGGTATCTAAATTGATGGAGTAATTGAATTGTTTTTCCATGGTCAATCTCCTTATTGAAATAGAGGTGGCTCCGTGAAATAAGACAAAATACGGTCAGAACGCTGGTTTTTAGTCGTATAACATAGCTGACACGACAGGGAGAGTATCTATTATCTATTAAATGTGATCACTCTAGGAGATAAGCGCTAGTTCGAGGTCAATCGCAGCGATCACTACATACTACTGATTCTTACCTAGACAATCTGATACAAGTCAAATGTCTAAATGAGTAAGTATTCACCAACTCTTCATGCATTTTTTCAACATCTCTAAACCGAATCTGCAATTACAGAGGCCAGTATAAAGAAGCGATATACCAGACCGAATGCTTCGCGGCGTGCTAGCCCCTAAATTCTATTTATGGGGGTAAGCCGCAGGGGAATTTATTCCCCGTCAAACTTCCTTAGCTAAATGCACAACTTGACGGTTTAGCCGTAAAGTATTAAAATATACTAAATAGTTTAATGGATAAGACAAGGAGGTGATTTAGAGTGGCGCATAGGACAAGCCCTAGCTTTGTAACAGAAGTGCCATTGGTAACAAATTCTCAGGATTTGGCAGTACTTACTGCAAGGCTTGAAGCAGGAAGGCAACTTTACAATGCCACTCTGTCTGAAGCTAAAAAGCGCCTATCTAACTTGCGTCAATCGGATCTATATACCAAGGCTAAAACTGTCCCTAAGCTCCAGAAAAAAGCTCGTGGCGAGGCGTTCCAAAAAGCGAAGACTGCCTGTTGTTACAGTGACTACGACCTACAATCGTTTGCTAACCAAACAGCTATTGCCAGTATTTGGATTAAAGAACATCTTGATACCCACACTATCCAGAAAATCGGTACTAGGGCATTCAAGGCAACCGAGAGGATGCTGTTTGGTAATGCCAAAAAGGTTCGGTTCAAGGGTAAAGGTCAGTTTGCTTCGGTTGAAGGTAAGACAAACAAGCAAGGCATTCGTTGGACGGGACAAGGTGTGGAGTGGCTAGGATTAAAATTAGCTGCTATCATCACCGATGACCCAGTTATCCAGCACGGATTATCTGCCAAGGTTAAATATGTTCGACTGGTGCGTCGCATCCTGAATCAAAAGACCTATTGGTTTGCTCAGTTGGTCTGCGAGGGTACTGCTTATCAAAAACTACAGAACTTGGTAGGTGTCGGGCTTGTAGGCATTGATTTAGGCGTCTCCACTGTTGCCATAGTCGGTGATGAAGAGACAATTTGGACTCCCTTTGCCGAAGAGTTAACTAGTAACCAAAAACAGATTAGGCGGATTCAGAGAAAGATGGACCGCCAACGTCGTGCCAGTAATCCAGATCACTTTAATCCCAACGGCACTGTCAAAAAGGGCAAGAAGAAATGGAAGAAGTCCAATCAGTACAAACTAACTTCTAGTAAGAGGCGAGAACTAGAACGCAAACAAGCTGCTCACCGTAAGTCTTTGCATGGAAATCTTGTTAACCGGACGCTGAAGTTAGGCAAAAACATCCTGGCTGAAAAGGTTTCGGTCAAAGGCTGGCAGAAACTTTTTGGTAAATCAATTGGGTTTAAAGCACCCGCAAGTTTCCAATCTGAGCTGAAACGCAAAGCTGAGAACGCTAGCGGTTCTGTTCTACTGTTTTCGACTCGGAAAACTGCATTGTCTCAAACGCGTCTGTGTGGTCATAAGCAGAAGAAGCCACTTTCGCAACGAGTGCATAACTGCCTGGAATGTGGTCTAAAGATGCAGCGAGACATTTTGTCTGCCTATCTGAGTCGATATGTCGATCCAACTACAGAACTGCTGTCAATCGAGTTAGCTAGAAATGGCTGGCTGGGGATGGAACAATCCTTGTTGGAGGGTTGGCAGCGTGGATCACTTCAATCTGCGAGAACTAAGGCTAGTCCAAAGTCACCCAGCAATGGGTCAGAGCGGATCTCCAGTAATCTAATAGGAGCCAGAGAGTCGGAACGTGAGAGCGTAAACGAAATCTGTACCACCGAGTTAGAACCCCCTTGTCTTCAGACATGGGGTTAGTTCAGTATCAATTCCTCAGTTCTTACGTTTGACTGCTGCCGAAATTGCTAGAAAATTCTACAACTATCACGCTGCGAGTAATCTCAAATGAACAAAAGTACTAACAACCCGATCATTGCCCTGGCTGCATTATCTTTTCTACTTACCGTGTCTCACTATGGTGGGACAAAACCACTAACTAACGCGCCGCAATTCTCAATCAATACAGCTACAGTTGATAAATCGCTTAATACCTCAAGTCAGTTGGAGGCACCAGAAGCAAACCAGACTGCTGGTGCTGCCTTAGGAGTAAGCGCAGGCATTGCTGTAGTAGGCATTTTGAGTTTAATGAAGACCAGAAACTCCTCCAAATCAAGTTCAACAGCCTCTCGCTCCTGTTCAAGACTCAGTTTAAGCAAAGAAAAGACCTTTCTTTGCTCAACCAGGCTAGCCGTGAACTCCAGAATAAACTCCTGAGACTTTTGCACGGCGATCCAGAGCTAGCTATGCGGCTACTCTCTCAGGTCAAGATGAAAAATCCCGGCAGGTCAACTAATTGGTATGTTGAGAAAGTAATTTATGACCTGGAGCGCGATCGCGGCAGATGGTAGTGAATCGGCAGCTAAAGTTGATGGACAAGCCAGACCCTTGTAGGCTGTCACCAAACGCAAGCAGGCCTAGACGCGAGTTTTTAAGGTATACAGGAATTTTAGAACATGACAAAAATCTACTTGCAAATTAACAAAGTAGAAGGATGGGGATTTTCAATTAACTCCTCAAATGATACTTTTTCCCAACCTCTCTATGTATTTTCACTAATAAATCTTGGATAGAAAATCCAGATAACTGGGGTCTAGTTTTTTGTGTAGCTTCAGGTACTTACCAGCAATATAAAGACTGCTTAGGCTACCAAAGCAGGCGAACTTTAACGTCATGTATTTCGTCAGTCTATAGAGGAACCGTCCCACTCGTAGTTGGGGTCGGGGTAGAAGGTAAGACCAACACCCTCGCCAGTCGTTCCCTTAACCACTACAAGCCAACCACCTGGAACTTTGGTGCGGTAAATTTCCTGAAAGCTATAGACATTGCTTTCTATTTGTTCAAAAACAAGTTTCTTCTTACTCATGTTTATTAGTCACTTCTATCGGCTGAGCTTTGACAAAATCAGAGGATAATGAATTATCGGGTTTGGTTACTGCCCATGACTGGACAACTTCTGAACGATGAAGAAATCGTTACTGAGCTTGACATCAGCCATCTGGTCATCGAGGACGATACCCCTGTGGACAATTTTCAATCCGAGGAACAGCAACGGCTGCTGGTCGAACCGCTCTACAGTTCTAAGGCTCTGCCAGCGCCATTCCTTGCAGCCGCGAACGTAGGGTTATTTTATAAGCTCAAGGGTGACCCGATTGTACCCGATGTTCTGCTGAGTCTGGGCGTGCAGCGATCTGATGACTTTTCCCAACGGCAAAATCGCTCTTATTTTGTGTGGGAATTTGGCAAAGTGCCAGAAGTTTGCATCGAAATCGTCTCCAACCAGGAAGGCGACGAGTTGACGCTAAGTAAGAAATCGAGACAGAAAGGCAAGACCACCATTAAGAAGGAGATCTATGCCCAGATTGGCGTGCGCCACTACGTCGTTTTTGACCCGCTGAAGCAGATTCAGGGCAAGGATGAAATGGACGAAGCACTGCTGCGGGTGTGGTCGATCGCGCCCAGCGGTTACATCGAACTGACTCCAGCTCAAGGGATTGCTGGGATCGGACAGTCTGTTTGGTTGGATGCGGCGGGAATTGGCTTGACGTTATGGGAAGGGCAGTTTGAAGAAGAAGTGACACGGCTGTGGTTGCGATGGTGCGATCGCAATGGGCAAGTCATCCTGACTGGTGCAGAAGGCAGAGAAGTCGAACGTCAGGGAAGAGAAATTGAACGCGAACGGGCAGAGCGACTAGCCGAACGACTGCGAACGCTTGGCATTAATCCAGATGAAGTGTGATCGCTTGCTTTAGCTCTAACTCGCTCATTCGCCCCTCCCATTTCCGGCATCTGACCCGCCGATACTAACCAGATGCTTCAACACCCGCGCCACCCGAAACAGGTTGACTTGCTCATCCGATAGCAGCGTGAAATTATGAGACAGAGCAAATTCACGTCGCTCCTGTCTGACCAACTTCACAAACAAATAGTCATACCCATTCGTAACCATCCCAAAGACGGGACGTTCTGGATGCGGGGTGGCTGCCATGTAAGCCAGCGTTTGGGGCACTGCCTGCAAAACATTAAACCCTCCGCGCTTTCCCTCAATGATGACAAGCCAAAATTGCTCCTGAAGGGTTAGAGCATCAATCCGTCCTTCCAGCGTCACAACTTCTTCTTCTGCATCCACCGTTGTTTGCACTTCTACCCAGGCTTCACCTCGAATGCGAAAAGGTGGATCACACAAACCCAAAGCATCTAGCAGAGGAGACAAGAGAATAATATTCAGCGTTCCTTCATTCACTTCTCCTTCTTCCAAGTAGTGAAGATATCGGGTTGAGAGGCGTTCCAGGGAAACTTTTTCCGGCATTGTCAGTTCTGGAAGTCTTTCTTCCCACTCGAAAAAGAGTTGAGGATCAGAACTTCGTCGCAAATTTAATTTTGCTTCGACATCCCGAAAACTAAGAATTGCTTTCGCGATTGCTGTGATTTGAGCCATTTTCCCACACCTCCTATGCTTTATCTAGGATGCCGCTTTAATTACGAACCAGGTGATTAATTCAAAATCCGTTTCTTCAAGTCTGCCAGTTTTGCATCACGGTCAACAGTAATAGCAGAAGGTGACGCTCCTACACCTACCCGCTAGGGAGGTGTAGGCTTCTCAAGTATTCCGAAGAATACGTAGAACTTCCTTAGAGATATCATCGGTAATAGAACCAACTATTACGATTCCACCTTTACGGCGTTTTATAGTGGGGAACACGCCCAGCCCCACTCTCAGGATGTTGATAGCGGCGTTTATGTCTCTATCAACCCAGAGTTTTTGCTCTTTGTCCCAATACCCGCGGATACTGCAATCGGTAAAAATCAATTCATCCCGATATGCAAGTAATTGAGACGTGTAAGCAGGATTCTTCGCAATCACTATGGCTCCAGCTTTTCCAGCTATGTAACCGAGGATTTGGAAGAACTGACCAAATGCAGCATCTGCCCAAGATAGATTAAGTCCCGATTTAGCAGATTGACCGTTCGGAATAAATGCCCCGGTTTCATCTTGTTTTGGGGCGTTACGCTTCGATAGACCTTTGAGATTCAGGTCTTCATGAAAGAATACTTTCTTACCCGCTCTCACCAATTTGTGAGCGGTTTTGTATTGGAAATCCTTGCGACATCTCGCAATTTTTTGATGAAGACGTCCTTCTCGCGAAGCCAGTTTACGACGTGCCTTAGAACCCCGTTTCCGAGCGTTCTTTTTCTGAGAGATTTGCGCTACTCTTGGGTTGACTGAGCCGCAACACCTTCAGCGATGGAAGCTTTACGCCTTCAGACGTTGCTAGATAGACATCCTCATTCAGCACTGCATCCATCCCCATTGAGTTCTCCCATGTGGGCAGAATCGATTCAGGCGTTACCGTTGGGACAGTCGGATCTTCAAGCCGTAAGTTCACAAACCAGCCATCATTCTTTTTAATGAACTGCACCTGTTTGAGGATTGCACCATCGGGTAAATCACGGTGAGAGCGGATTTTTACGAGTCCAATCTTTGGAACTTTGATAGACAAATACTTTCCGCCAATTGAGCAGGAATGTAGTTCTAATCCTAACCCTTCAATTACGAACGACCGATAGCGAGATTGGGACTTGAATCGGGGTTTACCGCTTCGTTTACCCTCAAAATCACCAGTCGTGAAACGTTCAAACGCCAGGTCAACCCGCTTGCAAACTTCTTGCAGGGTATTTGCTGGAACTCGTGACAAGTCCAATTTTTCACCCGACCATTGGACCGTAATCGGCGCTTTCTTGAGTCCTGGTAGATATTGTTTCTGGCTGTAGTAGTTGGGCTTGTTTCGCAGTTCAGGTAATGCCGTTACCAAAGGACAAGCATCGATAGGTGAACGATTGCGTGACCACCAATCAAACCTGTCGCCGAGTTGACGATTGTACCAATATTGGCAAGTCCGCAGCCAGAGATTTAGCTCTAGCTTCTGTTGAGTTTTTGGAAGTGCCTTGTACTGGCAGGTGGATTTCATCTTAATATTGTAACTGATATCTAGTTACAGAACGATGGCAAAACTCACCGAAACCGTTAATTTTCGGCTTACTTCAGTTGAGAAAGAAGTATGGTTAAGATACTGCGACATGGTGACCAGGACACAGAATGACGTGTTTAGAGATTATCTGCGGACACTAGCCAAGAAATTGTCAAAGCAGGGGGCATCGAACCCCCTGCTTTGACTCGCATTCCTCAAGCATTAATGCGGTGTGGTGAGACGGTGAGTCCAGGGAAAGAAGGAGGGGAGTCACCCCCGTGCGCGGGTTCCCCGCTTTGAGGGGAGTGGCGTGGGAGTGGCGTTTTCCCTCCGTAGGAAACTGGTGAGACAGAGAAAGAAGGGGAGCATCTCAGTTTTGCATAAGCATTAATACTTATTATGTGGAATCTGGGTGACCAGATTCAAAGCAAAAATGGAGGATAATAAAGTAAAACCACACAGGACAGACAATTTATGACTCCTGATAA
>JAABUQ010002345.1_pt1 | contig 37682 bp, 8 predicted proteins | sample 5560001 | NCBI WGS metagenome assembly JAABUQ01 (sample SAMN10711888, study PRJNA513371) | rock metagenome | isolation source: Antarctica rocks | place: Antarctica: Victoria Land, Finger Mt nord | collected 2015-12-18 | reverse complement strand
TATTGTTACGACTACTTAGCTGCAAACCCTTGTTACCAAGTGATTGCTTGCATTGCCTGAAGACGCCTACAGACCTCTCCGATAGCATAACCCTCTCTGATACCTTCGTGGGAAGTACCAGCGTAACAGCTAAAGAGTTGAAGATACGAGTGATAAGAACAACGAAAAAGATATTAGGCAAGAAGCATCTAGACACGTTGACCAATATAGTCAATCTAGCCTCGACATACCAAAATCAAGATCGATAAAAGAAGATTGAAGAGCTAGAGGTGCAAGTAATAGAGTCAACGAAGAGAGTACTAGGCGAGAAGCATTTAAACACGTTGACCAGTATAGTTAATTTGATCTCGATATACCAAAATCAAGATCAATAGAAGAAGACTAAAGAGCTAAAGATGCGAGTAATAGAGACAACGAAAAGAGTGCTAGACGAGCAACATTTAGATACGCTAATCAATATAATCAATTCGACCTCGATATATCGAAATCAAGATCGATAAAAGAAGATTAAAAAGCTAAACGTGCGAGTAATAAAGACAACAAAGAGAGTGCTAGATAAGAAGCATCTAGATACGCTAATTATTATAGTTAATCTAGCCTTGACATATTGAAATTAAGATCGATAGAAGAAGATTAAAGAGCTAGAGATGCGAATAATGAAGACAAGAAAAAGAATGCTAGACGAGAAGCATCTAGATACGCTAACTAGTATGACCAATCTAATCTCGATATATCGAAATCAAGATCGATAAAAGAAAGCTAAAGAGCTAAAGATGCAAGTAATAAAGATGTTATACAAGGATTAGCGAGAACAATAAGGCTAACTAGCGAGCGCTAAGATTCTATTGGGCTTAGCGTCTTTTGCGACAAACACTTTATGCTTTAGCAATCCTATAATACTATTCTTTCTTTATGGCTAGTTTATATTATTATATCTAGTCTATTGACTATCTGTATGCCTTCTATATTATAGGAGACAACAAAGAGAGTACTAGGCGAGAAGTATCTAGACACGCTAATTAATATAACTAATCTTGCATTTACTTTAAAAGCGCAAGATCAAAACACAAAGATCATTTTATTGATAAAAATATGCTTCAAGCTACGAAAACAAATACTTGACCTAGAACACCTAGACACAAAGGACTTGCTTAAAGCTCTAAATAAGTGGGAACATAAAGAACATAAAATCTTAGATTAGTTTACTTGATAATTTTTATATTCCTAGCTAACTTGAGAGGCGATTTGAAAGAGACAACTCAAGAAAATAAGATTATCTTAGCCTCGATCACACTTCTTTTATGTTGAAGAAATTTAGTATTGTAAGACTTATAATCTTCATTTGGCGATAACCAAAGCGATCGAGCATTAGATGTCGTTACTCCTAGCTATATCCCTTTTTCATTTAGGTGTCTTCAAGTTTAGTATACAAGATTCGAGCTCTAATACTCGATTGAAGATTTCTTCGATTGCGATGAACCTAAAAAGCGACTGCTCAAAGAGCGATTTCTGGTCGCTAAAACACCACAAAATAGTTACTCCACGCTATAATAGACGTACAGCTATCGGGGCCCTTTCTCTCTTGGTGCCTAGCATGTTTCCAGAATGTTGAGCGATCTATAATTAGCACAAGCGTACTCCATTTCATAAACAACTTGAAGCGAAATCGGAATCGACGTATAAACAGAAAATGATACGAGAACAAAATTAGTAGCGATCTCGGAGACATAGAAGATGGTAATAATTTGGACAGAAACGAATGGAAGATCGAGGTCGATTTCGAAAAGAGCACTTGAGTTAGAAACTGGACTGTCTTGATATGCGCCTACATAAGCGCCATCTCAAATATAGTCTAGAGCTCGACTATTTTTGCAATGGTCCGTGTGTTGCACTGCCTAATTGGGAAAGTACTTATCGGAAATGAATGGCGCATTGATACGTAAACTAAAGAAAACTCTACCTCGCAATTCGAAAGACACGACGCTTAGGCCTGGTCTGCGAAATATGGCTGTGTAGCTTATAGAAGCTTCCTGAAGAGTAAGCTCTGGCTCATTACTCGTAATGGAAGATATAATACAACATTCAGGATTAATTCCAATGCAAGAAAGTGCCACAGCGCAATGTATCTCCATATAGGTGCTAGGACACACAGTACTTGATCCGGCTTCAAGGGGATTAATATTGGTCGTAGGGTCGTTTTTTAAAGTTGAAGAGGTAACAGGTGCTAGTGAAAGACGTATCGATGGGACTAGACTCAAACCGTCACACCTCCATCTCCTGTAAACCTTCCTTTGCCAATGACCATAAAGTCTTCCCTAGTCTCTAGGTAAGAGAATATTTGAGCGGACTACATAAAAACAACGCACAAATAAATTCTAGAAATTAGCAACTCGTCGCTGTCGTCTTTTAGACGAAGTCTATTACCACTCAAGAACGTTTACTCTAGTTACATTTAACTTTATTATCGATTGCTATCGCTATATTCGTCGTCGAAGCTTTGATTTTTCTTATGTTGAGAGTTCAATTTCTAGAAATCTAGTAAGTTCGCATCAATCTTCCTAAGTTGAAATCTCAAAAGCTAAAAGAATTATATTGTTATTCGTTATAATTTCTATTAACACGCAAATCGCGATAAAACTATACGTTTTACAATTAACGATACTAAGATTATCCCAAGATGCGAATTGAATGCTTTTCTATTCTTGCGTTATCTTCGATTGTTGCTAACTCTTTTTATACCTTTAATACTTGTAATTCTTTCTATCTTAATTCTTGTCAATATTATTAGCAAAGACAATCGTAACAAGATTACAAGTCTTGATTAACTTTCTTAAATTAACGTAACTTCAATTTATACAACAAGATATTGAGTTTATATAGTAATAGTCTTGCTTATTGTTTTGTAAATAAGCTATACTTTTGTTAAAGAAATAGAATTCTACTTCAAGTTGCAATAGCACAATTTTAAAATTTCTTATCGATCAAAAGTTCTTAGAAGCACTATATTAGTTATCGACATATTGTTGCATCTTCGCAACGTAGCAAAATTAAAAACTTTGTATAATATATATTTTGACGATATTTATAGCGTTATTATAAATCGAAATTACAATTTTCTACTTAATAACATTGACAAGCGCAATTGTCTAAGTAACAAATTAAAAGATATCGAGATTACGCTTATTTGCAAAGTTAATCTTCGATAAAAGACAAACAAATTAAGAGACAATAATTAGAGAAAAGATTCAAGCTCTTTTGTCGATCTAAAAGAGAAAAGAGTTTTTACAAGAAATTTGATCAATGCAATAAAGGAAAGCTTAGAGTGTCTTAAAAAGTCTAAAGAAACGTCATACTTAATATTATTGAATCGTAAATCTCTTCGAATTTCTAGATTCTTATAAATATCTTTTGCATTATTGTTTACAAAGCTCGAAGACACAATCGATTGTTGTTATAAAAAGTTGCATATTCTTAATCTTTGCATTGTTAAAACTCAAGAACAATCAAAACAATTTAATATTATTAATTTCGCTTTTGTGCAATTTAATAAGTCTTGTAACGCTTATATAACTTCTTAGTGTCTTATATATTTATAATCTCGCATTATAATTGCATATTACGTTTAAGATATAGCTAGTTAAGTTGTATAAAAGCATATTGCTTTAAATTAATAAGAGCGTTACGTACAATCTCTTATTATTAAGTTTCTTATTTATTTATTTATTGTAGACTATATATCTTTTGTTGTCTTTACAAGTTTATTGTCTCAAATTATATATTTCTTCTTATTCTTTTCTTAGTTGCACTAGATAGTATATTTGTCAACTTAATTTGTAACTCTAATGCAAAATATACTATCTTCTTCGCTTCTAATTGTTATAATAATTCTAGCTTTCTTAGTTTTTTAATATTTAGTTAAAGAGCAAGATAAGCTTATAACAATAATTGTAAAACTATTTATGCAACATTACCACTTTGTGTTTTTGTTTGTTTAATTGTTTTTAATTGTATTAATTTTCTTAAATATAACAATCTTTTTAAGCGAACTTACGCATAATATTAAATCGATCGCTACTTTAATTGCAAACAATTTGTTCAAAGTTAGCAATTACTTCTTTTTCTATATACTTCTTCAAGAATTATCGATTAATGTTATTACGCTTCTATTAATAAATTGTATTGTAACAAAAATTATAACTTGTTTTTACAATAAGACGACACAATAGAAGTAAATAAGAAATATAGAGATAAAATTTAGTTAAAATTGCTTCTTTTCTATACATATAAATCTCGCAATTATTGATTAATAAAATGCAACAAATTTAATATATCTTGCTAATATTTTTTTAAATATAATTTATTTTGTAATTTCGTTCTTAATTTTGGCATTCGATATTTTTATATTTTATTTATTTTATGTTGTGCAACAATATAATATTCTAAATGTTTTAAAAAGCAATCTTGATACAAGAAATCTAATTTATTCGAAGACTATTAATTAGCTATTTTTGAGACTATATGTTATAAAGATCTATCTTATAGAACTATTTTATTTTGTTCGAGACAATTAAAATTAATTTGTCTATTTTAAACAAATCGTGATTATAACTTTTATAGCAATTCTTATCCTAATATACTAGAGAATTGTCAATCAAAGTTATTAATTATACTTCGAACATCTATTCGTATGCGAAGAAGAAAAAGTTGATAATAAAAATACTATAAAAGCTTTTAACTTAAAAAGTTAATTAATAAACTTCACTCAAAGATGTGAGTTGATGTTAAGTTCGTTAAAAAAGAATTCGTGTAATTATCATTACAAACTATCGAAATGTCAATAAATAATTAATTGCATTATCATTTTACATTATTTTGTTAACATCATTAGCTCGTTGCGCTTCGACTCTTAATATTGTTTTTTTTATAATGACGACGAAAATAGTTCTTGAATTTCTTTTTGTACTTGTCGTAATAAGAATGAGCATTTTTATTAAAATTTTACTTTTCGTTATCTTTTGCGTTTTAATCTCGATATAAATTTAACTTTTAAATAGAATCTAAAATTATAACAAGATTATATATTAGTTCGTCTTTGTTCTTGATTTTAGAATAATATTTTGAGAGTTTTGTACTAGTTAATTCGCAAGCTTTGATAACAAGTGCTTTTGAAAAATATACGTTATTACGTATTAATTCTTTAACAACATTAAAATAGTTAAAAAGAGCATCGAACAATCTAAAATTTAAATGTATATTAACATTAATAGTTTTAGACACAATCAAAATTAATTTATAAAAAGATTGTAACATATTGTTAACGAGCAATATTAATGATTATTCGTTTTTCTTTAATCGAATAGCGTGAATCTTTAAATCTTTAAAAGTTTCTTCAATTCATAAATCGATTATGTTGCGCAATTGATATTTACGTTGAAACATTAAATAGATAAAGTTTTAACGAATACGAATATCTTGTATCAATGTTCGAGACTTTTGTTTAAACTTTTCTTGAAGCTTTCGAAAGCAAAGCTTTCGTTAAGAAAAACTATTGATAACAATTGTAAAAATACAAATTTATTTTATTTATTAGTAGATGCATTACTTGTTTGCACTACTATTTTAAAAAATATCTTTTTGACAACAATGCATAATTTAATGCTTGCGATTACATTTTTAACTTAATCGTCTTTTAATGACGTAATAGTATTGTTATTCGAAGTTTATAAATTAATAGCTTTGATAAACTATTAAGCTACTAAATTAATAATATAAGTCATATAGAAAATCGAGTTTTGAGCTTTATCTCATAAAATATCGCGTCAATTAAGCGTCTTTTCAAGCTTTTTCTTTAAGATGCCATTATTGCTTGCATTGTTAATAACAACACCAAAAAGCTTGTTTTTAATGTCGTAAATATTTAAAATCTTGAAAAGCTCTTGTATCAAATGACAATCAATGTGCTCAACGTAAAGAGACGTAAAATTAATAAGATGTTTACGATATTAAAATGCGACATTCATTCAATATATTAATACTCTTAGATAAGCGACCTTTTAAGAACTTGATCATGCATTTAACGCAATAAAAACACGTCGTATTTCTTTAAGATCTTGCTTTATCTTTGCACAAATCTTTTTGTAATTTAAGAAAATCATAGATGACAACTTGATGCAATGAATGAGAATAAAATTAGAACGAAGCATTTGTAATAATTGTCAAAAATGTGCGTTGTTAATGGTTCGAAATAATAGATTCAAAGCAACGAAAGTCTTGCATAGCATTCGTTCTCAATTCTCTAAATTAAATTGAGTCGCTAAGTCAATATAATTTTTCTTCTATGAATTTATTAGCTTTGCATTATTTATTTGCATTACTATATTAAACTTATGCGATCAAAAGCTAAATCAAGCTATAAAATTAAATTAAATCGTTTTCGTTTCTTGCAAGCATTTGTCTTAAGATGTTTGATCATATTAATCGTATTAGATTCACTAATAGCTATAGAATAATCTAGAATTTTGTGACAATTTTTGCATTTTATCTTAGAATATAATTCGAATGTTGAAATTATTTAAATAAAAATGTTTTCAATATTGAATTGTTTACTTGTTTCGATCTTTTTTATTCAAAGTAAATTCGATATCTTCGTTTAAGTTTTATTTGTAATGTTTTCGCCAATAAATGTTTGTAATTATCATTGTTAAAATTGAGCATTAGTATTTAAACTTCACTCAATATACTTGTTTTTATTTTTCAATTTTAAGAGAGAAGTATCTTGACGAATTTTATTAATTGTCGCTTGAAGAGCTCGTTTCTTTCCACGAAAATAATGATTAACATTTTATGATTTTTGACTCGTAAATTAATTAAGACGAAGACTACTTAAAATCGACTTAAGCACTATTAAAGAGTTAGATTTTTTCTTAATCGAAAATGTTAATAAATTATATACATTATTAGAATCAAACATTTTGCATTATGTTTTGTCAAAAAGAGAAAATTTAATAGCAAGAGTAAAGTGTTCGAAGATAAACATTAATAATGCAATAAAATAATGCAAATAACGAGAACATAATAAACATAAATATTATTTGATTCGTTGCGTATAAATCTTGAGAAACTTATGACGTAATAGATTTAAAAATAGAAATTCTTGACATTATGACGACATTTTCGATTGCTTAACAATTCGAATTGATGTATCGAATCGAATTTCGATTCGAACTCGATATCGAATTGAATTAGAAAATTAATATTAAGTATTCGAGTCAAGTCAAGAGATTAATATCGAGTATTCAAGTTAAGTTAAGAGATTAATATCGAATCTCGACTCGACGATTAGTTTAATCGAATGTATTTTTCAAGTCTTAAGAGTATCTTCTATAATTTGAGATTTGTCGAAATAATTTATTCGACAATTTGCTATTTACAAATTTAAATATTGTACTAAATTAAAATAAAAATAAACAAGAAATCGCTTAATATTGATACAACTTAAAGTATAATATAGAAAGCTTATATTAACACTACGTGTTAACGCATTGTCGTTTGCTACTAGCTTAGTTATCTATTTAAGCGAACAAAAAGCGATAGCGAATTACGTCGAACATTTGATATTAAGTTAAAAACTTCGTAATAAGTAATAAAAGCTAAGCTAAAATGCGCTTAATAGAACTTAAATTTCAAGATATTTACTTAATAATTATATTTGTAAATGCAAACAAATTGCAATTGCGACAACAAAGAGACTATTAATAGAGAATTATGTAATGCAACAATCTTGACGACAAACAACAATCAATCAAATTGATTTAAACAACGAACGACAATCAATTATAACGACTAAAAAGTAAAATGTCTTAATATAATATAAATAATTGAATTTTCTAACTATCTCTTACGCGTTTATCTTGAGAGTTTCGCACAAAAGATGTCTTCTAAGTGATTCTTTCGAACAAAAGAATCAAATTACACGCATATACTTACGCTAACTTAACAAAGATAACAACATTAAAGCGCAAGAAACAAGAAATAAGAAAATTGAATAAAAAATTAAGAGCAAGAAATAAGGTGCCTAAAAAAAGCAAAAGAGTTACGAAGAAAATATAAATAAAATAAAGAGAGAGTCTACGATTGCGCAATTTATATTTCGAACTATCTACTTAAGTAGCAATTGTAATTTGTTTTCGATATTTAAGTTTTCAACTACTTATACAATCTATTACACATTATTAAAAAAATAAATTATTGTTATCTTGTAGCGTACTTTGCTCTTAAGTTATATCTATCATAAAATAAATTAAAGTATACATTGATACAATTAATACTCACTTAAGCAAAGAGTCAAAATAAACGTATTGTTACTTTTACATTTGTAAATCGCATAATTATTGCTAAGAATTGTATAAACTACAAAGCACGTAAAGTTGTTAATAGAACAAATTATTTGCTAGCAATCTTTAATTGTTTTATCGAATTTAAGGTCGTAAATTACAAAAGAGTATAAATTTCTTTATTGACGTTAAATATATCGTAGAAGAGATTAAGCAAAATATAAGAAATATATATATATTCGAATTAAGTAATGTAACTTTGATTAAAAGTTGTTGCAATATTTGTTGTTATATTAATACTTTAACTTAAAGTTAACTTTATTGATACTTTGTTATTATTTAAATTTAATTAATATATTTCTTGATAAACATGCTTTGCTTTAAGCACTTATAACAAAGAATTATTATTAATATATAGTTTAAGAAAAATAGAGAAACTACATTTATTTATTACAACAACTTGATCTTTGTGCAAGTTTAAGTAAAGAGACAAGAAATCTATAATTTGAAGTAATAGACTAGCTAGCTAGCTAGTTTTGACAATATTTGACGATATAGTTTGCAAAATATTTTGATAAGTTAAAAATAAGCATTGCGTTCGAAAGAATCTCAAGACTCGAAACGTTCAAAAAACAAAGTATATTGTTATTAACAACAATTTCGACAATTATAAGTAACAATTAAGAAAGTATTATTAAGACAACTTACAATTGATTTTTTTATACTAGAAAAGTCATTTTTATATAGAGCGCAAAAACGATTTTGTTTTAGAATCTTTTACAAAAGCGACAAGAGAAAAGAAAATAAGAGTTGACGAGATTTCTCGCGAGTTAATGTAATTTATTGCAAATTATTCGCAATCTTTGATTATTCGAATTTAATAAAGTTATCAATTAACTTCTTCGACTTCAACTTCAAAATCTTATTGCCTTATTAAAAGAGACTTTATTATATATTGTATATATAAGTTTGACTTCGATCGACGCAAGATTAAAGATTAATTTTATATCAAACGCTCAAATCAAGCGAAAATCTCTCTCGATATACGACATAAGCTTTATTTACAAAGAATTGATTACAATATCTCTTCGATAATATTTAGAAACACTTCTCTCTATATCGAAAATTCTAAGTTCGAGAGATCGAACACGTTACGTTGTTCGTCTATAGCAAACTTCTATCTAATAACGAGTTAAACTCAAATAAAGAATCTTAACTATTTACGATGTTAAAAAATAAAATTCTTAGTATTAACTAAATTAATGTTATATATTATAGCTAGTTACAAAGTTTTGCTAGCAATTTTCAAATTTATTCTAATTAATGTCTTAGCGTTTTATAACTTCTCTTATTCGTTTTAACGTCTAGCTTTGAGTTGCTAGCAACTTTGATTAAATCTAAATATATACAATTGTAATTATCGTTATTTTCTAAAATACTATAGTAGTGTAACTAAAGCTATAGAGAGCACAAGATAGTAATAAGACAAAGCATTAAATCTTGTATCTTGTTCTTCAAACATGTTCGAGTCTATTGTTAGCTTTATTCAATAAATAAAGTCAAATAACGCGATAAGCAACAATAATTAATTCGAGTTATATAATGTCAATGCCAAGGCAATATACAATTAGTTCAAAGAAAGAAATAAACTTATAAATTAATATTATAGACTATTAGATAAATCTATAAAAATACTTGTCTAATTAATAATTAATTTCAAGACTTCGATTAATATTGATGTAAAAAATAAATAACGCTTAATAAAGATTAAAGAAACTTGTTCGAAAGAAATTTTAATTTTAATAACAACATTGATAGATAAAAATATTTTAATAAATTTAGACGCCAATTTCGTATGCAATGTCAACAATACATTAATTGCTTTCGAGAATCTCTATTGTAGAGTTTAACTTAACAAGACAAGACTAAAGATTTTTATTAAAATCGATACAATTGCAAGCATGTACTTTAGATAGCAAGTTTTTATTGTTTCGATTATCTAGATAGATTTTTATGTCAAAAGCTTCAATGTCGATATTAACTTATATAGTAAAAATACTTAACAATTCGCAATCGAAAGTAAAAAGTGTAAACGTTAATTTAAAAATTGGCGAAGATTTTTTCCAATTAAATTGATATTTAACTATTTTCGAAATCGAAATTAATTAGTTTCGATTAGTTGTTAATTTTAGTTACAAACGAAAGAGACTTTGCATTTATCTTAAAACTATAAAAGATTTTTTTTACTTAGCTTTCTAAGTAATAACACAAATCTTAAAGTTAGCATTTGAATATCTACATATAAGTATTAATTAACGCTCTCTTGAATTTTTATCAAGTCGCATCTCTAGACTCGCAATTAGTTATAAACAACAAAGATGCTCTCAATAATAATAAAGTAAATAAATAAGCAATTGAGTCGTTTGCGATTTCTACGAACAATACGTTAAATATAAGTAAAAAGATTGCAAATAAATATTTGTTGCAAACAATTAAGTCGTTTGCGATCTTTACAAACAACAAGTTTAATGCAAGCAATAAATTATCGAAAAGAACGATTTATTAAACAAGAAATATAATATCGAAGAACAAGAATATTACTTTTAAATTGTTGCCTATTAATACGAACAAAAAGACTCGAAAATATATTAAGATAAAGCGAATACTAAAAGTTACAAAAGCAAAGATGCTAAAACACTACTTCTTATCAAACGTAAAAGATAAAAAAGCTATATTTTGATTGCTTTGCGTGTTTATATATTTTAACAAACAACAACAATTATAAGTAAAAAAAGTTATTAATGTTACAACAAATATATTATGTTAAAGACTTCGACTAGACAAGAAGACGCTAAAATTGTAATAAAACTAAATAGCGCTTACAAGAATTTTAAGATTGCTAATTTACTAAAGTACAATACGAGAGCTATCAATAATAAAAGATTACGAAATTTCCAAAAGACAACTACTTTTATAACAACAATAATCGAAATATAACACAATCCTAACAATGTTATATTTAGATAAATAATTTCTCAATAAAATTTAAATTAACAAGAGAGAAAAAAAAAAACAAGAAAAAAATTAATATAAATATATTTTCTAAATATTTTCTAAACGTATATAAGCGAACGCATAATCTTCGACGTAAATATAGTAAATTGACAAACAAAACAAAAAAAAGTAAGCTACTTTAATATTTCAAGAATATTAGTGTCGAAACTATAAAATTTTGTAAAGAATATAATATTTTTAGCAATTGAATTTAGCAAAATTAAGAGATAGACTAAAAGCACAACTCTTTGCTTATTAGTGCTAATTTTAAGATTATCGAGACAACTAAAGTAATTGATGCTAATTCTAAGAAATTCGAAACAACTAGAATTGATTCAACGAATAATTAGAATTTAAATAATAGAGAAAGTTCTTTATTTCAAATAAGTAAGAATAAAGGAAATTTTTTATTTTTGATAGACAAGAATAGTTTAAATGTCAATCGAAATAACAAGAGTAATAGAAATCTAATAAACGTAGACTCAAAAAGCGAGAAGAAAGCAAACATCAAGAAAAAGAGTTTAAAAAGTAAAAAAGTCGCAAAAAGCAATAAAGAAACAAATATTAATAAGAATAATTTAATCGATATAGATTCTAAAAGCTTAAAAGAAGTAAATATAAAAAAGACTTCAAAAAACAACAATATCGAAAACGTAAATTTATCGAATTTCTAAGCTTTTATCGATAATAATTAATGGATTCTCAAATAACGCAAATATAACGCAAAAGAATATTAATTTATTGTGCAAACAAGAAAAAACAAATACAAGATTCTTTTTAAAGAAATAATAGACTATAAGTGCGTTAAGACATTTGTAAAATATATACTTAAAACAACTTAAATCGACTAAAACAACGCTAAGTATATTAGAGCGTACGTAGAATTATTTGATATATTTATAGACGTAATTTATCGAGAATTACAAACACAAAGCAATAAGTATAAGAAATTGTTAATTATGTTTGTCTAGAGCTTTTTTAGAAACAATACGAACAAGTAACTAAATAAATTAATTTATCGACGCATATTTGATTACAAGTACGTCGATAATCGTATAACAACTTGCTATATAGACAAAGAACAAACGTTGTCAAAGAAAATGTTTTCAAAGCAATAAGTTATTAAAAATATAAAAAAAGAGATCTTAATTGATAAGATGCAATTAATTATAGAAGTTGAGTCCAACAATCTTGTTTTAAAGACGCAAAAGCTTGGCACATTCGAGTCGTTCTTGCTATTAAAGAATAATACAATTAACGAGTCTACAAATTAATCGAAATTAATTTCGAACAAAATCGAATTAAGTAACTAACGTATTAAGAAGCTTAAGACGATAATTAGTTAAATAAGAAATTAATTGCACAATGTAATAATAGACATAAATTATCTAATAATTGCAATAAGAAAGAACATATAAACGTCAAATATTTAAATAACAATACAACAAAAGTAAAGCAATCGTAGAGTAGACGTCTAGAAGTAAGTCGTAGTTAACATTGTCGATCTTCGATTATTTTAACGCTACATTGTATGTTATGTTAGTAATTTGTTGTCGTTTACGTAACTTCTTCGACACGTATTAATATTCGTAATAGTTGCTCTTTTTTCTATCTCTTTGCGTCTATATCTAGAATAATGTCTACTAAAAACTTTAACAACGTCTTCTCTTTATTTGGCAATAAAATTTGTTTTTGTGTTGTTTAATAAGACGAAGTAGTAAAATACAATTACGAAGAGTAAATAGAGTTGCTCTCAAAAACAAGTTAGAACATAAATAATTTCTAGATTGCTAATAATCTTTTGCAACTTCTTTAGCAAATCTCTTCACTTTACGCACTATCTTTATTAGATTTTATAATTTTAGATTAACTCAATTATCGACTCAACTTTGTTCTTAAATAAAAAACAGTTATAAACTCGCTTTGCGATCAATCGATTAAGCGCATATATTACTATCTAATATTGAGAGCTTCTAAGTTATTAACATGCGAATATTTTGTTGTCTTTGCGAAAATTGCTTTGTAATCAAGTAATTAAAGCACGTCTATAAGATATCTCTCTCAATTAATTTAAATATAAGCATACATATTTTTTTCTCAATAAGTAGAGATTCTTAACAAAGAGAGAAAAGACGCGACTATGTATTAGGTTAAACATATTAATAAAGAAAATTTCTAGAAAATTATTGTAAATTGATCTTGACTTGTTATTATAAATTGCGACGAGAGAATCTTTTACGCATTATAATGTATAAAATAGAATACTATAACTTATAAGTATGTGCATCAACTTTAGTAAAATTGTTATATACTTATTTCTAGATTTAGTATAATGTCGAAACGCTTGCCAAATGCATTATGTGTTTTTTGTCTAATAAAAGACTTCTACTTCTTAGAGCGCATTACGAAAGATTGCGTTGCAATAACACTAATTGTAGTTTTAATATTTTTTGAGTACAAACACAACTTAATAAGACTTGCGTCTCTAATTGTGTTATTGATTATATTACAAGACTATCTAGATTTATTATTTGGAAAGCAATACTTCGCAAGTTTGTTTAGATGTCTAGATTAATATATTATGCTAAGCTATTGCGAAAAGAAGATTGCTTCGTTGTTGTACAATAAGATTTTCGAATCAAATATGTTTTGTAATTTGATTGAAGTTTATCTATTTAAAATTAAGAAAGTCTTAAAGTCGATCAAGTACAACTTGAGAAAATTCGCTTGCTTAATAATTGCACGCAATTTAACAATCTTTGCTTTATAGCTTGCAACAATCTAGATAAATTAAGTTAGCAAGCTTTTTATTTTTACTTTAGAAGGCATGTTGTTTATCAATCCCTCGATCGCATTTTAGACTAGAAATCTACAATTCTTCTTATAAATAAATTATAACTTTATCTCTTCTAAAGAAGGCTACATTTTACGTGCTTAAAAATATAATATCATCTACTTGCTTTATTCGAATACTATTATGTCTTTTGCTTTGTTATTGCTATTTAAGGAAATTGCGATATTACAACTTAGTCTAAAGATTAGAAAAAATTTATATTATAATTACAAATTAATTAGAGCGAATACGTATTAAGTATCTCGATTAAAACTTTTAATATTGACGCAAAACTCGTCTAAAATAATAAACTATTTCGTCGAACATTTACTATTAATTGCTACTATTATAAACAAATGTAATTGCAACATTTAATAAGTCGATTATATAATATTTTATAGTTGACACTAATAATATAGTGTTAATAACAATATTGATAGAATCTTTAGTAATACTATTCTTAATTCTTTTATCTAATATAGAAATCTCGAAGACAATCTTTAATTCGAAAAAATTAGAGTCGATATATTTACTTAATTTACAATTCGAATAAGATTAATAATTTATTGAACAAACAATCAAAATTATCGCAAAACGACTTTTACATTTAAAATTAATAAGAAAAGACAATAGTTAATATTGTCTAAGTAGCAATAACAAAAGCTAACTAAACATTAAGAATTAAGTAAAATATATTATTATTGATTCGATCTTTAATTTCAAGAATAAAAATTATTGACTCGTCTTCGATCTTAAGTAGTAGCGAAAAAATCGAGATAAATAAAAAGAGAAAGCAACTCTAATTGAAAAACGACTTTGCCCTTGCTTTCAAATTAATGTCGCTAATTTTAAATCTCTTTAAATCAAATTGACTTGTTGTTGTTTTTGCGCGTATATTCTACAATTTAATAAAGAAAGAAAACTCAAGCTTAATAGTAGATCAAAGTATAAGATTTGCAAACAAAGTACTTAACAATGCTATCTTAATTAGATTGATCGTCGAGTTAAGATTCGATATTAATCTCTTAATTTAACTCGAATACTCGATATTAATCTTTTAACTTAACTCGTATACTTAATATCAATTTTTTAACTCAATTCGATATTAAGTTCGAATTAAGATTTGATTCGATACATCGATTCAAATCGTTAAGCAATCGAAAATGTTGTCATAATGTCAAGAATTTCTATTTTTGAATTTATTACGTCATAAGTTTTCTAAGACTTATACGCAACGAATTAAATAATGTTTATGTTTATTATGTTCTCGCTATTTGCATTATTTTATTGCATTATTATGTACTTTTTCAAGTAAATGTGTTCACTAAAATGCTATATAAACATGCACTTTTTCAAGCAAATGTGTTCACTAAAATGTTGTTTAAATAAGTGCATTTTTGTTTTCAAGATAATCGTTATATATGTATCAAAGAATTTAAATGCATTACTTGATTGCATTACTATAGAATATTTCGAATAAAAAATTATAAAATTCAATACACATTTTATGTTTACAAAATTTATCATTAAATAATTTCTTGTTTTAGCAAGTCGAATCGATACTTTGACTCGAATACTCAATATTAACATCGTAATTTAATTCGAATACTTGATATTAATCTCTTAATTTAACTCGAATATTCGAGTTAAACTTTTTGACCTAAATTGAGTCTTGACGAATCGAGATTTTGATTCGAACTTGATGACCCAAATCGACGCGATTAGTCTAATCTTGATAAACAAGTTATCGAACAATTATCTTAGCTTGTTCGACGTATTTGAAACGACGCAATAGATTTATTTGATTACGACATCTCAAAAACAATCTACAAACAAAGAAAGAAATTTATTGTTAATTGCAAATTAAAATTCGCTCAATAACAATTTAATCTTATTTAAGTCTTGTCTTAACATTTTGAATTCTATATTAATAACAATAGATTATCAATTGTTGCAAGCTATCAATTCGTTATTATTCTCAAGTAATAGAGAAAGCGTAATTACGACAATTGAACTTTTAAGCAATCTACTATTGTCAAACTTTTGACAAATAAAAGAGGTATCGCTACTCTTGTATTCTAGTAAAGAAAGCGTAATTACAATAGTTAGATTCTCGAACAATATATTATCGTCGAACGTATAACAAATTAATAAATTATTGAACAACGTAAATCTCTTTACGCTTTTGCTAGAAACATTGTTCGCCAAAACTAAAAAATTTAAGAAAAAGAATAAGAAGTAAACAATGTAGAGAAAAACAACGCACGTAGAGCCTAAGTAGACGATAGTACAACTCGCGCTTCTACAAGTCGAGCTAGCATTGCACAACTATTAGAAACAACTTACGAAATCGTCGATAAACAAGAAATTATCAAACAATATAAGTCTCTTTACGCTTTTATTAAAAACGTTGTTTGTCGTAGCTAAAAAACTTAAGAAAAAAAAATTAAGCAAGCAAAAAATAAAAAGAGAACGCATGTCGAATCTAAATAAGCGAAAGTATAAGTTGCACTTTTATAAGTTAAATTAACGTTGCATAGTTATTAGCAACAACTCTCGAATTTGTTAATAATTAAGTTAAGTTCTATTTCGAAGACTCTAAATTCTTAACTTTACGTAAAAGAAATAATAAGAAGAAGAGAGCTTAAAATAATTGAACAACGCAAATTTCGCAACGTTTTCAATAAGACAATTCTAATGTTATTAATGAAGCTAAGCTATTACGTAAATCAAAAGAAACTCGACGATAATCTTAAGTCTAAAGCTATTGAGCTAGTCTTAGAGGCGTCAAGAATCGTTCGTTCTATCTCGTTCGTCGCATTTTGCTTATTGTCTCTCTATTTTTGCATTCGTTTTTCGAAATTTTGCGATAAAAGTTTATCTTCGAAATTAGTTACAAAATCAAATAACACGTTAATACTAAAGCAACAATCGAAAGCAATTAAGACAAAAATAGCATTAGTAAAAGAAAAAGAAGAAAACAGAATGTGTATATAATATTCGCACACAAATGTTTATTATTTTTAATCAAGAAAGAAAAGACAACATTTAGATAACAACAATATTTCGATAACTTAGTCTTAATTTTCGTATTTCTTGTCTCGCACGAGTTAAACTTTTTGTATTTTTGCTAATTTTTAATTTCTAATCTTAATGTCTTGCACAAATTTTGTTCATATTTTGTCTTTAGTTTACAACGCATTGTCGAGTTTATCACGTAATGCGTCTTAATTTCTTAATTTTCTTATTAACGTCTTTTGAGCTTTTTTGAAAGATACTATATCTCTTTGCATCTATTCTAGTTGCTTAATATTTTTCAACAAAATACTTTAAAAATAATTGAGCTATTGTTACAATTGCTTCTTTTTGAATATTAAAGTTTTAATATTAATTTTAATATTATTTTCGAAAAGTCGATTCTTAGCGATATATATTCGAAGTACTTGATAGAGTTCGACAAGATTTGCGAAAACTTACTATTAAGATTCGATTTATTTCTCAAGATTTGTTCGATTTCGTTCAAATATTTGCAAAATCTAATATATTAAAAAGTAATTAATATACAATTCTTAATTCTTAACTTGCAATATTGTTTGACGCTATTAATAACAATAATAATTCGCGATAAATTGACAAACAATTGCGCGAAATTGTTAACTATATACTTGTTTCTATTAATTGAACAAATTCGATTTCTATAATATATTTTAACATTGTATAAGTCGAGCTTTTATCGTTCGAAATCGAGTTTATGTCGCTTTATTCTAGACAAAAACGCCTAAAAAAAGAATTGTTGTATTTTTCTAATTTTGATTAGCTAGTTTCATAACTATAATAAGATAAATATACGATTAACAAAGATTTATCGACATAAGATAGAGTGTTTGTATTGTCGATTTGCTTGTCAATAAAACTAGATAAAAAAATATAAGTTACTTTATTAGTAAGATTGCTAAAAGCGTTGACATTGTAAATTTGAAAAGAATTGCTACTAGTAAATATCTTGCTTGATTGCGAGATAATACTTCGAGAAATAATAAAGTAAGATTAAATGACAAGTCTATATCTAGCTATAATTACATTCAAATACAATTGCTAATAATATAATTAAAGAATTAGAAACAATGTAAAGAGACAAGTAAATATGCTAGTGTATAGCGCAACGCGTAATTGTGTTAACTACAATTAATCTAGACGCTTATTGATAATCGCTCTAGCGCATACATATGTTAATTTAAAACTTGCAATTGCAAGTTGTTGTTATACTTCGCTAGCTTAAGTCGCTCTTATTTAATAGCAATAACAAACTTTGTTGCGACTATCTTCGATTTAAAATAAATTAACATTCGAAAATTAAATAAACTATGCATTATATAATTTAGTAATCGATTCTAAATATTATAATTGTCTATGTTAAATTTAGATCTTCTAGATATATTTTGCAACACTAATAACAAGCTAATAATTATAATCTTAAATTAAGTCTTAAAGAGTAACAATCTCGTCTTAGATACTTTGAACAATTGTTGTATTTTGTTTAATTAAGTATCTTTACTATATAAATTTATTTTTTATTGTTCGATCTTTTTTATAAATAAGATATTAAAGAATTATTTATTAATTTTGAATTGTAATTATAATAAAGCTTTACTAGACAATGCGTAAGTTTCGAACAATATTATCGCATCTTAAGTGCTATTTCTCTTATTCTTGTTCTTTTTTTCTCGATTTAATATAGTCTCTATTTGCTTCGTTATATGCTTATTAAGTTTAATTTGTTTATTGATTTGTAAATCTTTTCTTGTGTTTGTTGTGTAAGTGTCTTGAAAGTTCGAAGATTGTTAAAACTCAAAAAGAGAATAAAAACGCTATTAAATAGTTTTATTAGTCTTGAAACTCTATAGATTTTTGAGATTTTATTATATCTTCTTTTGAAAACAATTACGCAAATTTAATATTTAAGATATATTGATAAAATCTGTTGTTGCGCTAAAGCAAACAATAGACTCTCGCATTATATCTGCTCGTTAATTGATCAACTTTATAAAAGATTGTTTTGCTTTGTTTTTGATATATTTCTTGATTCTTTAATTTAAGCTTTATATCGCTTAAATTTATAAAGTCGAAGAAAGTTTAATATGTAGACAATCGACAATCTTGCGCAAAGTACGAAATAAAAAAAAAGACTTTAAAAAATTGAATTAATCGATATTTAGCAAGAGAGAAAAAGAGCGCAATAATAGGAAACGATAGATGCAAAGTTAAATCAAGAAAACACTATCAATTCTTAATAGTGTGATTGTTGGATTGGGTCAAACACTTTTTTCTTAATTTGATTCACCCTCTTGGGCCTCGTAGGGTTGGGCCAGGGTCAAGACGCAAACCCGATCCTAGGATTGAGTTTTGTCGAGTTAATGTCAAGAACTTAAGCTAACTTTGTCGCGTTAGTATTCGCTTATCTTATCTTATCTTATCTATGCGCTAACTCGATTGGGCTAGCGCAGGGTCCACGCTAATCGCATGTAGTTAGCGCGTCACGTGACGTCACGTAATCGGATAAGTCGAGTCGAACATTCGACGCGCATTCTTCGCTTGTCCCATCTTGTTGAGCTAGGAAATTTGCTTGACCCTAGAGTTAGAATTGGGCGAGTCAACCCGATCGAGTTGAAACTCGATTCGACGATTACATTAATCTAGATTACAAATTGCAATTGATCTAGTCTTTAATTGCGTAAATTATAGTTAATAATACAAATAAATAATGCAAAACTAATATATTATTAGAAGAAAAGTTATATTAATTTGTTGTTCTTCTTTGTTTAAAATAATTGAAAAGACTAATTATACACGACTTTTATTAATTTAAATTTATCTTTTCGAATTATTAATGATTTTTACTTTCGAAAGTTATCAAAAATGCTTCAATTAAAGCTAGTACTCCTAGATTGCACAAAATTATCAAAAATAATTTTCTTAAACTTTAACCAAATTTGTAAAAAAATTAAAATAGATTTTAAAGATACTTAGCGTATTTCTATTGATTTAAATACATAATTTAGTTTTTAAAGAACTGTTTATTTAGAAGTATTGATATATTGAATTAATATTGCATTTTAATTTCGCGAATATCTTATTAGATTTACTTTTCTTAACATTAAGAATATAGATTGTTAATTAATATTAAAGCTTATAATGATCTTAAAGTTTTTTAAGATTAAAAACAAATTTTATAGTATTATTATTAGTAACGCAAGTAATAATAATATTGTAAAAGACAAACTTGAAAAAGCTCTAAATTAACAAGAATTTTAATAGAACAAATAGTAGAACTCTATTTTTTGTTTAACTTATATTATTAATTTAGTATCTTAAAATTTTATTACAATTTTAGAATTAAAAGCAATAATTAATAATATTGTTATACAATTAAAGAATATACAAGTTTAAAATATTGCAAGAAGTACAAACTTGTCTATTGTAATTAAAAAGATATTTATTCTTGTAATAATACAAAAAGATAATATATTTGCTAAATCTTATCTAAATTTGCGCTTTTACAATTGCTATTAATAACTTAACTTAATATTTGCTTTACTTTAAAGTCTTTTAGAAATAAATTATAAAAAAACTATAAAAATTAGTACAAGATATTTGTATTTGTTGAAACCCTATTTATTTAATATTTTGTTATATATATTAATTTACGCAATTTTATTAATCTTTAAGTAAAGAAATACTCTTAAAATCAAAAAATACAACAAACTAAACTAGACAAAAACAAGAAACATAAATTTTACTTATTAACAATATATTAAATTCTTTTTACAAATATACTTTTATAGTTTTATAAACAATTAATATAGATATTTATTTAAAATTTCGAACATTTAACACAATATTTAATTATCTCGAACATTTAAAGAAAACAATTAAAATTAATATTTATTTTTTAACAAAGATTGTAACAAGAGCTTGCAATAAAGTTTTTACAAAGTTTGCCAAATATTATTCGAAAACAAAAGAGTTTAATAATATATTATATAATTTTGTTAATATTTTAAATTCTACGCAAAAATTAAGTCTTTACAAAATATAAAATAAGAAAAATAATAATAATATTGTTAATTACAAGACAAAATACAAGATCGAATTTAAAATCTATTTTCGATATTATTACAATTTAATTGCTTGTTTAAAAACAAAAGTATAAAGAGTAAATATTATTAAAGAGATAATACAATATAATAATGTATATAATTTTTTGCTAATACTTTTGTAATTTATTGCAATTGTTGCAAGATTCTTATTTCGACAATTTTAATACTTTTATTCGATTTAAAATAAAGACAATCGATATTTTCGAATTAATATTATAAAGAATAAATATTTAACTTAAAAGTATTAAAGAAATAATATTTCGAATTTTCTTAAGCTAACGCAAATAACTTAAGATATATTTTTATATTTAATGTTATTAATAGATATTAAACAAACTTTTAGTCTTGTTCGAAGAATATATTAATAAGATTAATTTTAAATAAGTTTGCAAATAGTCGAGCAAATTATAATAATTAAGTATTATAATTATATTATAGATTTAAGCTTAAAGAAGATTATTGTTAAATTGTAAAATATATATTGCAAAAAAAAATCATAATTAAGCAATAAATAAAGAAAAGAATTTTTTTCGAATAAAGTTCGAGATTGTTCTAAATTAGATTTATTAATAGATATATTGTATTATTAAAGATATTGTATCTACAACTACAATATAAACAAACAAGTTTTATTAATAATAATAATGCAAAAAAATAATGCATTAAATAACTTTGATTACTAGAAAAAAGCTATTAATAACTAAATCTCGAAGATCTAACTTATAACTAATATAAATAACATATCATAATTATTTAAGAAAAAAATATAGATTATTCTAGAATTTCTACTATTAGAAAAGATCGAATTGCTTTATTAAATGCTTAATAAACTAACACTTCTTAAATTAAATTGTTATATATTTGACGTAGATTGTCGCAAGATTCGAGTCTATATAGAGTAAAATATTAATTAAATTTTATATTTACAATAATAATATAACAAAATAATATACTTACTAAAGAAGAAGATATATATAAACGCTTTTGCAACTTCTTAAAATATATCTAAGATCGAATTCTAAATACAATATTTGTTCTTCTAACAATTGTAATTTTGAATCTTGTTATATAGTATTTCGCGAACTAGACATTGAAATAAGCGTTTAAAAATAAGAAAGTTAATCGACTTTTAATATTGTTTAATCTCTTGAAGTACAACAATTTTAAACTTCTGTTTTCGCTCTTTTTATCGCAAAATATTAGTATATTAATTGAAACTATATTATCTATTTGCATTATCTTGTCTACGTTAATACTACAAATACTCTTTTTTTTAATATTCTTGTTTTCGATATTCTTGTCTTTACTACTATTTATTTCGCTTTGTCTAAATTAATTATAAGAAATTATTTTATTGCAAGAGTATTTCGAAGCAAATTTTCGAACTAGCAAATTGAGTTTGTTAGTTATAAACAAGATATATTGCATTATTTGTATATATTACTTGTTTGCTTTGTACAAATTATCGAAGATAATAATATTAATTAAAATAAATTGATATATATGTAAGAAGTTATAAAGAAAAGCGTAATAATTTTTAGAACTTTTATCGATAGAGACGCGTCGAAAATCGCATTAAAAATTGCGTAAAAATAGAAGCTTAAATTGAAAATTAACAACAAAATTACATAAAATAAACAATAAAGAAGTTAACATAAATAAGCTTGCATTACTTATTAATAAGATTAAATAAATATTAATGTAAAGAAATAATAATTGTATTAAGTAAAAAGTTCAAAATAAATAAAAGTAGAAGTAAGAGATAATTTTAATCTTAACGTATATAATTTTTACTTTAATTTGTAAAATTATCTTTTAATATCTTATTTATAATCTTATTAATTTTTAAAACTTTTTTATATTTTGAATCTTACAATATTCTATTAAATATTAAGATATACTTATAATTTAATATATAATTGCATTACTTATAAATATTACTAGTAAACTAAGCTAAAAAAATTGTATAGACAATATAATTACTATTAATTAATTCAAAAAAGCGTAATCGCACGCAAGAATAAAATAATAATAAGAAAAAGTTGTATCGAAAATAAAGCAACAATCGCAAGACTATCTTAATTCGCGTTAAGAAGTTGCGTAAAACGTTTATTTAAATAAAAGCTTCTTAGTTGAATTGTAAAATTATAAAGAACAATATTAAAAATAAGATTAACAAGCATCGAATTAATTAAGATATTTATAATAATGCATTTAAATAATGCAATAAAATACACAATATTAATAGCTTAACAATACAACATTTTAAAAATTAGTATAGACAAAAAGCAAAGAAGAAGTTTACAATTAAGAAGACAAAGCAACTTAGAGTTACTTAAGAAACGCAAGCAATACGTAAAAATATAGATATAATAATAGTATCTTTCTCTCAATATATATATATTATTTCAATATATTACTTGTTTTTGATATTTAAGCTAATTAATATTGCAATTAAGTATTAATAATAAATTTAATATTAATAAAAGCTTCTCGATATTTATAAAATTAATTGTAAAAATAATTTAATAACATTTTATTTACTATAGTAGTTTAGATAACTTGAAGAGAACTAATAACGTTAATTTTTTTAATTTGTATAGCAACTTTGTTAAGAAATTTGCGTTATCAAAAAACGCAAAAGAGAGAGAAATTTTTAATTTTATCGATGTTAAGATAGAGAATTTTAACAATATTGTTAAAGAGAATAATAATAATTAAGAAATTCGATATACAATTTAAGAAAATATTAAAATATTAGATTATAACTACTATAAAGTTACTAATGTTAATAATAATAGCAAAGAGAAGAATACAAACAATAAAGATTAAGAGTGTAATAACAAGAATAATAACAAGATTAAAAGCAACTCGAATTGGACTATTGGAAATAATAGTATAACAAATAAAATTATTAAGATTTCGAACTAATAACTTTATATACTTAGCTTAGAGAGCTTATTATTACAAATTAATATTATTATATTGCATTATATTGCATTATTATATTGTATTATTATATTGCATTATTAAATTTAAAATATACAACTAAGATTTTAAACAAATTAATTATAATTTATAATAAAACTAATATCTTAACAATTTAAATTAGTTTTTTAAATAATATATTCAACTTTTTGAGAATTATACTATTGCTTTAGAGTTATTAGTTCTTTATATATTTTTAGATAAAGTATGCCTAATTATTAAAGTTTCGATAACTTAATAATAGAGCGTTTCAATTTTTAATAATAGTAACACAATATTTATAATAACGTTATCGAGAGTATTATTGTGCTCTTATTAATTTTATTGTAGATATTGTGTTATTGTTATTGCGAGTTAAAAGATCAAGAATTTAAATTCTTTTTAAAATTTTTTTTTTTTTTTTACAATCTTTAACAAGATTATATAGAACAAGATTATCGAACTTTTTGACTAAAAAAGTTAAGTTAATAATTTGACTCTAACTATTTAGATAGCTCGAATGCATTACTATAATGCATTACTCGATAATCTTATATTAAAAAATTATAAAATAGAATATAATTTTCTACTATTTATTTTAGAATTTTTTTATATTAATATTAAGTCTTAGCAATTTGATTTGATTTTTTAATTTAATTCTCGATTTTAAGTTTAAAATTAAATCGAATTGTCAATTTTAACTTTAGAAATCGAATTGTCAAGATTTTCGATTTAATTCGAATCGAATCGTTAAGATTTAATTCGATTTCTCGAATTAACGCGATTAGTCTAATCGAAAGCTTTGAAGCTCGAAAATATTAGTATTAATTATGCTTCTAAGAACTTTGCAAAGATTGTTTTTATTCTTTGTCGTCTATCTTTTTAGTATAATTAGTTGCTTCGCAATTGTTTTTGATATCTTCTTTAATACTTGTTTTGTCTTCTTTGCAATCTGCTAATTGATTTGATCTATAATTAATTAACTTGTCGTCAAGTATCTAAAAATATCAAGATATATATTGCTTAAATTCTTGATTTCTTTCTTTATTAGAATCTTTATATACTCTTGACTTCGTATTTATTTGTTTAATATTCTCGTCTTGCTATTTTATCTCTTTTGTTAACTCTTGCTTTTCTTCTTAAGTCTAGCAACTTTGATAAAAATATTGTTTGTTCGCTTGTAAACGTGTGCGTTTATTATTACTTGAGCAACTATAGTTATGCAAGTAAGCATAACTTCGCAATTAATTAAATTCTTCTTATAGCAAGAAACGCAATTATTGATTAACTTTGTTTTGTTCGACAATATTGTTATAGTTACAAAGACTTTATTAAAGATAATAATAGTAATAGAGTCTTTCTTAGACGTTAACAATCTTTTGTTTCTATAATTTATCTTTTGCAATATTACTTTAAGATAATAAGAAAATAATTCGACAACTTTTCAAAAGCTTAGTATATTGCTTTTTGACATTATTTTAGTATACGCTTTGCAAAAAATCTATATAAACTTGAGTTTGTTAATAGTAAAGTTAAATTTGTCGTGCAACATAATCTTTAATTTGCTCTTATAATAGATTGTTATTAGATTAAAGATATCTATATCTAATAATTGCAAAAGATGCGTAGAACATAATAACAAGTAGATTATTATAATATCGTTATTAATATAGAACTAAATAGCTTCGATTGTTAGATAAGATTTGTTCTTATTGAGAAGCAAACAACAATATTAATTTTGCCAACAATAACAAGTCTACAATTCAAACAACTATTAAAGTTATTTAATATTTATCTTGTTGTTTGTCTATTTGCTTTTCGTAATAGATATAGATCTATCTTATAAATCGCACGCAACAAGAATATTTAACTAGATATATAAATGCTCTTTTTCGACAAAGATTAGATACAATAATATAGTTGTTTCGTCGACGCAAATATACTTGATTATCGATACCTATTTGCGCAAATCGCAATGCTTATATAAAGACTTGTCGATATCTTTAAGATGTTTGTTACAAACAACTTTAAGAGTTTTTAAGAATTCTTGAGCAAAGCTCTTTTTATTTATGTTGTAGACGTTCGAAAGAAGAAGATTATAGCGTTTTACTATTTATTAAAAGAACAAGAATTACTTCTAAATATTTTTGTAACAATTAAAGCGAAGACAATTGTATTCGATTAATTAAGATTAATTACTATTAAGATACAAATAACACTATAGAAACTTCTATGTTTAATTGATGTCTAAAGAATACTTAATAATACTGACATCTTTTCTAATTAAGAACTTCGTTATTATTAATCGAACTTAACAAATGCGCAACAACCATTTTTAAATTTGCATTAATTCAATTTATGTAGCTAACAACTCTTTCTTCTTTTTAGTAATGCGTTGCTTCTAAATATGCGTTAGCTTTGTAAACTTTGTAAACTCGCATAAACGTCTTAAAAAAATGCTTAAAACAATATAATAGAAGTTTGCAACAATTCTAGCTACAAGCGATTTAAGAGAATTCTCGATATATAGACAAATCTTATATTAACTCTAAAGCGCTCGAAATGTTGCAATAGCTTTATTAATATGCGAGTCTCGATTAGCTAGACTTAATATAATTGGTTTTGTCTTAAACATAAGTTTTAGATCTATATATATAATATTGGTAATTTAATAACTCGATTAGTAATACAGGATACTTGATTTTAGAAATTTGAAGATATTTTAATCCTAAGATATTAAACCCTAAAGCCCTCCTGCTAGCGAGTTGCATTATTAGATAGATTGCATTACTTAATAAAAAAGAAGTAGATATTTGCGATTTCTTGTTTTTGCAATTTATATAAAATATTCGAATTATTTTCTATATTGTTTTTTGCAAAATCTCAAATATCTTTTTAAATATTATAAAATAATTCTTTATAATTTTTATATTAATTTAAGTGTAACAATATATACTAATAGTTATTGTAATCTTAATATATATTAAATATATATTAAGCTTGCACTAAATTTACAATAATAATTTCTATTTTAATTAAAAAATTATTTAGATTTGTTTATTTTAAACTTGTTTAAAAAGAAAATTTACTTTGAGATATAATTAAATTATAAAGATTTTAGCTTAAGTATAAATATAATATATAATAATATATTGCTAAAAAAAATTATTTAAATATATAATATTTTTAATTTATTTTTTCTCTAAAATACGCGACTTATTAAAAGCAAACTTATATTCAACTTTTATTATATAGAAATTTTATTTATATATAGTTTAAGCAATATATAAACTAATTTTTTAATTTTTTTTATAAAAAACTCTTTTAATTTGTATTTATAAATTAATAGTGCAATACAATCTTTTACGTTAAAGTTGTTATATATATAATATAAGATAACGTTGCTATACTTAATATATAAATTGAATATTGTCAAAAAGATAGCAAAATATTTTACAAAATAAAATATTAGTGGAAATACAATATACATTAAGTGTAAAATTAATCTACGAGCTATAAAATATAATAGATTTTGTTATTTAACTGTTTAAATTATATTGTTAACAATTTCTCGAAATATTCTAATAAAATATAAAAAATAATAAGTATAATCTTTGCGTACAACTAATATAAAAAATAGATATAGTTTTTAATTAATTGAAATATAGATATTTAATTGTATATTGCAAATACTAGTCTTAATTTTGTTGCTCTCTTATAAATAATTAAATCTTATATATATTTAGTATATAGTAAACATAGATTTAAGTTATAACTAATTGTAGTTTTGATTGCAAAATATTAAAATTTAATATAAGTGCAATTTTGTATATATTATTGCATATTATAGTTTATTAAAATACAAAAATATTTAATATTAATATATACTAAGTTTGCGTTAATTGTTTAATTATTGTACTATAATTCGATCTTAAATAATAATAAATAAATAATTTGTCAAATCTATATAATTAGTCTATAAATAATTTAAATTAAAGATAAGTTTATCTTATTAATTTTAAATATTATTGGCTTTTAATTTTTATATATACAAGTTATAGACTTAATATAAACACAATATATACAGTATTTTTGTTGTTTTTGAAGAAATCTATAATATTAGATTTTTGTTTAATACTTTAATTCCGTTTTAATATTTATAATATATATTAATTAAATCTAATAATATCAAAAATTGTTAATATTTTTAAGTTTAACTTTATTATATATAGAACATGCGCAAAGAATATTTAAATATGCATATTTGCAATATTTGATACTAGAATATTTAATACTTTGTTGTTAAATTTTGTTTGCTTTGTTTTTTCTCTTAATTTCTAACAATAGAAAAGAAATTTAAGTAATTTTGTTGTCAACTACTACACGAAAGAATTAAATCTATTACTTAATATTAGTCTAATATATTCTAAACATTAGTATAGTATATATTTAATATACACTTGTCAATTAACGCTCTAATTAATATATTGATTAATATAATATCTAGTATAACCCTTTTTTTATATACAAAATAAAAAATTCTCTTTGCATACATATATAGATATATTGATATATTGTAGTAATTTGCACTTTTAATATTACAATTCAATTGCGTTCTTTAGACATAATTGTTGATTTATTAATATAAATAAAATTTTGCTTAAAATTAGTACAAACTTAATATAAATTAAATATAAATTATAAAGATACAATCTATCTTTTTGAGTTTTATAAATAATAATTGATCGAAATTGGAATAAATATTTGATATAGATTTCTTTTCTTTGTTGCTATTAAGAGCAACATTAATAATATTAAGAGAACTCAATATTGTATTTAAACTAGCGTAGAGAATATTCTCTTCTATATTTGCAAGATTCTATAAAATTTAATTTAAATCAAATATATATAGAATATATTTGTAATTTCAATTTCGTTTATTTATCGAAAAATTCTTTATTAACTCTTCTAATTTACAAGATTTTTAAACAATTTCTTTTTATCTTTTGTAAATACATAAGCAATCTTAAAAGAAAATAACAAGCTTTTATTTAAAAAAATATATTATTATCGAAATTTTAAATTAAGTATAAGCAAACTCAAATATAGTATAAATATAATTTCGAGACTAGATTGTACAAATAATAAATATTTTTTGACTTATATTAAATATAAAAATAGTTTATACTTCGATAAGACTTGAATTTTACAATATAAAAATTTCTTTTTTTCTATTATTAAATCGAGACATATTATAGATTTTGAATAACTCTAAAATATGTAATATATATAATTTAGTTTATATCTAGTATATATTAGATCTTGTTTGCGTATTAAAAAAAAGTCTTATATAAAACAACGTTTATACTATATATAAAATAAGTATATACATAGATTCTAACAATAGAAATTAAAATAATCGCAATATCTATTCTAGATATATGTAAAGATTATTCTAGATCGAATTTCGCATTCAAAATAAGCTTATTCTAGATTACAAATTTGTATTTAAAATAAGCTATATATTTGCTAAATCTATAAGTATATTTATTATTAAATTTAGTGTTTGTTAAAATAAATAAATAAAAATAATTTTTCGAATACAATGTAATTACTTTAGATACGCAATAATATTGTTTAAACTAGTAAATATTTTAACTATTTTTTAAACTTAAATTAACAAAGTATTACAAGATTTAATTAACTATACTTATATAATATATTTTAATAATATTCTAATTACTCTAGATACTCTAGAAGATAGAACAAGAAATTAAAAGTTAAAAGAACAACAGAATTAAAGTTGTTATATTATATTGTCTAGTGTAATTGTTGGATCGGGTCGGACATTTTTTTTTGTTTAACCCGAGAATTTGGACAGACTTCTTCGTTCAACCTGAAGCTATATTAATTAATTGCGCTACGTAGACTAGTCCAAATCAAGTAACTCTTTTTTTGTTTGAAAGCACGCTAAATCTTCTACAAAACAAGGTGATTTTTATAAAATATGTATAAAATACAAGAAAGTTATAAATTTTTTTAAATTTAAAGTTTTTTAAAGTTAAGCTTCTCGAGCCCGATTACTTAGCGATTCCCCCGCGAAATCGAGTCCAACGATCAGGCTAATATTGTCAAAAAAAACGAGAAAAAAATTTCTTTAATATTTTTCGAAAGCTTAACTTAGTCGGGTTATAGCTTATCCCAAATACAAATCTCTAATGTAAGGTAAGATTATTTTAGATCAAATATTTGATTCGAAATAATCTTCGCATATATTGAGTATAAACACAATATATAACAATTGAAAATACTAAGATATTAAAGAAAAAATTAAATACAAGCATAGCATATGTTAGATATTGATTTTCCAAAATAAATATATTATTAATATACAAGCATTACATATATTAAATATCGACTTTCGAGAATAAATATATTATTAATATACAGGCATATTATATATTGAGTATCGACTTTTGAGAATAAATATATTAATTACAAAGTTACAACGCAAACTTGCTAAACTAAATATATATTTAATATTAACAAAGACTTAAGTATTTAAGTGCGTCGAAAATTACGCATTAATACAAGATGCAATCTAGATATATATTTAGCATTTGCATAATCTAATCTAAACTTAAACAAAATTAAAATATTAAGTTCGACAAAATTACTAGTATTCTTTAATTTATCGAATTAAAATATTGTTTTTGTGTTTTTTATTTTTATTTTTTCTAATTATCTATATAGATTTAATATAGATTTTTAAATTTTACAAAGTATATTTTGAGTATATTTTAAGATTATTTTTATACAAAGATCTTAATATTTATTTAGCATAAGCGCTATTAATTAGATTGTTAATCTTAGAATTTATTACAATAATATTTAGATTATTAACGCAATAAATTTTTCGATTTTCGATATATGTTATAATAAGTATATATAGAGCTTATGCATAACGTACACTTATTATCTTATTAAGACTTATATTTTTATTTAAATCAAGATTTTGTATCTCTAAGTAAATATTAATTTATAGCATAATTTTTGCTAGATATATACTAAGTCTATATTTAGATCAAGCTAAATAAATATAAGAGCAAAATAGTATTAATAAATAATTATTTTTTGTCTAAATTAAATTTATGCTAAGTATAAATAACATCTATATTAAAAGTCTCGAAACAAAATAGTTATTAAAAATATTTTTATTTAAGTGCAATATCTACTAAGTATTAACAAAGATATTTAATTTTAAAACTTGCATATTGTTATTTAATTTAATTGTATAAATATTATAAATTCTATTGCAACTTAATATATACTAAGTATAAGCAATTGTAATATTGTTATAAAGAATAATTAAATATATAAAATAACTTTTACTATAATTAATTGTTAGTTATCTATATATTTAATATCGACTAAATCTATACTAAATTTATACTAAATAACAACAATATTTTAGTTACAATATTATATATATATATATATTATACTAACGCAAATAAGCAACTATACTTCTCTCTATATATATAGTATAGACTAAGTATATTTAGTTGCAAATTCTAATACTAATAATATATTAATTAATATATGTTAATTTATTAAAAAGTATATAATTCTTTTATATTTAATATATATTGCGCTTGTATTATAATAATACACTTAAATTATAAATTCGATTTAAAACTTAATATAACGCAAGCTATGCAACTAAGTTAAAGTACATTTAATACAAGCATCGACTAGACTAAGCTTATATATTGTATAGATATAAGCATATAACAAGCACGCTTATATATTAATATGTTAGTAATATAAAGTATATTGCGTAGATTAAATTTATATTAAGTATAAATATAGTTTAAGCTTTGCAATTGTTATAATTTAGTTTTCTTCTTTCTATATAATATACAATTTTATTGCAAGATAAATTTATCTTATACTTCTTATATAGGTAACTTAATTTCTATTTTCTCTATTGTTTATGTTATATACAAATACTTATTTTATTGTTTAAGTATTTAATTATATATTATATACGTGTTAGCTTAGTATATATTAAATTTGTACTAATACAAGCTTTAGAGTTGCTTCTTAATTATTGTTTGTTATTTTTCAAAAATTTATTTTTTAATTTTAAATCTATTAATAAGAAATATATTTCTAGCTTAGTCTTAAATAATACTAAATTTATACTAATTTATTTTTAGTATTAAACAAACATTGCAATTAAGAAGTTTACTTTTGTACATTTTAAATTGTCGATCTATATATAATATATACTTAGATTATATTTAGATTAATATTTTTATCAAAAATTCTTTGATTTTAAGTAAATTTCTTTATTCCTTTTAATACTAAAATTATATTAAATATATACTAGCGTCTACTAAACGCAAAATAGAGAAACTTGCTAATAATAATATGCTTAAGATTTCGAGAACTATTAGAGATTTATACTTTTTATATATTTAATATATATCTAGCTAACAAATAAAGATAAATATAAAAGCAAAGAAATTAATGCAAAAGTCTTTGCTAATATATTAAATTGTATCTAATATATATTAAGTTTATACTTACAATATACTTAGATAACAATTGTAACAAGATTTGTAATTTTCAAAAAAGTAATTTTATTTATATTAAGTTTATGCGTAGTTTCGAGAAATATTAATCTTGAAATAGAAAATTGTAAATTTTTAACTATTTTGTATATATTAAGTTTATACTAAACTTGTATGCAACAATTAACAATAGCAAATTAATCTTAACTCTTAGTAAATACAAAGATCTCTTTTGCAATACTAATTATATATTAAGTTTATATATAAGTAATACAAGTATTGCGTTAACTATTAATATATCTACAAGAAAATCGAAGAATAAAAATATCTTTATTATTTATATTTTGTATATACTAAGCTAAAATTAATACAAATAAAAAATAAAAAATTTGTAAATCTAATAAGCTAAATACTAAACTAAGTATAGATTATACTAATATTAAGTATAAAATTTAACAATATACTTTAATATTCAAGATATATAGTATATATTGCTTACGTTATTAAATCTCTATTCGACTTTTCTTTTATTAAATAAGCTAATGTTTACTATATATTTAATTTGTATATAACTGCTACAATAACTATTCTTAAACAAAAAATAAAATACTTTCTAAAAATAATTATATTTTTGTGCAAGTTCAATATATATTATGCTTAAGCTTCTTATATATTTTAAATAGTAAAGAGTTTTTTTCTATATTTAGACCCTATTTGCGCTTTCTTATACTTAGTCTCTTTGTAATCTAATTTTTTTATAAATTTTATTTATTTTTTATAGAAACTTTTCTCAAATATTGCAAGTCTTCTTATTATAATAATACAACGCTTCTTAGAAGATATTAAGTATATAATTAGCATAAATTTCTTGTATATAATTTTATTGTTAATTAATTTTTCTTAATTATTAAGCTTTTAATTTATTAAAATATTCTCTAATAAATTAGTTTGTTTTATAAAATTTATATAAAATATATTTAAATATATATTATAATTGTTTAATTAAAAGTCTTAAATAGCTAATATTATTCGATATTCTATATAAATTATAGAATCAAAAAACAATAATAATAATTATATAGAAATTTTTAAAAAAACAAATGCTAAATTTATATTAAACTTATTTTTGCTATTATTTAAAATTATTAATAATATTTAAGCTTTTGCTTGTGTCAAATTTAAGTTAAGAGTATACGAAGAATTTGTATTATAATTTTGTCTTTTGCGTTGTTTATATTATGCTTGCGTCTAATTCTTAACTTAATTTTTCGTAAATATTATTATATAAGTTTTGCGATATTTGAATTTAATAAAAGCGTTATTTATATTTAATATATACTAAGCAAATTTTAAATATTCTGTAAGCGCAAAATTAAACATAATTTCTTTATTAAATGCAAATTTAGAGTCGATACTAAATATAAACTTAATCAATAATCTATATCTATAGATTTTAGATATATTAATAAATCTACGTTTAGATAATACTCGATATTTGCTTCTATTAGATAAGATTGTTTTATCAAATTTTGTTTTATAATATAATATTAAAGTATATACTAAATTTGAACTCGATATATACTAAACTAAAATCTAACTTTTATTTTTTTAAATTTGAGTGCTTTTAACATAATATTGTTGCGTAAAAGAAAATTCGAAACTTAAATTTAATATATATTAAGCTAATATATAATATCTATTTCTAAATAAGATTGCATTTATATATTAATATAATATAGAAATTAATTTAAAACTTTAATTCTATATAAGCTAGATTAATACTTGATATTTATTTTTGCTTAAATAAGTAATTCTTAAATTGCAACTTAAAAATATATAAGAGATTTTAATATTAAATTTTAAGTCTATATTTATGCTAAATTTATACTTAGAGCTAGATATATTTAAAAAAAAAAATATTGTAAAAATTTTAAGAATTATAAAAAAGATATAATTGTTTTTTTTTTTTTTTTTTTTTTTTTTTATATTCGATTCAATATCTCTAAGAGTCTATGCAAGATCTATATACTTTTGCGATTTTTAAGTCTAATCAATTACAAATAGGCGAGCAATACTAGCGCCTGTTTGTCTAATTATAATTGACTAGAACTCGCGATTGCAATTTTGCTTGTAGTGCTTTATTATAATAGCGTTGCGCCTTTATCTTCTATATTGTAATATTTGTAATATAAGAAAATTCTTCAAACAAGAACTTTATAAATCTAAGAGAGATTCGAACATTGCTAACAATGTTGTTGTCTAAAATTATTTTAGTAGATTAGTAGATAAAATTATTTGTATTGTTGCAATAACAAATCTTGCTTCGTCTAGTAGTTGTCTTAGATTTGTAATACTAGTTTTTTGTTGCATTTAACTTCTTTTTTGTTGCTATATTAAATATGTCAAAAGAACGTATTTAACAATTATGCGTTCTTAATTGTACTTGTACGTATTCGTCGTAATATTAAGAACGCAATACTTGCATAAAAATTAATTAAAGTTGATTTTGCTTATTCTTAGTTAAACAAGAAGTAAATTGTGTAATTTAAAACAATTAAAGTATAATTGCATATACTTATGCGTAACTTCTAATGCAATCTTGCAATATTTTGCGTTATTCTTGTTTCTTAATTATTTGCGTTATTACTTTTTTCGAATCTTGTCTTAAATAAGTGCTTTTTTGACAACAAGTTTGCTTATTATTTAATCGACAAAAAGAAAAAGCTATTTATATGTCTTGTCGACAATTTTGCTCGCAATCTTATTATTTCTTATACTCTTATATTTCGATATTCAATATAGTTTTAGTATTGTCTTGTGACGTCGAATTATCTCGCATGCGCTTTGTGTGCATCTTAATTGCATTTGATTTGATATCAATTTTATCTCTCTTATAATCTTAATTAAGACTTGATTATTTAAGTATATTTTGTAGATTTGTTCTTTTAAATTAGTAATAGTCTCGCAATACTTTGTTAATTTCTTTGTCGCTCTTGTAAGTTTCTCGAGTTTGTTGTAATAAATTAGTATTATATTAACATTCTCGAGATGCTTTTCGATACTTTAATTTGTTTTGATTAAGACTACAATAACATTCTTATTGCGTTCGCTCTTATCAAAATAAATTTATTAATATAGATTTGAGCAATTTGCGTTATATTTCTTTTTGACAATTTTCTTACTATAAGTAATAATTGTTCTAGAAGACTTTATTTACGAGATTGCGATATATAATTGCTATCGAGAACTTGTTGTTAATTTTAATGCTATTTACATCTATCTTTTCTTAAGTTGCAAAGATATTATTTTTAGTTTTAATCTTTGTTCTTTTTTCGATATTAAATTGTTGCGTATGCGTAGTATTGCTATATCAATAATCTTTTCAAATTCTTATACGTCTATAGTAGCTATCGATCTCTATATTAGCTTCTCTAGATAAATGTTAATAGAAAATACGTTAATCTTAATTTGTAAAACTTTTGTAAAAGTTATCTTGTAAACGTCAATAATACAACGAAGCGTTTGTTCTTGTATAAATTGCAACTTTGTAACAACTTCTTTTTTTGCGTTCTTAATAATAGACAAGATATATTACGTAACAACGTTATATACTATTACGAACTTCTCTATTGCGATATATTTGCGTTTTTCGATATCTATAGACGTGTCAAAAATTATACTCTCTATTATTGAAATTTTTTTATGTTTAATAATTAGCTTTGTCTTTACTTGTTATAGATAAGTTTTCTATTTAAGTTTCGAATTAAGTTGAATTTCTAATACTTTAATATCGAACTTAACAATTACTTTATATTTTATCAACATTATATTAATACTTATGTCGAATCTCTTTAAAGTGCGTAAATAGTAAATTAGTTTATGTTTTTTTTTCGCGAATTTAAAGTTATAAATGCGTGCTTATTGCTTGCATTTGTTATATATCTAAGTTAGAACTTTGCAATTGCGTTTAGTCGACTCTCTATATATTAATATGTTAACGTTGTTTATAAAGCTTGTAATGCTAACTTGCAATCTAATATTATCGCATTGTTTCAAGAAATCTACATTGTAAAACAAGTATAATATTAGGAATAGAAAAAAATCTTGCGATATATTAACATTTGTCTTTTGCTTCTTTATTGTATATCTTTTGATAATCAATGTAATACGTTGTTTTTTTGAAAAATTCTCTACTTAATTAAGCAAATAGATTGAGACTTTTCTTTTTTTTATATTATAGAGTAGTCTAGTATACGATATATTGTCGAATGTATTAAACACATCTAGACTTAATAAAGAAGCTACTCTTTTCTTTTAATTACTCTATATTGTGTATATCTTTTTAATAATTAATTGTAACGCTATATCAATTAAGCGTTGTCTTTTAATTTTTATTTGTATATCGAATAGAGTATTATGTGCTTTCACAACGTAGCAAAGACGTTTTAATGTTATTGACTCTAGTATAGACTGATCGCGTCGAGCTAGGTCATCAAGTTCGAGCCAAGTTCCTGGCTCGCCAAGACTTGGGTCGAGTCAAGATTTTGATATCGAAAAGTCGATTTGAGTCACGATGTTGATATCGAGTATTTGGGTCGAGTCAAAGGGTAGATATGAAGTACTTGGCGTATAACTTGGTTCGACTCGCCAAGACTCGAAAAATTTAGATTATTTTTGAAAAAGTGCATTAATCAACTTAATCAAGTTGATTAATTTAATTAATTTGTTTATAATATTATATAGTAATGCATTTAGATAA
>JAABUQ010002344.1_pt1 | contig 37689 bp, 31 predicted proteins | sample 5560001 | NCBI WGS metagenome assembly JAABUQ01 (sample SAMN10711888, study PRJNA513371) | rock metagenome | isolation source: Antarctica rocks | place: Antarctica: Victoria Land, Finger Mt nord | collected 2015-12-18 | reverse complement strand
ACTTCCGGACGGTCGCCGGCTATACGCGCGCCTGGCACTGGACGCAACGCGACGGGCATAGCGAGAACGATGCCGAGTATCGCGTCACGCAAGACGACGCTTCGATTGCCGCGCCGAACCTGACGATTACAGCTGCACGACGTCGTCGTGAGAACGATCCCGCACCTCGACATCGGAAACGGTGAATATAAATCCGTCGGGCTGCTCGGCTTCGATTTTATCGGCGCACTCGCCCTAACGTTCGATTACGAACACGGCCGAGTCACCGCCACCAAGCCGGATGCATTCAAGGCGCCCACCGGCTCACCCGTCTTCGCCATCCCGGTTCGACTGGGCTCGCAGCAGCCACTGGCCGACGTAACGCTCGACGGCGCGCTTGGCGAACGTTTTCTCATCGACACCGGGGGTGCCGGGTCGATGCTCATCTTCGACTACTTCGCGCGCCGACATCCCGAAGCGTTCCAGGCCGAGCCGCTCGTTCGTAACCGGTGACTACAAGCCGGTAACCCTGCGGTTGATGCGTTTGGGCACCACGATGCGCTGCGGTATCGAAGCGAAGAGCGGATCGCCGAGCTGCCACAACAAGAAGGAGAACTGATCCGCGAGCAAACCCTCGGCTTGCGCGCGCGACGTATCGAGAAAACCGTGGCCCGCGTCGTAGTCGACGCGCAAGAGAACGGGCCGCCCGCTGGTGCTCGCGCTCTGGAGCCGCGCCGCGAATTTGGCGAGTTCCCACGGGGAGACGCGTGGATCGTTGATGCCGGTGTTCAGCATGACGGCCGGATACTTCGTTCCGTCGACGACGTGCAGATACGCATCCATGTTGAGCAACGGCGCGACGTCGGCGGCAACTTTGACGCTGCCGAACTCCGGAACGTTGGGCGGACCGTTGGGCGAGAACTCTGAGCGGACCGCGTCACAGACGCCAACCACGTCGAGCGCCGCTGCGAACAAGCCGGGGGCCTCGGTGATCGAGCGCCCGATCGTGATGCCGCCCGCACTCGTGCCTTCGCCAGCGAGGCGTTGCGATGACGTGTACTTTTGCGCGACAAGATAACGGCCGCAAGCGATGAAGTCATCGATCGTATGTTGCTTGGTTGAGATCATCCCCGCGCGATGCCAGTCTTCGCCGAACCAGCCGCCACCGCGCGGGTGGCACACCGCCCACACGCCGCCCTGATCGAGCCACGCGAAGCGCGTGCCCAAAAAGTACGGCTCGATCGTGATGCCGTACGAACCATAGCCTTCCAAATATGCGGGATGCGTACCGTCGCGCACGAGATCCTTACGGTAAACGAGCGACAGCGGAACTTTCGTACCGTCGGCGCTCGTCGCCAGCGCTTCTTCCGACGTGTAGTCCGACGTGTCGATCGTCGATGGTGGCCGCAGTCCCGTGTCGGTGACCGTGCCGCTCGCCGCGACGTCGAAATACCGTTGCGGCATCGTCCACGATACGAGATCGAACGTCGCGCCCGGAACGCGCGGGTCGGTGGCAAGCGTGCCGATCGCACCCTGCACGGGCAGCGTCACCGTAGTCGTTTGCGTGCCGGGTGAGAAGTCGGGACCGTATGAGACGCGTTGTATTTGGCCGAAGCCTCCGCGCCGCGCCCGCACGTAAAGTCCGTCCTTGGCCCCGGAGAGCGCTTCGATGATCGCATTGCTCGCGGGCACAACGGTCTGCGCCTGCGCGACGTCAGGTGCGGCCAAGTTCGTCGCCACGATCTTATAGGTCGGCGCATCTTTGTGCGTGAGCAGGTAAACGGTTGAACCTTCGACGTCGGCGCCGGTTACGTCGTCGGCCACGTCGGCGACTTTCTTCCACGGCACACGTGCGCCCGTCACGCTGTCGAGCGGCGCGACGAAGAGAGTCTGCTCGTTTTGGACGCCATGTCCGATGTCGCCGAGCGCATAGGGCGAGTTGGGCGACGTGACCACGATCGGAAAATCCGTCGGGACGAACGGCAGCGACGGATCGACGCCGATGCCGAAAACGGCCGGGTCTTTGTCGGGATCGCTGCCGAGCGTGTGGAGGTACGAGACCGGCCGCAGTTCGGAATCGTTGGGCGATTCGCCCGGCGCGAGCTTCGGGAATCGCATGTAATAGAACGACTTCCCGTCGGGCCGCCAACCGGTGACCCCGACGTACTTGGCGCGATCGATCGTATCGGGCAAGATCGTGCCGTCGGCGGTTTGTACGACGTGCAACGTCGCGTTCTCGGAGCCGCCTTCGCTGACCCCGTAGCCCACGTATGCGCCGTCGAACGACGGGCTGAAGTATTCAATCGTGAAGTGCTGGCCGGGAGCGGTGATCAGCTTGTCGGGATCGACGAGCACGCGCTCGTCGTTCTGGCCGACGGTCCGGACGTAGAGTTTGAGCGTGTTCTCATGGGGCTGGCGCTTTTCGTAGAAATAGCGGTCGCCGAAACGCTGCACACCTGTTACGGTCGGCCCGGCATTGTCGAGCGCCGCTATCCGGGTGAGCACTTTTCCACGGCCCGGTTCCAATCTGGCGAGCACTGCGCGCGCGTATGCGTTCTGCCGGCGGAAGAAGGCCTGCACGCTCGGGTCGTTCAGATTCTCAAAGTAGCGGTACCGATCGAGGACCTTCGTGCTGCCGTAGACGTCGGTCACGGGACGCGGAGCCGGCAAGGCCGGCGGCGCGGGCCAACCTGGCAGCGCCGCAGCGCTGCGGGCAACGGTCACCGAAGCAGCACAGACGGCGCCGCAAAGCGCCGCGGTAAAGAGCGCGCGTGCATATCTCATGCTGGTCTCGTTCGTTCGGCGCTTAATGGAACTCCTCGCGGCGCGGGGCGTTCGCGCCGTTAAAACGAACCTGCCATGCAATCGTGATCGTGACGATTTCACGCGAATACGGCGCCGCGGGACTCGCAGTTGCCGACGGCAGCGCTCGAGCGCTCGGCTACGCGTTGTTGACCGACGACCTGCCCAAGACCGTCGCCGCGCGGCTCGGGACATCGGCAGAGGAAGTTGCGTCGCGGGCGAATGCGGAGGCCTCGCTCGGCGAACGCATCCTGGCCTCGCTCGACGCCGGCACGCCGGAGGCAGTGGGCGCCAGCGTTACGTCGCCGGGCGGCTTCGACGAATCGGTGCGGCGCGAGATCGAACGCACCATTCGCGAGCGCGCCGAGCGGGGTGACGTCGTGATCCTCGGCCGCTATGCGAACGCCGTCCTGGGCGCACGTGCCGACGTATTGCGCGTCTTCCTCGTTGCGACGCGGTCGTGGCGCTGCGCGCGGCTGGTTGAGGCCTTTGCATGGAGCGCCGAGACGGCGCTGGCGGCAATCGACCGGATTGACGCGGCGCGTAAAAAGCTCGCCAAAGACCGCTACGGTCTGCGCTGGGGCGATCCGCATGCCTACGATCTGGTCGTCGACGTTTCGCGCGTGACGGTCGATGGCGCCGTCGCGCTCGTGGCGACGGCGGTCCGCACGCTCGAGCGCGGCGGGTAGCCGCGTGAGCGCCGTTCGCCCCCAAACGCCGCTGGAATCGACGGCTCCCAAGCCGCGCACGTCGGTTTTGGCTCCGTTCCGCTCGCGCGATTACCGGTTGTTGTGGAGCGGGCTCATCATCTCCAACCTCGGCACGTGGATGCAGTTGACGACGCTCGGCTACCTCGTCGTCAAACTCGCCGGCTCGGCGAAACTCGCGTCACTCGACGTCGGCATTCTCGGTGCATCGTCGGCCGTTCCGGTCGTGCTGCTCTCGCCGCTGGCGGGGGTGGTCGCAGACCGGTACCCGCGCCGCCGGGTGCTGTTCGTCACCAACGGTCTGGAAGTGTGCTTCGCGCTGGCGCTCGCGATCCTCACGAGCACGCATCGCATCGCGCTGTGGGAAATTTTCGTCATCGCCGGCTTACGGTCGACGGGACAGTCGTTCGACGCGCCCGCGCGCCAAAGTTGGGTACCGCTGCTCGTACCACGCGAGAATCTGGGAAATGCGATCGGCCTGAACTCCGTTGCTTTCAATGCACCGAGCATCGTGGGACCGCCCGTTGCGGGCGTGCTCATTCTGGGCGTCGGGATCGCGACGTCGTTCTACGTCAATGCGGTAGCGACGCTGGCGGTCGTCCTGGCCCTCATCTTCATGCGGCCCGTTGCGCCCAGTTCCAGCGTCCGCGAGAACGTGCTGGCTTCGATCTTGGCGGGCGTGCGGTTTGTGTGGGGCGACCGCATCCTGCGCCCCGTGCTGTTGCTGCTCGTCGCCACGTCGCTGCTGGTCCGACCGTATTCGCAACTGATGCCGGCGTACGCAGCGCACGTGGTTCACGTTGACGCGCGGGGTTTAGGCTTGCTGTTGGCGGCTAGCGGGAGCGGCGCGATTATCGGCTCCATTGCGACGGCGCTACTCGGCACGCACCGGCGCGGCGTCGTCTGGTTCGCCAGCGCCATGTTGCTGGCCACGGGTACGATCGTGCTCGGGTCCGTGCACGCGTTTGCGCTCTCGTTCGTCGTCTTGGTCTTCATCGGCTTTGCGGTGATGTCGTTTGCGGGCAACTCCAACGTTCTGTTGCAGACCTTGTCGCCCGACGACATGCGTGGACGCGTTATCTCGGTCTTTGCGATGATCATCCTCGGCTTGGTTCCGGCGGGTTCTCTCGTGCTCGGGTCGGTCGCGTCATTCATCGGTTTGCCGGCGAGCTTGATCGCCGGCGGCGTTCTGGCGCTCATCATCGCCGCGGTCGTGTGGCTGGGCAATCCGCTGCTGCGCACCGTTTGAAGGTAGCGGCTCGGCCGCTGGACGGTCTCTCCGGCGGCCGCGGGACTGCCGCCGTGGGTTCGCCGAGCGTCGATGTGGAAAGCTCCCTGCATGAACGATCGTGAGGACACCGGCCGCGACGACGGCGAGCACACCATCGGCGAAGAAGTGGACGACCAAACGACGATCCTGGAGAATGCGTTCAACCTATCGCCGGAGACGGCGCGCGCGACCGCTGAAGACAAGGTCGCCAGCCGTATGCGCAATCCAGCTTCGGACGATGTCGAGGAAGCGCGCATCGCCGAGGCGCAAGACCGCAACGCAAAAGAGGATGCCGACCGATGAACGACGCGACCGGCGGCACGCACGCCGATACCGACGCCTTGGAACCGCAGCGTAACACCGACGTCTATCCCGGAGAGCCCGACGTCGACGATGACGATGACGGCAACGCGGAGGAACTCGGCGACGTGAAAACCGCTCTCGACGAAGAGACCCAGTAACCCGCTGCACGCATGATTCGTCCTATGACGTCGCTCGTGGCGCTCATTGCGTGCCTGCTGCCCATATCAGCGGCCGCGATGAGCGTGCGGCGCCCGGCACATACCATCGTCATCGTTGAAGAGAATAAGACTCTGGCGCAGATCGTGGGGAACCAATCGGCCCCCTTCATCAACGCGCTTGCAAAAAAGGGCGCGTTGTTCACGAATGCCCACGGCGTGACGCATCCCAGCCTGCCGAACTATCTCGCCTTGTTCGCCGGCGTCACCAACGACAACGGCGACGGCTGCCCGGCGACCGGCATTTCGCCGACCGCGCCGAATCTGGGCAGCGAACTGTTAGCCGAGCATATGACGTTCGCCGGCTACGCCGAAGCTCTGCCCGGCACGGGCTCGGCGGTTTGCTCCGCGGGCACATATGCGCGCAAGCATGCGCCGTGGGTCGCCTTCAGCAACGTACCGCCTGCTGATGCAAAACCGTTTTCGGCACTCCCGCCCTATAATGCGCTGCCCACCGTTGCGTTCGTGATTCCTGACGTCGACGACGACATGCACGACGGGACGATCGCGTCCGGTGATAACTGGCTGCGGGCCCATTTGGGTTCGCTCGTCACATGGGCCAATGCCCATGACGCACTGGTCGTGCTCACCTGGGACGAAGGCTACGATGCCGCCAACAGCATCCCGACGATCTTCTTTGGACCGATGGTAAAACCGGGACGCTACGGCGCCCGCATCGATCACTACAACGTGCTGCGCACGCTCGAAGACGCCTACCATCTCCGCGCAACAGGACAGGCCGCAAAGGTCGCTCCCGTCGACTGCTGGCGGTGAGCCGCCGAGGTCAAAAACTACCTACGGCGCTTGGTAAAAAGGCAGCCGAAACGCTTGCCGTATTCGACGTCCGCTAATGCGGGCATAAAATAAAGCGTGCGAGACGTTACAAGGAGCGGCTTGCCATGCGTAGCACGGCTGATATCGCTCGTGACCGCGGTTCCCGACAATCCAATCGATCAGAATCTCGCCGAGGAGCATGCGCGTGCGCTGTTCGAGCACAAGATGCGCGACTACGAGCGAGTCGCAGGCGTGTTCGCTTCCACCGGGATCGAGCGGCGGTATTCGGTTTCCCCGCTGCCTTGGTTTGCCGAATCGCATGGCTGGCGAGACCGTACGGCCGCATATGTGGACGGCGCGACGCGCCTGTTCAAGAACGTTGCGCAGCGAGCCCTCGAGGCGGCGGGTCTGTCGGCGAACGCCGTCGATGCGGTCGTCATGGTGTCGTCGACCGGCGTGGCGACGCCGAGTTTGGAAGCGCGCGTGCTGCCGCACATGGGATTTCGTGCCGACGTGGAGCGCACGCCGGTCTTTGGACTTGGCTGTGCCGGTGGCGTTACGGGGCTCGGGATTGCATCGCGCTTGGCAACCGCGCGGCCCGGGACGACGGTCCTTTTTGTCGCAGTCGAACTATGCACGCTGGCGTTTCGTTTGGATCGCGCGACGAAAGCCGACATTATCGCAACGTCGCTCTTCGGCGATGGCGCGGCGGCAGCGATCGTGTCGAGCGACGCCTCTATCCCGGCGATAGCGAACTTTGCCGGTGCGACGGAGCACCTATGGCCCGGCACGTTGGACATCATGGGTTGGGCGATCGATGACGCGGGACTCGGCGTTCTCCTCTCGCGTTCCTTGCCTGCGTTCATCGAACGGCGTTACCGCGAGAGCTTCGAGGCGGCGACGGGGCGTCTCCAACTCGATCCGAGCCAAATCGGTCGCGTGGTGTGCCATCCCGGCGGGACGCGTGTGATCGAAGCGATCGAGGCGGCACTCGCGCTCGCGCCCGGCGCACTCGATTACGAGCGCGGCGTGATGCGTGACTTCGGCAACATGTCCTCCCCAACGGTGCTCTTTGTGCTCGAACGCGCAATCGCCGGCGGCCTGTCCGCGCGCACAGTCCTTTCGGCGCTGGGCCCCGGCTTTACGGCGAGCTTCGTCGCCCTCGAGCGCGCCGGATGAAGGGCACGGCGTTGCTCGCGTTCGTCACATTGCAGCGGGTGACCGAGCTGGCCATCGCGTCCCGAAATACGAAATCGCTGCGCCGGCGCGGAGCATATGAAGTGGGCGCGGCTCACTATCCGGCGATGGTGGCGCTCCATGCAAGCTGGCTGGCCATGCTTTGGCTGCGAGGACGGCGTCGCCCAGTTTCGCCGCTTCTTCTCGGCTCGTTCTGCGTTCTACAGGTCGGCCGCGCGTGGGTTTTAGCGACGCTTGGCGCGCGCTGGACGACGCGCATCATCCTGCTGCCCGGCGCCGCGCCCATCGAAGCCGGGCCCTATCGCTTCGTGCGGCATCCCAACTATCTTATCGTGGCACTGGAGTTGCCGTGCGTTGCATTCGCAGTGGGTTTACGTCGGCTCGCACTCATCTTCGGAGGCGCGAATCTTGCTATGCTCGGGTGGCGTACGCACTGCGAAGATCGCGCCTTCGCGGACGCCGGCGCCGCCTCACGCGCCGATATTCAGGAACCGCCTGCATGATCAGTGGCGGTTCGGCACGGCGTGCGTCGCGACGTCCGCGAGCGCTTGATCGAAACGAGTCAGGATCGAGTAGCGGTGGATCTCGAGCAGCGATGATGAATCGCCGGCTGCTCCCCAGTCCTCGGTGAACCCGAGCGTGTAGCCGTTGACGGCGGCCAACCGGGCGACGCGATCGTCATATGCATCGTACGGATAGACGAGCGCGTAGACCGGTTTTCCCAGGCGGCGTTCGAGCGAAAACTTCGAGAGGCGAAGTTCGTGCACGACGTCGGTATCGGAGAGCTTGGTGAGGTCGGGCGGATGGTTGGCGGTCAGGCTCTGCACCTCGATCAGTCCGCTCGCGATCATCTCGCGCAGCTGCGGCCAGGTGTTGTGATGTTTGCTCGTCGTCTTGCCGACGTAGTTGGTGTGCACGAAAAGCGCTGCGGCAAAGCGGTGCGCGCGCAGCAGCGGGTAGGCGTAGCGGTAGATGCCCGACCCGTTGTCGTCGAAAGTCAGCACGAGCGACTTCGGCGGGACGTTGGTTCCGCGGATGAGATGGTCGCGTAGCGCCGCGAGCGTGAGGACATGGAATCCACCCGCTGCGATCTGGTCGAGCTGATGACCGAAGGTCGCTGCCGTCGTGTCGAACCAGACCTCTTTGGCCGGTAGCACGTCGTGCCAGACGAGGACCGCAATGTAAGGCGTGCGTCCGTGCGGCGAAATCTGCGGCAGCGCGCTCGGCGCGGCGCGTAGCCCGACGGGGCTGCAGCACAGTGCCGCGACGCACGCGATCAGATAACGAAGGGTCCGCATGACAAAGGGTGTTGCGCCGATGGCCGCGCAGTCTCCCCGTGGTTGATGAAGGTATCCGGACGCCGTGGTCTGATCCTCGTGGGCGTCGTTGCAATCGTAGCGCTCGCCGCCGGTTTCGCCGTCGCAGGCAAGCTCGAAAATTTCGCATTCCTCTCCTACGCGGATCACGCGACGGGTTTGCGGCTTGGTGCAAGCGACGTGATGCGGACCAAAGACGGATATCTCTTGCACGACATGACCGCCTCGACGGACGACGGCGCGTTTTTTGCAAGCGCGGGCCGCGCGCGCGTAGCGCTCGGCCAAAGCGGTGTTACGATCGCCCTCGAACGTCCGCACATCGTCGTTTCGCCGCTTCGCTATCACGCCCAAGCGGACGCGCGGCTGCCGCTCGCAAGCGGCGCGACGCACGTGATGGTGCGTGACGGCACGCTCGTCGTCACCGGGGGGACGGTCCCCGTCCCCGCACTCACCTTCCAAGGCGTCGAAGGCGATATGAACGTGGGTTCCGGCGAACCGCCGCGCTACGACATCGCGATGGCGCTGGTTGACCAGACAAACCGATATCCCGTCAGCGGACGTGCAGAGGGTGGCACGAGCGTTTGGACGGCCGCTGCTGTGCCGCTTGCACCGCTCATTGGACTTCAGCCCGATGACGGCAAGCTGCAGTTGCAAGGCGGCTGGTTGCGCGACATCGAGATCGATGGTGGAACGGCCACACATGCCGAGGCTCGGCTCGACGACGCATCGCTTGCGCTCGGTGACGGCAGCGGAGTGCTCGATTCTCCGACTCCCCACGAACTGCGCGGACTGCATGGAAAAATTTCGTCTGTCGGAGACGGCATCGGTTCACGCGCGATCGTGGGTGCGCTCGACGGCGTCCCCTTCAGCTTCGGTGGTGAACTACATGGTCTGTTCGGCGAGCGCGCAGGCGGCGTGCGCGATTTGGACGCGCTCACGGCTTTGCTTGCGCGCATCGCGAACGAACCGCGCTTGCGCTCGGTCACGCTCGAAGCAACGGCTCCCGGGCTCGCGTACGCGCAATACGCGCTTGGCAGCGATCACGGCCCGCTCGCCATCAGCTTGCTCTCGCTCGATCCCGCCGAACCGACGTTACGCTTCGATACCGCGATCGCCGAAGATCATGTCATCTCCGGCGGCGAGCGAACCTCGGCCATGAGCGTCCGCACGGGTGCGGTGGCGGGCGTCAACGGCGACTATTTCGATATCGGTCGTACGTATCAGCCGCAGGGGATGCTCGTTCGTCATGGGGAGTTGGTGCGCGGTCCGACCGATCGCGCAGCTTTGGTGATCGACCGCAACAAGCAGATTACGATCGCCGAGTTTCACATCCGCGGTGAAGTCCGCACCGCAGCAGGCAGCATGCCGATCACGGAAGTCAACGACTGGCCGCCGGGCGACGTATGCGTGATCACGCCGGCCTTCGGGAAGGTCCTGCCGGCTTCGCCCGGCCGGACCTTCCTTGCACTGCAGCCGCTGGGCGACCGTGACGGCACGCGCTTTCGCGTGACGGACGTCGTGCCGATGAACGCGCCGGCGACGCCGCGCTTCGGCATTGCGATCGGCCCGCTCGTGCGCACGCCGCTGCCTAAACTCGGCGACATCGTGACGGTCACGTATGCGCTCGAACCGCACGTCGACGACGTCGTCGCGGGCATCGGCGGCGGACCCATTCTACTGCGCAACGGCGCGTGGTTTGAAGATCGCCACGCCCCCGCGCCCGATGAACGCAATTATCGTTGGCCCGTCATTGCGCTCGTGCGCACGAACGATGACCGCTTGATGTTCGTCGCCGTCGATGGGCGCCACCCCGAACGTTCCGTCGGCATGACGCGGCCGGAATTCGGAGAGCTGTTGCAGCGTTTGGGCGGCGTCGACGCGATGGCCCTCGATTCCGGCGGCTCCGTCACGCTCGTGTCGCGCGCGCCCGGCGACGCGAACGCAAGCGTGCGCAACGTGCCGTCCGACAACAGTGCCGAACGCTGGGTCTCCGACGGTCTTTTCCTCTACAGCAGTGCGCCCGTGCCCGCGATCGTCGCTCCCATGCATGCGCCGACGCCGATGCCCGAAGGGCGGCCCCCACCGTGATCGGCCCTTCGTTGCCGGATGAACTGGCGCCGCCCGCGCCCTTTCCGCTCGTCATCGCGCAGTCGCGCACCCAGGAAGTTTTCGCGCCCGGCATGCGTCGCGCAACGTATCGGCTCCAAACATCCGACGGGCCGCTCGTCGTCAACGTCGTCGCGCTCGATCTGGGCGAGCCCACCGTGCGCCTCGGCGTGGTGCTCTCGCGCGACCGGCTCGTTTCACCGGGCGAAACGGTGTCGTTGATGGCCCGCCGCACGGGCGCGGTGGCCGGCATCAACGGCGACTACTTCGACATCGGTCAAACGAACCAGCCACTGAACATCGTGGTGCGCGACCGCGTGTTGTTGCGCACGCCCTCGCAGCGCGTTGCGCTCGACGTGCGCCGCGATCGTAGCGTCCACTTCGATACCTTTACGTTCAACGGAACGGTGCAATATGGCGCATCGACCGTGCCGTTGACCGGGGTTGACGAGTGGCCGCCGCAGGGCGGCGCGAGCGTGATCGGTGCGGCCTTCGGTGCGATGCGCGGAGCCTTCGGCGTAACGGCTGCGACGTTGGTGCCGGCCGATGCGCTCCATGGTGCCGCGCTCGCCGGCGCCTATCGCGTCGCAACGATCGGTCCGGCAAGCGCGCAGGTGTCCCATGGTATCGTGCTTGGGCTCGGTCCGGCGGCGCAGACGTTGGCGCCGCCGCCTGCACCGGGTGACGGTGTGACGATCGCCATGACGACGACGCCGCCGCTCGGCGATGTCGTTTCCGCGCTCGGCGGCGGACCGTTGCTGCTGCACGGCGGACACGTCGTTGACGATCCGAATGCACCCGCGCCCGAGGAACGCAACGTGCGGTTTCCCGTCGCCGGTGCGGCAACGACATCCACACAAACGCTGCTGCTCGTCAGCGTCGACGGGCGTAATGCCGCGACCTCGATCGGCGTTACGCGCCCGCAATTTGCGGCGTTGCTGCGCGGACTTGGTGCAGCCGATGCAATGGCCTTTGATTCAGGCGGCTCTGCAACGCTGGTCGCGCGCGAACTCGGCGACCGGATGCCGAGCGTGCTCGGATCGCCGAGTGACGGCGCAGAGCGACCGGTGGCCGACGGGTTGTTTGCGTACAGCGATGCACCGCTTGGTCCGCCCGCCATGCTCGTCGCGCGACCGTCCGCGATCGTCACGGTGCCGGGCGCAAGGGTTCCCGTGCAACTTGCCATCGTCGATGCTGCAGGACATCTGCTTGCGTCTCCGCCGAGCGCGCTCGTACGAGCCGGCTCCGCGTCAGCCGAGGTTGCGCTGCACGCGCGTGGCTTGCAAGCGCGCGTGCCGATTCGCGTGGTTGACCGGCTCGCGCAGCTCAACATCGAAAACGACGTGCGCGCCGTCGAACCCGACGCCACGGTGCATCTACGCGCAACCGGTTACGATGCGGCGGGTGCCGTGGTGCTGTTGGGGGATCGCGTGCAGTGGACCGCCGAGCGCGGACGTTTCACGGGGCCGGGAATCTATCGCGCGAGCAATCGCGATGCGCGGATCGTGGCGAGCGCGGGCGGTCTGCGTACGCAGATGATCCTGCGCGTCGGAAGCCGGCGCATCGCCTTGCCGCTGTTCGAACCGCCACTCGCGCTCGTCTACGATTTCTCGGGGACACGCCGCGTCGCAACCGCCGACGTGGAATATGTTTTGCCGGGCGAACCGTTACAATTCTCCGTCAAGGTACAAGGCGACGGCGGCGGCGCGATGGTTCGGGCTGTTTTCATCAACCGGTTCGGTGAACGTCGAGCCCTCACCATCGCGACGAACGTTGACTGGACCGGCTGGCGAACGCGCATGATCGCGCTACCGTCCGATCTCAACCCTCCGGTACGCCTGGCGTCGCTGTATATCGTGCCGCCCGTGGGGCCCGCCTCGGCAAGTGCCTCGAGCGCGCACGCGCGCGGTGCACTGACCTTTCGCAACGCGAGCGTCGTGGTCGCGGGTACGCCGTGAGCGTCGCATACGCCGTACGCCGGTTAATCGTGGTCGCCGTGCTCGCGTTCGCGTTGCTGCCGCGCAGCGCGGAAGCCGGTGCGCAGACTCGCGCACGTGCCGCGACGCTCGCCACGCATGCGATGACCGCTCGTTGGGACGGCGTTCCCGTGCTGATGTATCACAGGGTCGATGCCGACGTTCCGCACGACGCCGTGGGTCGCGATCTGACCATCGAGCCCGCGGCGTTTGCCGCACAGTTGCGGTATCTGCGCGCTCGGCACATCGCCGCGATTACCGCCGATGAATTGATCGCGCGACTCGGGCGCGGCGAGCGGCCGCGCAACATTGTGGTGCTGACCTTCGATGATGGCTACCAAGACGCTGCGACGGCGGCATTACCGCTGCTGCGCGAGTACGGTGCTCGCGGCACGTTCTACGTTTCCAGCGGCTTCATCGGCACGCCGCATCATCTGACTTGGCACCAGATGCGCGCGCTGCGCGACGCCGGTATGGAAGTTGCCTGCCACGGGACCTTCCATCTCGATCTCGCGAAGCTCGATCGCGCGGGTCAGGAGCGTGAAGCGGCCGGGTGCATGAAACGCTTCACGCGCTATCTGGGCGCCCCAGCGCCGACGACATACGCGTATCCCGCCGGAAAATACGATGCGACCACCGTGTCGGTCATGCGGGAAATCGGCATGCGCGCGGCTTTTACGGAGATTCCGGGCGACGTCGCCGGTTTGGCGCACCCCTTTGCGCTGCCGCGGTTGCGCGTGCGGCACGACGACGATCTCGCCCGCTTTGCCGAATTGATCGCGCCGTAAAATGCCGTGGGGACCGCGCTTTGCGCGATCCCCACTGCTCGGGTGCTCTAGGCTTTCTTTGCGACCTTGCGACGTGTCGCTTTGCGGGTGGTCTTGCGGGCCGTCGTCTTGCGAGCGCCGGTCTTACGGACCGTCTTCTTGCGTCCGGCGGTTTTCTTCGCCGTCGATTTCTTGCGGGTGGTCTTGCGAGCACCGGTCTTTCGCGTGGTCTTCTTACGCGCTGCGGTTCCGGCAGTTTTCTTTCTGCCCGTTCCTTTACGCGCCGACGTCCGTTTCGCCGTTGATTTCTTGCGGGTTGAAGTCTTCTTGACTGCCATTACTTTTGGTAGTCATCCTTTCCGCGAACCGTTCCGTCTGGCGACGGTCGGTTCGTCATCGCCAGGTAGTTGCTACCTTTATAACCTTTTTAGAGGATTTTGGCAACAAGCCCATGCGAGCCGCGCCGCCAGCCGATGTAGCCTCGGTGCTGCGCTCGTGTTTCAACCAGCGCCGGTCAGAGTTTGCCGAGGTGCTCGAGCGCTATGTAGATCGAAGCGATGTGGATGCCGACGTCGATCGTGCCGTCTCGCACGTAGCGCCGGAGTTGTTCGAACGTGGCCAGTTCGATTGCGATGTCTTCGGTATCGTCGCAGCTTTGTGCCACCAGCGGATGCGTATTGCGTGCCAAATACAGATGATAGGTCGTCGTCGAACTGGTGGGATCGAAGATGTACGTGCCGAGCAACTCGCAGTCGGCGGGATCGCCGACGTAACCGGTTTCCTCGGCCAACTCGCGGCGTGCGCATGCGTCCGGCGCTTCATCGGGATCGATGCCGCCGGCGGGTAGTTCGAGGACGTACCGCCCGATGCCGTGCTTGTATTGATGAACGAGCACGATGCGCTCGTCGGCAGTCACGGCGAAGATAACCGCAAAGCCGCGCGACTCCCGAACGTAGTACGGACCGACGCGTTTGCCGCTCGGGAGTTCGATCTCGTCGCAGCGCAGTCGCAGATGCGGCGTTTCAATGACCATCTTCGAATCAATGGTGCGCCAGCCCGGCTCGCGCGCGGACTTCACGAGACGTGACGCCGCGTTGTTGCGGGCAAAGATTCTAGACGGGTTCGGGTAAATGAAACGCGACACACACTCGCGGAGCCGCCCACGATCGAAGCCTTACGCATCGGAGAACAGTACCAAACCACGTCCGGGACGCTTTGGAAGGATGGCACGTACTTCCCGCGCGGAACGCGAGTAATGGTCGCCGGACTACACCTCGAGCAAGGATTCTGCGTGCGCTTCCCAGCCGACGTCGATGGTGAGCCGCTCGAGACGTGGGAGGATTGGGCTCAGAGCGATTTCCTCGGACCCGACGGCTCGATCGACGGCAGCGATGATCTGTCCCCGGCGGTGCTCGCTGAGGCGCGCGAAGTGCTCGACGAGGCCGAAGACGGCACGCACCTGCACTTTCACGACTCCGACTAGGGGGGCTTGAGGCTGGCCGATCGCTTCTGCCCTCGAACCGGGGATTTCGCCGATGGGGGTCATCCGGTAAATATAGATGCGGACTGCCCCGGCCAGCGGTTAGAAAGTGCCGGTCCAATGGTAGAATGCCCGCACTACCCGGACCGTTCGAGGAGATCGACAGCGTGAACTTCACCGATGCCGCCCAGCTCGAACTCATGTGGGGCACCGATCCGCGCTGGGCCGGCCTGAGGCGTCCCTACCGCGGCGACGACGTCGTGCGCTTGCGTGGTTCGATCGAAATCGACTATACGTTGGCGCGGCTCGGAGCGCAGAAGTTGTTCCGGCTTCTCTCCGACGAGCCGTATATCGCCGCGCTCGGCACCCTGACCGGCGGTCAAGCCGTACAGGCGGTCAAGGCAGGGTTGCAAGCCATCTACCTTTCCGGCTGGCAGGTCGCGGCCGATGCCAATGGGGCGGCGCAAACCTATCCCGACCAAAGCTTGTATCCGGCCAACTCCGCGCCGGCGCTCGTCAAGCGCCTCAATAACGCGTTCGCGCGCGCGGATCAGATTGCGACGATGGAAGGCACGAACGACGTCTCGTACTTCGCACCGATCGTGGCCGATGCGGAAGCGGGGTTCGGCGGCGCGCTCAACGTTCACGAGATCATGAAGGCCTTCATCGAAGCTGGCGCCGCTGCGGTGCACTTCGAAGACCAGCTGGCGTCGGAGAAAAAGTGCGGCCACATGGGCGGCAAGGTTCTCATTCCGACCAAGACCGCGATCCGCAATCTGGTCGCCGCACGCCTGGCGGCCGATTTGATGGGCGTTCCGACCTTGATCGTCGCGCGCACCGACGCTAACGGCGCGCATCTGATCACGAGCGACATCGATCCCGCCGACGCCGAATTCATCACCGGTGAACGAACCGAAGAGGGCTTCTTCAAGATACGCGGCGGCCTCGGTGCGGCCATCGCGCGCGGCCTCTCGTATGCGCCGTACTGCGATCTCGTTTGGTGCGAGACGTCGGAGCCGAACATCGCTGAGGCGCAGCGTTTCGCTGCCGCTATCCATGCCAAGTATCCGAGCAAGTGGCTGGCCTACAATTGCTCGCCGTCGTTCAACTGGAAGGCAAAGCTGGCGGCGCACGATATCGCGACGTTCCAGCACCAGCTCGCGGCGATGGGCTACAAGTTCCAGTTCATCACGCTCGCGGGATTCCACGTGCTCAACCACTCGATGTTCACGCTGGCGCGCGATTATAAGGCGCGCGGCATGGCGGCGTATTCGGAGCTGCAACAGGCCGAGTTCGACGCCGAACGTGACGGTTACACCGCGACGCGCCACCAACGCGAAGTCGGCACGGGGTACTTCGATGCGATCGCGCAAGTGGTCGCCGAAGGGAAGTCCTCGACGACCGCGTTGCACGGTTCGACCGAACAAGAACAGTTTGTCGCGCAAGCCGAGGCGATCGCCGGCATCACGCCGTAGCGCTTCACCCGACGTCGTATCATGCGCTGCGGCGGTGCTTCGGCGCGTGATGCGATGACTGTTCTACGCACGAACATTCCGCAGCGGCTCGACCGGTTACCGTGGAGCCGCTTTCATTGGATCGTCGTGATCGGCCTCGGGATCACGTGGATTCTAGACGGTCTTGAAGTGACGGTCGTCGGGTCGGTCGGTTCGCGGTTGCAAGAGCGCGACGGGCTTGGCCTCGGCGCTCAGGACGTCGGTCTCGCCGCTACGGCATATCTGCTCGGCGCCGTCATCGGGGCGCTGGGGTTCGGTTATCTCACGGACCGTTACGGGCGCAAGAAGCTGTTCATCATCACGCTCGCGTGGTACATGGGCGCGACTTTGCTGACGGCGTTTTCGTGGAACCTCTGGAGTTTCGTCGCTTTTCGGTTTTTGACAGGCCTCGGCATCGGGGGCGAATACGCGGCGATCAACTCGACGATCGACGAGTTGATTCCGGCTGCCAAGCGCGGCTGGGTCGACCTCGCCATCAACGGCACGTTTTGGCTCGGCGCGATGCTTGGCGCCGCTGCCAGCATCGTGCTGCTCGATCGCAACCTTGTGCCCGGTGCCTACGGATGGCGCATCGCCTTCGGCATCGGCGCCGTCTTGGCGGTGGCAATCGTATTCCTGCGCCAAGCGATCCCCGAAAGCCCGCGCTGGCTGCTCACGCACGGCCGGGGAGCAGAAGCGGAACGTACGCTCGCCGGCATCGAAGAACGGATCGCGCGCGAGCGGAGTGGCCGCGCGTTGCCCGAGCCGCGGGGCGACATGCTCGTGATGCCACGCCGGCGTAACGCATTCGCCGACGTGATGCGGACCATGCTGCACACCTATCGGGGTCGCTCGGTCGTGGCCTTGTCGTTGATGGCCGCGCAAGCGTTCTTTTACAACGGCATCTTTTTCACCGAATCGATCGTGCTCTCAACGTTCTTCGGCGTACCGTCGGGGCGGGTCGGCTACTACATTTTCCCGTTCGCCGTCGGAAATCTGCTGGGTGCCGTCGTGCTCGGGCGCTTCTTCGACGTCGTCGGCCGTAAACCGATGATTGCGGGGACATACGCGCTGTCGGGTGTGCTGCTCTTCGCGACCGGCATCTTGTTCGTGCGCGGGTCGCTGGATGCGTTGACGGTGACGGTTGCATGGTCGGTCATCTTCTTTTTCGCGTCGGCAGCGGCGAGCGCAGCCTATCTAACCGTCAGTGAAACGTTCCCGGTCGAAATCCGGGCGATGGCGATCGCGATTGTTTTCAGCGTCGGCACGCTGATCGGCGGCGTGGCGGCACCGGCGTTCTTCGGCATGTTGATCGCAACCAAACAACCCGGGTCCATTTTCATCGGCTATGCCTGCGCGAGCGCTGCGATGCTGGCGGCCGGGCTCATCGAGTTATCGTTCGGCGTCGAAGCGGCACGCCGCCCGCTGGAAGACATCGCCGCTCCGCTAAGCAGCGTTTGATTTTGGCGTTAGCGCGCCGATTCCAGTACGGCGACTGGGAATACATTCAGAAGTTCGGATACGTTCAGGTACTGTCCATCTTCGTCTTTGCGGCTGGCGACGGTCGCGCCGGTGAAGCGATCGGTAAAGAGGGCAGCGTCGTGCATTGGGAGACGGATCGTCTCGTCTCCGAACGCGAGCTTCAGCTCGCCGTTTAAAAGTAGGCGGCGCACGAGCCGTGGTACGACGACGACAATTCCGTCCCGTGCGAACCCTACGAGATGGTCGGCGCGTGCCCCGCTGATTTCGAGCGGCGTGTACGCGGCGCCCAAGAACGTCACGGAACGCTCGCGGCGCAGGTGCATGAGGCGCCAGATGATATAGGCTTTCAAACGTCCGTCGGGCCACGCCGCGAGCAACTGCTCCGCCCACGCTCCATGCTCACCACGCTCGCAGTGCGCGCGCATTTCGGCTAACGCTTGGCGACGACTGGCGTAGTCGACCGGGCGGCGGTTGTCGGGATCGACCAGCGAGAGGTCCCAGAACTCGCACCCCTGGTAGACGTCGGGCACGCCAGGCGACATCAACTTGAGTACCGTCTGGGCGATACTCGAGACTGCCCCGACCCGAGCGCATTGATTTGCAAGCGCCCGCAGTTCTCGTACGAACGGCGCGGACTGCGGCGACGTGAGAAGAGCGCGCGTAAAGCCCAAGCCCGCCTCTTCATAGGCGATGTTCGGGTTCGTCCAACTCGTGCGAAACTTCGCTTCGCGCATTGCCTTGCGCTGATACGCTTCGATTCGCTGCACGTAGGCCTCTAGCGCTGCGGGTTCGATCGTCGCGTCTTCAGTCAGCCATTCGAAGGGCCACGTTCCGATCAAGATCTGATAGAGAAAGTATTCGTCGTTGTCGGTGGGTGCGGGATTGCCGTCGACCTCATGCTTGCACGTCGCGTTGAGCTTGCTCCAGCGCCGGATCGTTCGCTCCCAGACGCCCGGCATCTCGGAGAGTGCATCGATCCGCGTGCGCGTGTCCTCGCCGCGCTTGTGGTCGTGCGTCGCAGTTGCCAGCATGGCGTGCGGAAACGTGGCGGCGCGCTCGAGATTGGCTTGGTGAAAGGCGGCGACCGACGTGCCGAAGCGGCGGGGATCACCGCCGACTTCATTGAGCGATACCAAGCGTACGTACCGATAGAACGACGTATCTTCGACCGCTTTGGCCATCACCGGGCTTGTATATTGCTGAAACTTCATCGTAAAGCGCAGCACGGAACGGCCGTCATAGTTTGGGGACTCTTCCGGAAGTCGCATCGTCAACACGTCTTCGAGGAAAGCGAAGACGTGTTCGTCGCCCAGTTCACTGCGCTTGCGAGCCGCATCGATTGCAAGCGCGATGTACGTTCGATCGCTCTGGTCGACGTCCTCGCTCGTCACGTAGGTCCGATACACCGGAAACGATGCGACCACTTCGCCGAGCGCATCGCGCAGCACGTTATAGGTATAGTCGTTGGAGCGCCGGTCGTTGTCGGCGATGGCATCGAGCATCGTCGTGAGCACTTCGAGCTCGCTTGCCAGCGCAGTGCGGATAATGTCTTTTTTGGCGCGGTACGCGAACGCGTCGAAGGTTCCCGAGATGCCGGCAAAGCGCCGGTAGATGCGATCGAAGGCAAGTTCGGCACGCGAGTCGGCAAAGAGTCCGTTGACGAGGTTCATGAAATCGTAGCCCGTCGTGCCGGCGATGTGCCAGTCGCGCGACAGGTATTCGAAGCGCGCCAAAATCTTCTCGACGACGAGGTATTGGGGATGACCCAGTGCCGCGGCTCGATCTTGCAGAAATTGGCAGTAGCCGCCGGGGTTGTAGAGCCCATCCACGTGATCGATCCGCAGACCCTGAATTCGTCCTGAGGCGATCAGTTCGAAGATTAGGCGGTGAGTCTGGCCGAGCACGTGCGCATCTTCGATCCGCAACCCCGCTAGATCGTTGATATCGAAGAAGCGCCGGTAGTTGATTTCATCGGCCGAGACTCGCCAGTACGCTAACCGATAGTGTTGCTGCGCAAGGACGCTATCGAGCCGGTCGATCGCCGATGGTGTCGTGCCGACGCGATACGTGTCGAGCGCGGCTTCGATTGCAGCACGGTTGCCGGGGTCGGCGGCGACGCCGGCAAGTTCACGTTTGAGTTCGAGCGCGCGCTCGCGCGACGCATCGGCGAACTCGCCCGCGAGCGCTCGCAGTGGCCAGGCGTGACCGCCGCGTTTTTCGGCAGCCAGGGCGAGGATGTCGGCGCAGCTGCTCGTCGCCAGCGGAAACCGCCCGTCGAAATATGCGACGGCGAACGTGCCGCTCTCGGCATCGAACGCCGGCGCAAGTTCACCGCGTTCGAGCACGCGACCGTAGTAGTCGCCGAGCGAGGGAACGAGCAGTTTGCCGTGCATTTCGCTGCGAAGCGGCCGCCAATTGATATCGAAAAACTCCGCGTACGGCGACGCTTCGCCCCATTCGAGTACGTCTTGCCACCAGGCATTTTGTACGCCGATGGCCATGTGGTTGGGCACGAAATCTAAAAGATGACCAAGTCCGGCGGCCTGCGACGCGTCGATCAGCGCGGCATGCTCGGCGGGCGTACCGATTTCGGGATTGAGAGCGTTGGGATCGACGACATCGTAGCCGTGCTCGCTGCCGGGGCGCGCTTTGAGATACGGCGAGGCGTAGAGATAACCGACCCCGAGCTCGACCAGATATGGAACGATGGCGCGCGCGGCTTCGAAGCCGAAGTGCGGCGTGAACTGTAAGCGATACGTCGACAGCGGCGTCGCGGGGACGTGCGTCACGGAGATCGCATCATGCGAGCGTCCAACGGACGCTCCAGGCGGGCGCGACCGATCCCTGATACGTCGGGTCGTGCGTCGAGAATAGCACGTACCCGCCCGGGTTTTCCGCAAAGCCGGCTTCGTTGCGCGCGCCGAGGTTCGCGTCGAGCGTCAGCGCCGTCCCGTCGTCGAGACGGAAGCGCGCTTGTAACCCGGCTGCGCCAATAGTTTGCGATAATGTGTCGGTTCCGCGCACCCCCGCGATGCGCGGTGCGAGTTCCGTCCGCCGGATCGAAAGTAATTGGCGGTAGTACGCTAGCCAGGCGCCGTGGGTTTCCCGCACGGCTTCATCCCAATCGAGCTTGCTGCGCTCGAATGTTGCCCGCGCTGATGGGTCGGGGATACGCTCGCGCGCGGCCGGATCGGCGAATGCGGCAAACGAGCCGAACTCGCTGCGCCGCCCTGCTGTGACCGCGCGCGCAAGTTCGGGTTCGAAGTCACAGAAGTAGAGGAACGGCGAACTCGCCCCCCATTCCTCGCCCATGAAGAGCAGCGGCGGCGACGGCGCCAGCAGATAGACGGCGACGATGGCGCGCAGCGCGTCCGAGGGCGCGAGTGCGTTAATGCGGTCGCCGAACGGACGATTGCCGATCTGATCGTGATTCTGCAAGAACGTCACGAACGAACCGAGTGTCAATTGCCCACTCGGCGTCCCGCGTTCGGCATTGCGGTATGCTGAAAACTCACCTTGATAACCGAACCCCGTCGTCAGCGTTTTTCCGAGCAATGCCACGGCGTCTGCGGCGTAGTCGCCGTAGTAGCCGTCTCGTTCACCCGTGATAATGACGTGCATCGCATGGTGCGCATCATCATTCCATTGCGCCCGAAACCCGGTTTCCAGCAACGCTGCCTCATTGTGGTCGTTCTCGAGCACGAGGGAAATCGGCCGGTCCGAACGTTCATCCACCCTGCGCGCGAGTTCGCGCAAGAAGGGGCGGCCCGGTCCGTCGTAGATTGCATGGATCGCATCGAGACGAAGTCCGTCGAAGCGATATTCGTGCGTCCAGTAGAGCGCGTTCTCGATGAAGAACGCTCGGGCGGTGGCGTTCTCAACGTCGATCGCCGCACCCCACGGCGTGTGGTGACGCTCCGTGTAGAACGTCGGCGCATAGCCGTGCAGATAGTTTCCTTCGGGCCCGAAGTGATTGTACACGACGTCGAGATACACGGCCAACCCGTGCCCGTGCGCGTCCTCGATAAACGCCTTGAGGTCGTCCGGCGCGCCGTAGTTGTGCGACGGGGCGAACGGCAGGACGCCGTCGTAGCCCCAGTTCCGTTCACCGGGGTACTCCGCCAGCGGCATCACTTCGAGCGCCGTGATTCCGAGCGCAACCAAATGGTCGAGTTTCGTGCGAGCCGCTGCGTACGTGCCTTCCGGCGTGAACGTGCCGACGTGCAGTTCGTAAAAGACGTGCTCGCTCCAAAGTAAACCAGACCATGTCGTCGGCCATTCAAACGCCGTCGGATCGACGACCACGCTCGGTGCATGAACGCCGTCGGGCTGAAAGCGCGAGGCCGGGTCGGGAACGCGTAGAGCCGAACCGTCAAGCGAAAAGGCGTAACGCGTCCCTGTGCGCGCGGAGCCGTCCACGGCTTCAAACCAGCCTGCGCCGTCGCGCGTGAGCGACATGGAGCACTGGGTGCCCGAGGTTGTCGTGAACACTTCGACGCGGCTCGCATTCGGCGCGTACAACCGAAACCGCACGCCCCCCGCGCACAGCTGCGCGCCGAACGGCATATCATGCCGGAACCTGTGGAGTCTCCCTCGTCTAACTATTTTGGTTGCGGATGGAACTGTAAGGCGACGCCGTTCATGCAGTAGCGAAGTCCGGTCGGCTTGGGTCCGTCATCAAAAACGTGACCGAGATGGCCGCCACAGCGGCGGCAGTGGACTTCCGTCCGCGCCATGAAAAGCGAGGCGTCGCGCGACGTCTCGACGGCGTCGGGCAGCGGCTCGTAAAAGCTCGGCCAACCCGTGCCACTGTCGAATTTCGTTTTCGCATCGAACAGCCGCGACGAGCAGCCTGCGCAGTCGTAGAGTCCGGCATGTGTCTCATGGTCGAGCGGACTCGAACCGGGCGCTTCGGTTGCATGTTCGCGTAGGACGCCAAAAGCGGCCGGAGATAGCCGGGCGCGCCACTCCGCGTCGCTGTGTCTCACTTCGAAATGTTCCGGCGCGGCGTCGGCCGGTTTGCTTGCAATTCCAAGCGAGGCTGCAATGCCGCACAGGCCGCCGATCATACTGCTTCTGTTCACGTCGTCTTCCATAACCCAATCATACGGCAACCGGGTGCAATCCCCGCGTAAGCCGCCTCACGCCCAGCGGGGAGCTGCTCGTCAGGCGCTGGAAGCGGGTCGGCATGAACGATTCCGTTCTCCTGCGCGAGGCCCGCGGTAGCGTCCTACGCCTCACCCTCAACCGGCCCGCCAAGCTCAATGCTTTCGACGAAGCATTGACCGAGGCGTTGATCGTCGCGCTCGATGACGCCGCGAATGACACGAATGTTCGCGCGCTCGTCTTGCGGGGGGCCGGCCGCAGTTTTTCAGTCGGTCAGGACCTCGAGGCGTTCGTACGCGTGCAGTCAGGTAGCCAGAGCGTTTCGGTCGCCGACCACCTCGGTCGCGGTTACAACAGGCTGACGCTGAAAATCCGAGCTTTGGAGAAGCCGGTCATCGCATCACTCGGCGGCATCACCGCCGGCTTCGGACTGTCGCTGGCGCTGGCGTGCGACGTACGGCTCGCGGCGGACGATGCGACCTTCACGCTCGGCTTCTCGAAGATCGGCCTCATCCCCGACGGAGGCGGAAGTCTTTTTTTGCCGTTGTTCGCGGGGCTCGGCCGAGCGCTCGAACTGGCGTGGACGAGCGACCGCATCGAGGCGGCCGAAGCGTATCGCGTCGGCTTGATAAATCAAATCGCTCCGCCCGAACAGCTCGAACAGCGCACGCTTGACTTCGCGGCTCGCCTCGCTGAAATGTCCCCCGTGGCGCTCGCGTTGACGAAACGTGCTTTCAACAGCGCGCTCTTGCCGCAGCTCACGCAATGGCTCCAAATTGAAGCGCAACTCCAGCAAGAGGCTGCAGAGGCTCCGGACTTTCGTGAAGGCATGCAAGCCTTCTTCGAAAAGCGGCCTGCCGTTTTTGCCTCGCGCTAGCTTGCCCTATCGGCTTTTATTCTGTGATACGGCGCTCTCGGCGTGAACGATGCACCATAGCCGAAGCGCAAGCGCGGCGCGTACGGTTGGTTTCCCTGAACTGCGGTTCAGTGTCTCTCTCTCTCACGCTCATGGGATACTGGTAGAGGGACGGGTTCTTGGTCAAACTATAACGACCATTGATGCGGTCCGATGCCCTACCAACGCTCGGCGCTGGCCAAGTCATCGAATAGGGAATCATGCAGGTTCTCCGGCGTGATGCGCTCGATGAGTTCGGTGAGGGATCGCGACGGCGCTTCGCTTGCGAGTTTGGTGTAATCGCAATCTTGCACATCTGCGCCGGGCTTTGAGGAACGCGGCCTGCTCATACGATGTCTATAGCCTATTGTGCGGCGTTTTCCACAGCGCCTTGGAGAACGAACCGTCCCCGCCCGATGCGCGTATCCGCCATGCCGTAGTAGACGTCGAAGGTTTGCTTGCCGATGTCGGGACGCGGATCAATGGCGGTCGGAAAAACGACGTCGTCGACGATGCCGTGCACTTCTTCGGGAAGTTCCGGCGTGAGGAACGGCTGGGCCGCACGGTAGAGCACCTGGTCGGGACCGTCGGCGTCGAGGATGGCGAAGGCGGCCCGATATTGCATGACCGGCTTCTCGCTTTCTTCGTATCCCGGTAACACGTCGATCCCGTGGTAGATCAGCAGCCATCCGTCGCCGACGCGGACCGGCGGTGGCCCGGCTCCGACTTTGACGGCGCCGAATCGGGCGTGCGGGTACACAACTTGCCGCGTCTCAACGACCTCGAGCAGAGCGGCTGCGTCGCCGCGTGCGCGCTCGAGCGGTACGTAACCGATGAAGATACTTTCGCGCTCCTTGGGTTGCAGTTGCAAGATCGACGGCGCAAGAGCGCGGCCGCGGGCAACGGATTGATGGCGGGTCGGACGATGCAGCAGCGCGATCGATGGTACGCCGCTGGGCGACGTTACGACATCGGGAAAAAACGCGGCGTCTTTGTCGCCGTAAATGTGCGTCGCGACGCGAAACGCCACGATGCCGAGCCGCGTCCAGTTCCATCCATCCGAGGACGATGCGACGGCGACCTTGGTGCCGCCGGGTCCGTACGCGCAATATGCCATCAGGTAGAGGTCCAGCGCAGCGACATACGTGACGCGTGGGTCCTCGCAGCCATAACCGCCGGGGTTCTGGCGAAACTCGTATCCGGCTTCGGGCTCGAGCGCAAAGCCGTCGCGTTCGAACGCGACCTGATCCTGCGTCCATATTGCGCGGCAACGGCCGATGCGCGAAACATTGTTCGGCCCAACTAGACGCGGATACAGTGCAAGCGTTCCGTCGCGCAGACGCGCCGACGCGGGATTGATGATCCCACCGCATTCGAGCTCGGAGCCGTCGGGCTCGAGCACAATTCCTAAACGGGTAAACGTGGACCTCAGGTTTCCGCTCCCGTCGCTTTGCGGGTAACGGCTTTGGGTTCGCCCTCGCTGTCGCGCGCCCGCCGCAGTTGCGCGTCGGCTTGCGGGTCGGGCGGAAAGATGCGTTCGAAGGCGACTCGCAGGATGCCGGCGATCGGTAGTGACAGGAGGGCGCCGAGGATGCCGAAGGCTTCGCTGCCGAGCAGCAGTGCCACGAAGATGACGAGCGGCGTGACGCCGACTGAGCGCGCGACGACGACCGGAACGAGCACATTCTGTTGTACCATGATGATGACGACGTAGAGCGCCACGACGACGATCGTCTTCACAATGCCCACCGTAAAGAACGCGATGACCAACACCGGGATGATAGCGACGATCGGCCCGATCATCGGCACGATGCTCGCGATGCCGGCGATCAGTCCAAGCAGCAAACCGTAGGGAACACCGACCGCAATCAGGACGATCGTGCCGGCGATTGCAACGCCGACCGCCAGCAGCACTTGACCCCGCACGAACCCGCCGACCACGGTATCGACCTCGTTCATGAACGAGATCGCCGTCGCCCGATGCGCGCGCGGCACGAGACGCACGCCGAATGCCTGAATATTGGCGAGGTCGCCGACGATGAGTAACGTCAGGACGAGCACGAGAGCGAGGTCGATCAATACGGCCGTCGTGCCCTGCACGAAGGCAAGTGCCTGGGAGCCGAAGACGCCGGCGAATCCGCCGACGAGCGTACCGACCTTACCGGCGTTCTTGGCAATCGCGTCGCGCGCCCCCGCGGGGAGCCGCTGTAGGAGCGGCGAGTGACGCGGGTCGGAGATCTGCTGCTGGACGTCCGAGACAATTTTGGGGTAATCGCGCGTAAGTGCTTGGGCCTGCGAAGCGATTGCCGGTGAAAGCCATGCGATCGCAGCAAAAACCAGCACCGCCAGCACCGCATAGACGAGGATGGCCGCCAAAGCAACGGGAACGCGCCGCGCTGCCAGCCACTTGATGGGCGGATACACGAAGTATGCGAACAAGATGGAAAAGATGATGACGACCAGGGTGTTGTGCACGCGGTCGAAAACCGAGGCCACCATCCACAGCAGCCCACCAACCACGAGCGCTAATCCCGCGATCAGCAGCGCCCGGACCAATCGCTGCGTGGTTGCATCTCTGGGACTCGAAGGCTCGTGGATCATATGCTTCCTTTAACCGATTCGTCCACCGCAAATCCATCGTGGGTCGATCTCGACGTCACCGGTGAGACAATGCCCGCTTTTGTCGCGCGGCCGTGCGACGCAACGCGTGGCGGCGTGATCGTCATCCAGGAAATATTCGGCGTCAACGCCGACATGCAGCGCGCCGCGGCCTTACTAGCCGACGAAGGATACCTCGCAATCGTACCGGCGATTTTCCATCGCACCGATCCTCATTTCGAGGCCGAACACGATGACACCGGCTTTGCGAAGGGGCGCGCGGCCGCGGGGGCGCTCGACCTGGCGCAGCTCGTTGCCGACCTTACGGCCGCCGCCGACTATCTTCGCGCGCAGCTAGGCGGCGATGCCAAGATTGCCACGTGGGGCTTTTGCTTCGGCGGTTCCGTTGCATTCCTGAGCGCGACCTTGCCGTTCGTAGCGGCGGCCGTCTCATTTTATGGGGGCCAGACCGCCCGCTCGAACGTGCCGACGCGTCCTCCGCTGATCCAGCTGACGCCGGAGATTCAAGCGCCGCTGCTGCTCGTCTTCGGGGGCCGTGACGCAAGCATCCCGCAGGGCGACGTCGACGCCATTCGAGCTGCGCTCGAGGCACACGCCAAGCAGTTCGAACTCCGCGTGCATCCCGATGAAGATCACGCGTTTTTTCGACCCGGTCCACAGAAGAATGACGGCGCGCGCGACGTGTGGCCGCGCGTGCTTGCATTCCTCGCCGAACATGTGAGGGCGCCGGCGGAACACACCGGCTAAACGTGAACTCCTTCGCGCGTCAGCATCTCGCGGTAGAGATGCTCGACGTCGGCGAGTGTGTTGATGTCGGTTGCGATCTTGTCTTGCCGCAGGCGCACGATGCGCGGAAAGCGGAGCGCGAAGCCGCTGCGATGCAGTTTGCTTTTTTGGATGATGTCGAAAGCGATCTCTACCACGATCGTCGGCTCGACCGGCAGTGCATGCCCTGCCGGCGCGCCGCTTTGATGCGCGAGAAACCACGGCGTCAACTCGGCGATCTCCACGTCGGTCAGACCGCTGTAGGCTTTTCCGATCGGTAGCAGTTGGGGATCGTCGGCAGAGCGCCGCACCGCAAACGTATAGTCGGAAAGGACGCTGCGGCGTTTACCGTGGCCCCATTCGACGGCGGTCACGACGCAGTCGAGCGTTCCGAGTTCCCGTTTGAGCTTGAGCCACCACTTGCCGCGCCGTCCCGGCGCGTACGGCGAGTCGGTACGCTTGAGCATCAATCCTTCGTTGCCGCGGCCGCGGGCTGCCGTGAACAGCGCGGCGATCTCATCGGGTGCCGCGTCGGCTTCAAGCGCGTGCCACGGCGCTACTTCGAGCGTCGGCGCGTTTGGCAACTGCGCGGCCAGCAGACGGCGTCGCGCCGCGAGCGGTTCGTCGAGTATGAAGTGGTCGCCCGTGGCGAGCAGATCGAAGGCGACGAATGCCACCGGGACTTCGGCGCGTAACTCGAGTGAAGGATCGATGCGCCCCAAGCGCGCTTGCAGGTAGCGAAACGGCAGCACAAGACCGTCGCGCCGAGCCACGATTTCACCGTCGAGGATCACGTCGGGTTGTTGCGCGAGCGCAGCGATCAGTTCGGGGAACGCGCGCGAAACGTCGCGCATCGTTCGCGAGTAGAGGCGTGCTTGACCCGCACGCACGTGTGCCTGCGCGCGGATTCCGTCGTACTTGTCCTCGACGAGCCACGCTCTGCCGGCGGTCTCGCGGTACGACGAGCCGAACGCAACCGGCGTCGCGAGCATGGATCCGACCGGTTTGCCGTACGCAATCGCAATCGATTCCAGCCGCTTCTCGGCTGCTGCGACCGCCACGTCACCGAGGTCACCGGCCGCCATGGCGGCGCGACGGACGGCGAAACTGTCGGTCTCGAACGCGCGCGCGATCGCATCGAGGATGAGACCCTCGCGTAAACCGATGCGCAGTTCGCCGAGCAATATCTTCGCCACATAGGCCACCTCGCGCGGGTCGCGACAGGCCCGAAACACGCGCTCGCAGACGGCTTCGCGCCGTCTGCCTGCAGCTTTGCCCGCTGCCGCAGCCAGGTCGTTCAGGATGGCGGCGAATTCGGCCGGCGTCAGCGTTTCGACGAACAGCGGGGCACTTTGCGGCGGCCGGACGATGCGTGCCAGCGCATCGCCGAGATCGCCCGTCGCGCGATACGCTGCGGCCAATTCTTCGCCCCTCGGATGCCAGACGTGACGCGCGGCCGCGCTCAAGGTGCGGCCGCCGATGGCAAGTTTGCGCTCATCGTGCGCGGCCAGCGGACGGCCGCTCAAAAAGCGAACGGCCGCCCGCAGGTCCTCGGCGCCGAGCGAACGGATGTACTCGGCCAAGCGTTCGATCTTGAGCGTCTTCGCCGGCGTCGCAGCGATGTCGTCACACGTCCGCGCGAACGCAATCATTCCGTGTAATGCGCTTCAACGAGGTACCGATGATCACCGCGTTCGTGCTGCTGACGATTGCGCCCGGCCATGTCAAACCGCTGGCCGATGAACTGCTCGAGGTTCCGGGCGTCGCTGAAATATACAGCGTGGCCGGCCCGTTCGATCTGGTCGCGATCGCGCGGGTGGCCCGTCACGAAGACCTCTCCGACTTGGTCACCGACCGCATCTCGAGTCTCGACGGTATCGTGCGCACCGAAACGCTGATCGCCTTCCGCGCTTTCTCGAAACGCGATCTCGGACTGATGTGGGACGTCGGGTAAGCGGCAGCAGGCCCAAACACGCGTTCGCCGCAACGGCCTCGTGCGGGCTGCGGTCTTAACAGCGCGCACCGACACCGCACGGAGATTCCGCATGGCACGCATCTACGATAATCTCGCCGACACGTTCGGCAACACGCCGCTCGTCAAGATTCCACGCCTAAGCAAAGGCCTGCCGGGAACGGTCCTCGTCAAGATGGAGTCGTTCAATCCGGCCGGCAGCGTCAAGGACCGCATCGGCGTCGCCATGATCGAAGCGGCCGAACGCGACGGCCGCCTGCGGCCCGACACGGTCATCATCGAACCGACCAGCGGCAACACCGGCATCGCGCTTGCCTTCGTGGCCGCCGCCAAGGGTTATCCGGTCGTGCTGACCATGCCCGATACGATGACGTTCGAACGGCGCAATCTGCTCAAAGCCTACGGCGCGCAACTGGTGCTGACCCCCGGCGCCGACGGCATGAAAGGCGCGATCGCCAAAGCGCAGGAGATTCACGATAGCGACCCCGGCAAATACTTCATGCCGCAGCAATTCGACAACCCGGCCAATCCCGAGATCCACCGTCGCACGACTGCCGAGGAGATCTGGCGCGACACCGACGGCCAGGTCGACGTCGTGGTCGCGATCGTCGGTACCGGCGGCACGATCACGGGCGTCGCCGAGGTGCTGAAGTCGCGCAAGCCGTCCTTCCGCGCGATCGCGGTCGAACCGGACGCATCGGCGGTGCTCTCCGGCGACAAGCCCGGACCGCACAAAATCCAAGGCGCCGGCGCCGGTTTCATTCCGAAAAATCTCAACACGGAATGTTACGACGAAGTGCTGCGCGTGACCAACGACGACGCCATTGCGATGGCGCGGCGCGCGGCCCGCGAAGAGGGCATGCTGGTCGGCATCTCGGCCGGCGCCAACATCGTTGCTGCGCTCCGGGTCGCTGCACGTCCCGAGATGGCGCGCAAAACGATCGTGACTTTCGGCTGCGACACGGGCGAACGGTATTTATCCAATGCGGTCTTCGCCGATCAGGAAGAACACGTCGTCGAACCGGCGCTCGCGTAGCGCGGGATGCCGTCGGCCGTGGACGTAACGTTTTTCGCGCAGGTACGTGAGCGGCTCGCTCGAGGCGGCGATGTCGCGCTGGCCACCATCATCGCTCGCGAAGGAACCGGACCGCGCGATCCGGGCGCCATGTTCGCGGTGGGCAGCGACGGGACGCTGCTCGGTGCACTGTCGAGCGGTTGTCTCGAAGCCGCCATCGTCGACGAAGCTCGTGACGTCTTGCGCGGCGGAACGGCGCGCATCCGAACGTACGGGCCGGAAGGCGAAGCGCTCGACGATCGCACGTTCGGTGCATTGACATGCGGAGGCAGCGTCGCGGTGCTGATCGAGCGGCTCGAGCGCAACCTCTGGGATGCGTTTGCAGCAGCCGCCGAAGCCGGGCGGCCCGTCGCGTGGGCGCGTGCGCTGGATTGCGGTACCGCGGTCGTCGAGCCGCACCAAACGATGGGCAACTTTCAACCGCGGCGGCTCTTCGCGAAGGTCATCGATCTCGCGCACACGATGCTGACGGCGCATGGGAGCGGCGTCACGCGGATCGACTGCATCGACGGATGCGATGGGCCGCTGATAGTGCAAACGGTCGCGGCGCGGCCGCTGCTGGTCGTCGTCGGCGCGGTCGATTTCGCCGCCGCGACGCTCGACGTCGGGCGTCTGCTCGGCTTCGCCTGCGTGCTGCTCGACGCACGGCCGGCATTTGTGACCGCGCTGCGTTTTCCGCAAGCGGACCGCATTGAAGTCGGGTGGCCGCACGAGACGTTCACGCGCCTGGGGCCCGACGATCGGACTGCCGTCGTGGTGTTGACGCATGACGAAAAATTCGACGTGCCGTTTCTGAAAGTCGCCCTGTCGTCGCCGGCATACTATGTCGGTGCGCTCGGCAGCCGGCGCACCAATGATCGTCGGTTGGAGGCGTTGCGCGCGTGCGGCGTCGACGAAGCCATGCTGGCACGCTTGCACGCCCCGATCGGCCTCGACATCGGGGCGCGAGCCCCGGCCGAAGTGGCCGTTGCCATCGGCGCCGAGATCGTGGCTGCGCGAAACCAGCGATCAGGTGGTCTCCTGCGCGATGCGGACGGTCCCATCGGAGGCCGCCACTCGCTGGTGAGCGCCTAAACGGCGCGCCGACCGGGTCTCTCTGCGGCCCGCGTGCAACAGTACGAATCCGTTTCACGTTAGAAGGGACCGCTTGACTCCGCTACCGTTTCAACGTTTCGCTGCCTTTGCGGTGGCGTGCATCTTACTTGGCGCCGCGCAGCCTATTCCGGCGACGAGCCCGTCGGCCACATCGTCGCCGGCTGCCGTACCTTCCGTCCCGCCGGTCGCGACCGCGCTCGAAAACGTGACGCGGGCAAGGCTCGGCAATGGACTGCGCGTCGTCATCGTGCGCGATCCGCTGGCTCCGGTCGTCACCGTATACGACAATTATCTCGTCGGTGCAAACGAAACGCCGCCGGGCTTTCCCGGAATGGCGCACGCCCAAGAGCACATGGCGTTTCGGGGTTGCCAAGGTGTCACGGCCGATCAGACGTCGGCCATCTTCGCGCAACTGGGCGGCCAAGGTGACGCGGATACCCAGCAAACGATCACGCAGTATTACGAGACGATTCCCGCTGCCGATCTCGCGGTCGCGTTGCACGTGGACAGCGACTGCATGCGTTCGATCGACGATAGCCAAGCGCAGTGGCAGCAAGAACGCGGCGCGATCGAACAAGAAGTGGCGCGCGACCTCTCCAACCCGGCCTATAAAGCGTTCTCCCGCCTCAGTGAGGACATGTTTGCCGGGACGCCGTACGCGCACGATCCACTGGGCACGCGTCCGTCGTTCGATCGCACGACGGGCGCAGCGCTCAAAGAATTTGATCGGACCTGGTACGCCCCGAACAATGCGATCCTGGTCATTGCGGGCGACGTCGATCCGCAAGCGGCGCTCGCAAGCGTGAAGTCGCTGTACGCGTCAATTCCGGCCCACGCCGTTCCCGCGCGGCCGGCGGTTGCATTGCAGCCGGTCAAGGCCGAGTCGTTTACGCTCCAAAGTGATCTTCCGTACGTCCTGTCGTTCACCGGATACCGGATGCCCGGTTCGGACGATCCCGACTTTGCGGCCGCCAAGATCTTGGCCGACGTGCTCGGCAGCCAGCGCGCCGACGTCTACGGATTGACCGTACAAGGCAAGGCGCTCGGTACGGGCTTCCAGCTCGCCGCGTCGTACCCCAAGGCCGGTCTTGGGCTCGCGTACGGCGCGCTGCCGGTCGGTGCCGACGCCGCAGCCTTTTCTACGGCATTGCAAAGCGTGATTGCCGGCTACGCGAAAAACGGCGTCCCGGCAGAACTGGTCGACGCGGCCAAGCGCAGCGAGATCGCCGCGGCCGAATTCCAACGCAACTCGATCGACGATTTGGCGTCGACATGGTCGGATGCGCTCGCCAATGAAGGCCGTGCGTCACCCGACGAGGACGTCGCCGCGATCCGCGGGGTGACGCTCGACGACGTGAATCGCGTCGCACGGACGTATCTCGATCCCACGCGGGCCGTCACTGCGACCTTGATTCCAAAACCTTCAGGTAAGGCCGTCAGCGCGAAGGGCTTCGGCGGCGGTGAAACGTTGACGTCGCAACCGGCGAAGCCGGTCGCTTTGCCGCCGTGGGCTCGCGCGCAACTCGCCGCGGTGACCGTTCCCAACTCGACCCTTCATCCCAGCGACATGCGCTTGCCCAATGGGTTGCGCGTCATCGTCCAGCCCGAGAGCGCGAGTGATACGGTGACGGTGACGGGCATCGTCGACCATCAAGACGATCTGCAGACCCCGCGCGGCAAAGACGGGGAAGACGCGGTCCTCGCGGGACTGTTTAGTTATGGAACGACGTCGCTCGATCGACTCGCGTTCCAAAAAGCACTCGACGACATCGCCGCGCAGGAGTCCGCCGGCACGAGCTTCGCGCTGCACGTGCTCAAGGCCAACTTCGACCGCGGCGTGCAACTGCTGGCCGATAATGAACTCCATCCGGCGTTACCGCCGGCCGACTTCGCGATCGTTCGGACACAGACGGCGCAGCAAGTCGCGGGTGAAGAACAAAGCCCCGACTATCTCGCGCGACGCGCGATCGCGACGTCGATTCTGCCGCCGGGCGATCCGGGCTTACGGCATGCAACGCCGCAAAGCGTCAGCTCCGTGACGCTTGCCGACATCAAAGCGTATCACGGGTCGGTCTACCGGCCCGATATGACGACGATCGTCGTGACCGGCAACGTCACCCCCGCCGATGCCCGCGCAACGATCGTAAAGTATTTCGGCGACTGGCCGGTGAGCGGGCCGAAACCGAAGATCGAGCTGCCGCCGGTTCCTCTCAACAAGCCCGGCGCGGCGGTCGTCCCCGACGCGACCCGCGTTCAGGACGAGACGACGCTCGTCGAAACGGTGCCGATTTCGCGCACGAGTCCGGGATATTACGCCCTCGAACTCGGCGATCACGTGCTGGGCGGAGGCTTCTACGCGACGCGCCTGTACCACGACCTGCGCCAGGTTGCGGGCCTGGTCTACAACGTCAGCAACGTGCTGCAGGCCGGCAAGGCGCGTTCGACCTACGAAGTTGCATTCGGCAGCGATCCTCCCAACGTCGCCAAGGCGCGGCGGCTCGTCGTTCGCGATCTGCACGCGATGCAGACCATCAATGTCAGTCCCGCAGAACTCGAACAAGCCAAAGCCATTCTTTTGCGTCAGCTTCCGCTTGCCGAATCGAGTGAAGATGCCGTCGCCGGTTCACTCGCGGCCGATTCGGTCGCCGGTCTTCCGCTCGACGAACGGCACCGCGCGGCCGAAATCTACGCGAAGTTGACGGCGGCGCAAGTGCGCGCGGCGTTCGCCAAGTACATCCGTCCGGGCGCCTTCGTGCAAGTCGTGCAAGGACCGCGACCGAGTTGATCTCCGGCGTTCCGTTCGTCGCCGTAACGCGCGGCGACGTGGTCGAATCGGTTCACGCGATTGCGGCCTGCGCGGCCGACACGCAAGGAAACATTGCGTTGTCGTACGGCGATGTCGATGCGCCCGTCTATTTACGGTCGGCGGCGAAGCCGTTCATCGCGGCAGCGATCGTTGCGTCCGGGGCGGCGGCGCACTTCGGCTTCGACGCGCGCGAACTGGCCGTCATTGCGGCGTCGCACAACGGTGAGCCGTTTCACGTCGATGCCGTGCGCGGCATCCTCGCGAAGATTGGTCTTGGGGCCGCCGATCTGCGTTGCGGAACGCATGCGCCGTCGTATGAACCGGCGGCAGCAGCGCTTGCAGCCGCCGGAGAGGCGCCGAGCGCGCTGCACAACAACTGCTCCGGCAAGCATGCCGGAATTCTGGCGATGTGCGTGCACTTGGGACTGGACCCGGCGACCTATCTAGAACCGACGCATCCCGCCCAACGGCGCATCCTCGCGCTGTGCGCGCGCCTCGTCGGCGAACCTCTCGACGAACTGCCGCTGGGCATCGACGGCTGCGGCATCCCCGTTTTTGCGACATCTTTGCGGGCCGCCGCGCTGGGTTTTGCGCGCGTCGCGACGCTGGTCGACATTTCCGTTGCCGATGCGCAGGCGCTGCAAACGGTGCGCGAAGCGATGGCGGCCGAACCTGCATACGTCGGCGGAACGGCTCGCTTCGATAGCGCCCTGCTCGCCGTTACCGGCGGTCACATCATCGGCAAAGCGGGTGCGGAAGGCGTGCACGCCGATGCGCTCCTCCGCTCGGGACTTGGCCTCGTCATCAAGGTGATCGACGGCGGCAAGCGTGCAGTGCCGCCTGCCACAATTGCGTTGCTTGACGAGCTAGGCGCCTTTGTTCCGGGCGAAGCGCAAGCATTGGCCCAATTTGCGAGCCCGGCTGTGCGCAACGTCGCCGGCCGAATCGTCGGCGCGATCAAAGCCCGGGCTGACACATTCGAGGCGGTTCCAGCGTCATAGCAGGGTGATCGAGTTCTTCCTGCGGCGCCCCATCTTCGCGATGGTGTCCTCGCTGATCATCGTGCTTGCCGGCCTCGTCTCAATTCCGAGCTTGCCGATCGCGCAATTCCCCAAAGTCGCGCCGCCGGTGGTAACGGTGCAGGCGACGTATACCGGCGCAAGCGCGCAAACCGTCGAAAACTCGGTAACGACGATCCTTGAGAACGCGATCAACGGCGTTCAGGGACTGCGCTACATTTCTTCACAGTCGAGCAATGACGGAACGAGCACGATCACGTGTACGTTCGACCTCGAACGTGACCTCGATCTCGCGGCCAACGACGTGCAGAATGCCATCAACACCGTCCAAGCGCGGCTGCCGAACGAAGTCAAGGCGACGGGCGTCACGATCAGCAAGAATTCCGGCAACTTCATCATGGGGATGGGCTTTTCGTCGCGCCGTAGCTCGACGACGGCGCTGGACTTGTCCAACTATGCCGACCTCTACATCAAAAACGACCTCAAACGCATCCCGGGCGTCTCCGACGTCCTGATCTTCGGCGAACGCAAGTACGCGATGCGCGTGTGGCTCGATCCAAAAAAATTGGCCGACAACGGGCTCGCGGCGACCGACGTAACGACGGCGATAGCCGATCAAAACGTCCAGGTGGCGGCCGGTGCGATCGGGCAGCCGCCGACGAACGGCCATCAGCCGTACCAGTATTCCGTGCGCGCGCTCGGCCGGCTGTCGACGCCTGCTGAATTTGCGGGCATCATCGTCAAGGACACCCCCGACGGCGGCCACGTCTACCTGCGCGACGTCGGACGCGTCACCTTGGGCGCCGAGACGTACTCCTCGGACCTGCACTTCGACGGCCGGGCCGCGACCGGCATCGGAATTCTGGCCTTACCGAGCTCCAATGCGCTCGACGTTTCCAAACGCGTGCGCGCCGAGATGGACCGGCTCTCGCAAAAGTTTCCGCCCGGTATGTACTACAAACTCGCCTTCGACGTAACGACGTTCGTCAACGAGTCGATCAAAGACGTCATCGTCACGCTCATCGTCGCCGTCGTGCTCGTCGTGCTGGTCATCTACCTGTTCTTGCAGGACTGGCGTACGACGCTGATTCCGGCGATCACGATTCCGGTTTCGCTGATCGGCACTTTCGCGCTAATGAAAGTGCTCGGTTTCTCGATCAACACCCTGACGTTGTTCGGTTTGACGTTGGCGACCGGACTCGTCGTCGACGATGCGATCGTCGTCATCGAGAACATCGCGCGCTTCATCCAAGAGAAAAAGATGGCGCCTCTGGCCGGTGCCTCGGCGGCGATGCGGGAGATCACCGGTGCCGTCGTCGCGACTTCGCTCGTTCTGTTCGCGGTGTTCGTACCGGTCGCGTTCTTTCCCGGGACGACGGGCCAACTCTACAAGCAGTTCGCGCTCACGATCGTCTGCTCGATCGCGATTTCGCTGTTCAACGCCTTGACTTTGACGCCGACCTTGTCCGCGCTGCTGCTCGGTCGTGGCGAGCGGCCGCGCAATCGATTCTTCCGAGCGTTCAACGGCGGCCTCGGCCGTGTCCGTAACGGTTATCATGGCTCACTGGGCGGCACGTTCCGCTTCCGCTACGCGCTCGTAGCGCTCTTCATCGTCGCACTCGCCTTCACGGGGTACCTGTTCACGTCGACCCCGACCGGTTTTACGCCCGACGAAGATCAAGGCTACTTCATCGCGACGGTGCAGGCGCCCGAGGGCACGTCGCAAGACGCGACCGAGGCGATCACGCGCCACGTCGAGGACATCATTCGCTCGCGTCCGGAAGTGCTCGACATCTTCGACGTCAACGGTTTCGGGTTCACCGGCAATGGCCCGAACAAAGCGACGATGTTCGTGCGCCTCAAGGATTGGGGCGACCGGCCGGGCTTCATGCACTCGCTCACGGCGATCTTGTACGTGCCGCCTAAGGGATTAGCCGGCCAATTTGCACGCCTTCCGAATGCGCAGGTGTTCGCGTTCAATCCGCCTTCGATCCAAGGCGTCGGAAACTTCGGCGGTTTTCAATACGAATTGCAGGACGTCGGCAACGTCGGTCTGCCGAAGCTGGATCAAACGGCGCTCGGGTTCATGGGCGCCGCCGCCCGTGATCCCAAGTTGCGCGGCGTCTTCACCGCATTTCGTAACGACAGCCCGCAGCTCGTCGTCGATCCCGATCGAGCCAAAGCGCAGTCGCTCGGCGTGCCTCTGGCCGCCATCTTCAACACGATGCAGATCTACCTTGGTTCGCTTTACGTCAACGATTTCGATTATCTCAACCGCGCCTATCGCGTCTACGTACAAGCGGATACGCCCTATCGATCGACCGTCGGCGACCTGCAGCAAATCTATGTGAAATCGAATACGGGCGCGATCATGCCGATCACGACTTTATTGACCGGCAAGCTCGAGCGGACGGCGCCCGTCATCACGCACTACAACCTGTTCCGCTCGATCGAACTCAACGGCCAGCCC